>Ga0209292_1005918_pt1 | contig 12270 bp, 9 predicted proteins | sample GOMGulsemesocosm_2_FD_184634 | JGI IMG/M metagenome (GOLD analysis project Ga0209292, IMG submission 184634) | Methane-oxidizing microbial communities from mesocosms in the Gulf of Mexico - GOM9C Gulf of Mexico (SPAdes) (version 2) | ecosystem: Environmental > Aquatic > Marine > Cold seeps...
TTTTAAAACCTGTGAAAACAGGTTTTTTTGATTATATTACGGTCGGATTTTTGTTTTATTTTTCGTTCTAGTCTAAGTGATTTTCTTTGAATAATGATTTTGGCGTCCCTGAGAGACGTCGTTTTCAACGCTTAACTGTTTGTTAAGTATCTTGTTTGTGCTTTTGTTTTGTCTCTAGTGTTACTTGGAGTGTTACCATAATCAAAAGTCACTTTAAATGATTCTATTTATGACCTAGGAAAAACCTTAACAAATTTTAACAGTCAGGCATGAAATTATGACCAAACATTACTTTCATATGAGCATCAACCATAGGCCAGTATATATTCTCTAACTCGGTTATCTTATCTCGTTTTAGATTAAAAGTTTTCCAGCGCATCCATTTTGGTTTAGGCCAATAAGCAATTTGTTCAAACATATTGTTAACGTCTGGCCAATCATAACCCCATAGCTCTTTTCTAAGCTTTCTAATGCGCCTCATTAACCGCTCGTTTGGTCGTTCGCTTTGGCTGGCGTAATGTAAGCCGATACATTGCCGACAACCATAGGCGTATTTGATCGCGTAAAGACTCTGGCGTTGTTTTTGGCAGTAGGGACACGTGATGTATAGCTTATTGCTGGCGCTTCGCTTATCGAGTATTAAAGCTATTTTGTGGGGCTTATTGTTAATGGTGAATGTCATCATACGAGCGCCACATTCTAAAGTTGTTAATTTGAATTTTTGATGTTCATTGTTAAGAAAGTCAGCATTAAGCGAGTAGTTACCTAATGGCACTGTTAATAGGTTTTTAAATGTCTTGGCAAATATTCGATGATACTCGCCAGTGTATGCTCTGGTTTGTGTTCTGCCGTAATAATGGCCTTTAGGCATGATTTACTCCGTAAACTAAAACATATCTTTATCTTCGCCCGTTTCTCTACGAACTGTCATTACACCAACTTGCTTAATTGGGGCACAAACGAAGGGCATAAGCTTTGTTAAAAAGTTTAACTTTTGAATAGGGTCTTTAATTTCCGCGAGTGTTACGGGTAAGTTGGTTAATTCACTTTGAATGGCTTGATTAATTAAATGCCTTATATTGCCAGCCATATATTTATTGGTATTTGTTTGCTTATTTGTTGTCATATAAAAGTCCAGAGAGTATCTGTAATGATAAGTTTACATTGTACCATTTTATCTTGTACGAAAAACAGGCATGACTTACTTCTTTTCTTAGGTGTTAACGCGGTGTTTTTTTATTTCTGTTTATAGCCGTTATAAATCAACCATTACTAAAAAGCACTTTAAACAGTTACCCATATAAATATCAACTTGGTGGTATATATAAAGTTCACAATAACTAGCAGTATTGTCTTTCAATCAAATATACGTATTAACCTCATGTTTTCTTAGGTCACATCTAACTTATTAGAATATTTATTTATAGTTTTACTATTAAACTAAGCAACTAGCATCATTTTTCTTGTGTAAAAAATTAATAATACGCAGTAAATAATATGTAACAAAATCAACTGGTTGATGAGTTTGTGTGTCAGTGTTTTTTACAAATGTACAAAGTCGTTTTTTACAATGAATATAAGTATATGAATAATATAAGAATTAACTTGTTGGCATGTTTGGTGCTCTAGTCATTCTATATATGCTGAAGTTTCACTTTCAAGCATTACCTTTCAAAATAGTTGCGAAGGGATTAAAAGGAATATCAAAGATGAGTATTAAGTATTTAATTGCCGGTGTATTACTGGCAGCAACTTCAATCGCTAATGCGAGTTTGATTATCAATCCTACTGTTAATGTTGACGAGTATACTAGCATTGGGGAATGGGATAATAATGGCAACTTTGAAGGTTGGAGTGTTAATCAAGTCACTGGCGCCAGTGTTAGCGGTGGATTGCTTAGCGGCTCAGTAGCAAATAATAAAAATGACCCGATGCTTATCCTCAATAGTTTAAATCTTGATCTAGATACCTTGATGTTCGACATCTTAGAAATACGAGTAAGCCGTACCGGTCCAGCTTCTAGATTCGACCTGTTCTGGGGCACAAATACTAATCGTGGCGCAAGTGATAGACGTCAAGTGGCGGTAAACAACTTACAGTCAGATGGTCAATTCGATGTTATCCAATTTGATATGTCCAGTGTTACAGATTGGGACAACACTCTTAATTACATCAGGATTGACCCATTTAGTGGTTTTGCTAATGCTACTCCAGCTCGAACTTTCAACATAGACTACATCCGCGTAGGCTCTATAACTCCTGTTCCAGAACCTACTTCTATTGCTATATTGGCACTTGGTCTTATGGGGTTAGCATCACGTAAATTTAAAAAACAATAATTTATCTGATTAGACATAAATAAGTAAGAAAAAAGCACCATTGATTGGTGCTTTTTTATTGCTTATTATTAACCAAATTTATTTTCTAGATTACCCTCATAGTAGCTACTTGATTTATTTCTGTTAATTCAATTTAATTGTTGAATATCATAATGCTAAATGCCAGAGTTTAATCTTTATAATATTAACTCATACGAGCTAAAGGATTAACTTCATAATGAATAAAGCGAAACTATCACGAGCTTGGTCAACAATATGTATTAAGTATCCTATTTTTCAAATGTTCTCGTCCCATAAGACTTTTTCGGCAATAATTTTTTCATCTTATTTTGTTGTGTTTTTCGCTTCCATCCTTTGGTCGTTTGGAGTGCCACAGGAACTTTTTCAAGTAAGGGCTACAAACGGTGTACCTGATGGTATTTTTACAGGGGTTATTGAAATCACTATCCTTATGTTTCTTGGTGTGATGTTACTCCTAGGGAAAACATTGTTAACTTCATCAAAATCGGAGGAACAAAGACGAATAGGCCAACTTGATGGGCTGAGTAGTAATGATATATCTAAGAAAAAAAGTTCTCATATTTATCCTATACAAGCGGGAGTAAAAGTTACTTTTTCATTTAATTATGATAATTATTATATTTTCCCCGGAATTTTAGAGGCTTCTTATAAATGGCTTGAGCTTGATAGAGACGAACTTTTCTTAATTGAAGCTGGTTCGCTGGACATACCCAAGTTGACGTTAAAAGAATTACATTATAATAAAGAAAAAAATTCTCTAATAATCGAACTTGGAGTAGCTAGCTTTTACGATATTTTTTATACACATTATTCTCCCGACCTTAAACTCTCTAGTCAGTCAGCTAATGAATCGAGTACTAGAAATTTTACATCTCTAAGAAGTTTGTATGAGAATTCAATATTAAAATACTATGAAGAGGCAAATAAAAACTTTAGTTTGTCTGGTGAGTTTTTACCTATCGCTCTTCTACCTAATCCAATGGGAATATCAGGCATAGTAGTCATCAATACATCGAGTGATACTTTTGTATTGCTTAGGCGTAGAGGTGAAAGTGAAATACTCGACAGAAATAGAATTGAATGGTCTTTCGCTGGTCTTATAGAAGCTACTGATTGGATACATACTAACTCTATCCCATTTAAAGATTTCGCTGAATCAGAATTGAATGATGAAGTTATTAGAAAGTTGACTGTATTGAAAGATAAAATATCAGAAATCAGCACAATTGGTTTTGTGCTTAACCCTGATTGCTTGTTTCAACCTGAGTTATTTGTCACTGTTGAGTACAAGTTGAATGATGATTGCTTTTCTCTTTTGAAAAGCCAAATGTTAACAACCCCAGAATTCGTCTTATTAGAAATTTCAGAGTTAGAAGATAAATTCGATTCGGCAAAAAAAATTAAAAGCTTATGCTTTTCAGGATTAGAGCTGTTGAAACAATCAAGCCTATATCCTAAGTAGAAAAATATATTGATTAGTATTCATTAGTGCTAATCAATATGTTTAACATTCTAGGTATTATTACCATTAATTTTTTCTAATTTAGCTTCAATGTTTAGTTTTATTTGATTTGGATTTTTTAAGAAGGGTAGCTGAACCCAAGAACCATTAGCATATAAAAAAATGGTACTGTATTTAAATAATCGTCCACCCAATGTGGTTACTATTTCAATATTTTCGACTGTTTTTAAATTTAGTTTATCTAATCGCTGCGTCAAAATCCCTATTCTTGATTCAACTTCAGTCTCTGTCATTCTAACTTGTACAAAGTATGGTGAAATAATTACGTAAGAAGTCTTCAATACGTATAGAGCAGGAAGCATTAATAAACTAAATAAGGTATCGGAATTAAAGTCATTATCGAATAAAAATTCACCGAAAAAGTTAAACGCCAGATAGGTAATATAAACACCCGCTAATTTGAATCCAATTTCCAGAAAAGCTTCAGCACTACGTGTTATTTTACTCGTAGGGTATTCTTTCATTAACTACTATCCTTTTATATAGTCCGAAAAACAGGTGGTAACTAAGCAATATTTTATCATAATTGATGCGCCTATTGTGACCTCGGAAAAAGCTTCCTTTTACGAAGCAGGAAAATAGTTGCTTGCCTTATAAGTGCCTTAAATTAAGCAATAAAACTTATTTTTTCCGTATTTTCCCCGTTATTTTCAACTCATCAGTACAAACATAATAATTCAGAGCCCTTAAATAACCCGTATTTATGGCTAATCAACTGCCGTTTTTAGTTTTATACGGCTAGTACCATAGTTCTTTGTTTGCTCTGGTTTATAGCCTTTCCCTCTAGCTTTAGCTAAGTAAGATATACGCCAGATAGCGTCCTGTATCGACTCGTAATCATCTCTTTTAAGATTGTAATAGCAGTTATCAGGAAAGTATTCAGAACCGTCTAATTGCCGCCATAGCTCTTTTACTTTGCTTGTTATCTCATGAGGGTAGTTAACCTTGTGTCCGTCTATCATTAGCGCATAGTGGTAATGTTGTTGCTTGGCTGTTTCTAGCTCTCGACACCAAGCAAAACCGACACGCCTTAAGTTGTATTTACGTTTAAGCCATTTATGTAATCTGCGATTAAAGGCCGTTATTATCCCGTTATTTTCTGTGTATTCATAAACTCTCAGGTCAAAGCGTATGATATGTATTTTGCCATAATTGTAACACTGGGGTTTCAAAGTAAGGGCTGGTGTTACAATAAACCGTGATTATTACAAGTTCTCTTTAATCGCTAATAACCGTAATTAACTCTGAATGCTATGTTTTAATTGACTTGTATGGGGGGGGGAATGTTGTTAATAGTGATTTTGGCGTCCCTGAGACGATTCGAACGTCCGACCTAGCGCTTAGGAGGCGCTTGCTCTATCCAACTGAGCTACAGGGACAATGATTAAATCTACGCCGAACAACTTATCTTAAAATCCTCGCTTGTTCTAGCATTATTTTAAAATCAGATAGTTAATTATAAATAACGGTTTATCATTCACTTTAAATCGTTTTATACTGCTATTAAAATTCATCAGGTACTCACTGAAATTATAAATAAGGGGTTGAAATTGTTAAATAAATGTTATTTTAAAGTTGCTTTTGCCTTTTGTTTGATTTTTAGCTGTTTATTAACATCTGTGGATGTTGATGCTGATGATGGCTCACTTAACCGTGACTTCATTACTTTTGTCGAGCGTGTTGAAACATTACAAAACACTAATGTTACCGACGCCTTGGTACTTTTGGATTCTTATTCAACGAGTATTAATACCTTAACGGTTGAGAATCAAGTGAAGTACTATCAAGTGCTATCAGAACTTCATATGGAAACCTCTCAATATCAGCTAGGACTTTCATCAACGGCTCAAGGTTTACAGTTGGCTAAGCATTTAACTGTGCCTAGCCTTTTGATTGCTGAACTTTCTTATTTGCGTGGTTTTGCATTCGAAAATTTGGGGGATAAAGACGGTGCTGTAAGAAACTACTTAAACGGATTGGAAGTTGCCGAGTCACTCGAAGAAATGAAATATATTGCCGAAGGCCTCATTAACTTAGGTGCTATTTATTATTTAAGTGAGGAATACGAACAGTCACTGATTATGCTTAATGACGCACTTACTATTGCCAATACCCTTGATAACGACGAATTAAAAGGTTCAGTGAATAGTGAGTTAGGTGTTTTATATGCATATATGTATCAACCTAAAAAAGCGATAAAGTTTTATCAGGCATCATACGATCATTTCAAAAAAGCAGGTATGGAACTTTACGCTTTGAATAGCTTGCAGAATATTGCAGTTAATCATATGGAAGAAAATCGTTATGAGCAAGCGATCCCACTGCTAGAAGAGATTATCGCAAACGGTGATAAATTTAGTAATAATGAAGTGTTAGCTGGTGTGCATATTCGTATGGCAATGGCTCATGTGATGAAAAAATCGCCCGACAGTGAAGTCGCCTATCAGTATCTTGTTATTGCTGAACAGTATGTAAAAGATGTAGAACAGCACAATGCACCTATGTATTTTACGGTAGAAAAAGCTTATATCCTTGAAGCTATGGGGCGTTATGATGAGGCATTAGATAGCCTAAAAATAGCAGAAGAGTTATTAGCAAATAGAAGTGAAACTAAGAATACTTTTTCCCATTACAATCTAATGTATTTACAGTCTGAAATTTACTATAAAACAGGTGAATATCAACAAGCTTTTGAAAAGCAGACACAATTTTTGACACGTTTAACTAAAGATCAAAGTGACGTGAATATGGAAAAAGTAGAAGAGTTACGATTAAGTTATGAAAGTAAACAAGCAGACTTACAGAATAAAATTCTAGAGCAGGAACTATCAGTGCAAGTCATGCAACTTAGTGATGTGACCTATCATGAAAAAAACCTGCAACTGCTTATTTTCTTTGTTGCCCTAGTTATTCTAGCTCTTGCTTGGTTTTTACTTAAAATAACTCAAGGTCAAAAGCATTTAGCCAAAATGAGCCAGTTGGATGAATTAACTGGTGTTGTTAACCGTCGTCATTTAATGGAACTTGGCGAAAAAATGTTTGTTCGAGCCCAAAAGGAAAACAATTGTTTTAGTGTATTAATGTTGGATGTTGATAACTTTAAGGCGATTAACGATACGTATGGTCATAAAGTCGGAGACGATGTATTAAGAGACATCGCTAGATTAGGTCTCAATACGATGAGATTAACAGACTGCTTTGGACGTTTTGGCGGAGAAGAGTTTATTTGTTTGTTGCCCGATACTTCTCAAGACCAAGCGTACGACATTGCTGAACGATTACGCTTAATTATTCAGGACCATCAATGGGACTATAAAACCCTTGAAAAAGTTACCGCGAGCATAGGTGTAGCAAGTTATCGAAAAGAGGATACGGATAGCTTTTTAAAGTTATTAAAAGATGCGGATATCACTATGTATCAAGCAAAAAGTCAAGGTCGAAATAGGGTGTGTACGTAATGAAAAAAATACTTATATCACCTGTTTTAATACTGCTTACTTTTAATAGTCTTTGTGCCTTTTATATTACTCCAACATTTGCAGCACCGTATTTAGAAGAAGGGGCTAATGAATTCACTCAAGATAAAGAGCAAGCTACAAGTGATATTCCCCCAGCAATTGTGACAAGTGACCTTTTAAAAAGCGAAGAACCATTACCTATTAATGCTCGAATTTTATCTTTACTCGCTTTGTTAAAAGAAGAACCTAAAAATAATTTGAGCAAAGTCGAGAATATACTGCCTCAGCTCAAAGCGATTGATGAAACATTTAATGCAGCAGAAAATTATTTAATGTATTTTATTGAAGGGCTTATAGAACATGCTGCTCATCGTGATACAGAAGCGATTAGTGTGTTTGAAAAAACATTACCTCTACGCGAGAGCATTCCCGAAAAACAGTTATACCTGCCTGAATTCGCGGAAGTAAACCTTATTTTAGCAAAATCTTTTTCTAATGTAGGGGACTTTAAACAGGCTTTTGATTACCAAGATAAATATATTATTGATGGCTACCGATATTATTATGCAATACGAAGTGAAAAAATAGCAGAGCTAGATAAAACCTATGCAACTGCTCACAAACTTAAACAAAATGAATTATTAGTGAATCAGAATAAAATTGAGAGCCTGAAGATAAAAGATGCTGAAAACCAGAAGTTTGCTCAGCAACGCAATATTTCGATTCTTATTACCACAGTATTCGTTTTCTTTCTACTTTTGCTTAAGCAATTAAAAATTAGAAAACAACTGAAATACCTAACTAAAACAGATAGTTTGACCAACCTATATAACCGCAGGACCTTGTTTGAGCAAGGTGGTAATCTAGTTGACACCGCAATAAGTGGGCAACAATCGCTAAGTGTCATTTTACTTGATATCGACTTCTTTAAAAATATTAACGATACTTATGGTCATGATGTCGGCGATAACGTAATAAAAGCAATTGCGAAATTGGGCAGTGAAACCATGCGTTCGCGAGATATATTTGCCCGTTTAGGTGGTGAAGAATTTGCAGGGGTATTACCAGGCGTTAATTGTGCAGAGGCTAAAGCCATTGCAGAGCGTTTACGTGAAAAAGTTGAGAACATGGAATTGTCCACGCTGGAAGTCAAACAGCAAGTCACCGTTAGTATCGGCGTAGCCTGTTTAGACTTGGTATCACCCGATTTCGATGAGTTACTTAATGCTGCCGATATAGCCATGTATTTTGCTAAAGCGAATGGTCGTAATCGTGTTTGTCTCTATAATGAAAATATAGAGCAGTAATCTTGACTAATTTAAGCTAATTATCAAAGAAGTATTTTCCCTTTCTGTATAATCATATAAGCTAGAGCTTAGTCTTTAGAATCTAAAAATAATAATCAAAGTCACAGGTATAACTGTCATTGTGCAGAGTGGCTTATCAGGAAATTAATTCATGTCAGACGCGCTTAATTTTAGTCTTGAAGGTATCGAACAGCGACCACTTCGGCAGTTTACCGAAGAGTCTTATTTAAACTATTCGATGTACGTTATCATGGACAGGGCTTTGCCACATATTGGCGATGGCTTAAAACCAGTACAACGACGTATTGTATATGCTATGTCTGAATTAGGCTTGTCGGCAACCGCTAAGTATAAAAAATCTGCACGTACTGTCGGAGACGTTTTAGGTAAATTTCACCCTCATGGTGACTCAGCCTGTTACGAAGCTATGGTATTAATGGCTCAGCCATTTTCATATCGCTATCCGTTAGTTGATGGACAAGGAAATTGGGGCGCACCAGATGACCCTAAATCTTTTGCTGCAATGCGTTATACCGAATCACGTCTTTCACGTTTTAGTGAGGTTTTACTGGCTGAATTAGGTCAAGGGACCGTTGATTGGACACCCAATTTCGACGGTACCATGAAAGAGCCCAAAACCTTACCTGCTAGGTTGCCTCATATTTTACTCAATGGCATTACCGGTATTGCGGTGGGAATGGCAACCGATATACCTCCTCATAATGTGCGCGAAGTCGCAAATGCTTGTGTTCATTTAATTGAACAACCTAAAGCTGAAATTGGCGATTTACTTGAATATGTTAAAGGACCTGATTACCCAACTGACGCTGAAATAATTACCCCAAAAGCCGATATTGAAAAAATATACCGCACCGGTAAAGGCAGCATAAAAATGCGTGCGGTTTATGAAGTAGTGCAAGGTGATATTGTTATTACCTCTTTGCCACATCAAGCTTCAGGTGGCAAAATTCTTGAGCAAATTGCAGGGCAAATGGTTGCTAAAAAGCTACCAATGGTTATCGACTTACGCGATGAGTCTGACCATGAAAACCCAACAAGATTAGTTGTGGTACCACGTTCGAATCGTATTGATATCGAACAATTAATGAATCATTTATTTGCCAGTACAGATTTAGAAAAAAGCTATCGTGTTAATCTAAATATGATTGGCTTAAACAATAAACCTGCCGTAAAAGACCTGCGCAGCATTTTGTGTGAATGGCTTGAATATCGCCGTGAAACAGTGCGTCGTCGTTTACAGTACCGCTTAGACAAAGTCTTAGCGCGCTTACATTTACTTGATGGTTTACTCATTGCTTATCTTAATATTGATGAAGTTATCGATATTATTCGTACTTTTGATAAACCTAAAGCTGAACTTATTTCACGTTTTGATTTATCAGAACGTCAAGCTGAATCAATATTAGAAATAAAGTTACGTCAACTTGCCAAGCTTGAAGAAATAAAAATAAGAGCAGAGCAAGATGAGTTAAATATTGAGCGTGAATATTTAGAAAAAATATTGAATTCAAAAGCGCGTATGAATACGTTAATGAAAAAAGAAATTCAAGAAGCTGCAGAAGTCTATGGCGATGACAGGCGTTCAGTATTAATAGAACGTAGCGAAGCAAAAGCACTATCAGAAAAAGACTTGGTCCCCAGTGAACCCGTAACCGTCGTTGTTTCTGACAAAGGCTGGGCACGTTGTGCGAAGGGACATGATATCGAACCTGAAGCGTTAAGCTATAAATCAGGTGACAGCTATTTATGTTCAGCAAAAGGACGAAGTAATCGACCTGTGGTGTTTATTGATTCAACAGGGCGGGCATACACCACCGATGCCCATACCCTCCCAACCGCTCGCAGCCAAGGAGAGCCATTAACTGGTCGTTTTAGCTTATCCACGGGCGAAACTTTTGTCACCACACTAATGGCTGATGACGATAGTAAATACTTACTCAGTAGTGATGCTGGTTATGGGTTTGTTGGTAGTTTTGCTGATATGATCAGCCGAAATAAAAATGGTAAAGCGCTATTAAGCTTACCAAGTAATGCTAAAGTTAATACACCATTACCTATCGCTGATATAGAGACTATGCTGGTGTTAGCAATAACATCTGAAGGACGCATGTTAGTCTTCCCGATCAAAGATTTGCCGCTACTGAGTAAGGGGAAGGGTAATAAAATTATTAATATTTCTTCAGCAAGAGCGAAGAGTAGGGAAGAGTTTGTCAGCTTGCTTGAAGTTATTGCAGCAGAAAGCTCAGTAACCTTACATGCCGGAAAACGTAAGTTAACGCTTAAAGCTAGCGATGTAGAACATTATAAAGGTGAACGTGGTCGCCGAGGCAATAAACTGCCAAGAGGATTACAACGTGTTGACCGTATTGAAGTTGAAATCGTGCAAGAAACACAATCGGATGAAGATATTGCAGAATCCACTGAAAATAAAGACGAGTAGATAAACCTAGTACAGAGCTCCACCTTCATTGTTAATGAAGATGGAGCTCATATTATTGATTGCAATAACTATTGCGATAGCGAATAAATTAATATGGCTAAATGTTAACGGCTACTTGATTCCACATTAATATAAAATAAATTCTCAAGCACAGAAATATCATCGCTATCTGCAAGAACTTGCCAATCATTCGTCGGATAAATACGAGATACTTTTCCTTTTATTTTTACATCTAGTGGCATGTCAAAATCTTCAACATTAGACCTCCAACGATATTTCACCTGATGCTTTTCTTTTAAGATCATTAACGTTGGAATTTCATTAAAATATAAATACTGGTCAAATATCTTCTCGAAATCATCATCAAAATAACCATTAAAAAAGTTTAAAACATCTGCGGTATTAAGTTGTGACTTTTTAAAGGTGGTGGTGAACGCTTTTACGCCCGCCCACCACTTTTCATCATCGTTAATAATATGCCTTAAAGTATTAATGAATAATGTCCCTTTAAAGTAAATATCAGACGTAGGCCAATGGCTGACGGATGGAGGACCGATCATCGGAAATTTATTACTAACCTTATTTTTATAACCATTTAGATACTTAATGGCATCATGGTAACCAAACTGATCTTCTACATAAACAGCCTCGGCGTAAGTGCACCAACCTTCATGGATCCAGGCATCAGAAAAGTCATAGCTGGTTAAGCTATTGCCAAACCATTCATGCCCCGACTCATGAATAATTATGAAATCAAATTTTAAAGAAATACCAACGCCGGTCCAATCTCCCATACTATGGTCATTGCGGGTATAGCCATTTTTAAAGCCATTACCATAAGTGACCGCACTTTGATGTTCCATGCCCGTATATGGCGCTTGAATGAGTTTATAACCGTCTTCTATAAAAGGATATTCACCAAAGTATTTTTGATAAGTCACCATCATAGGTTTAGCTTGTTTAAATTGTGTTTTTGCTTTGGCTAAATCTTGCTCTAACACATAATAATCAAGGGTCAGATTATCTAACTTTTCACCAAAGTGAACATAATTGCCAATGTTAAGTGACACACTGTAGTTATTAATCGGATTGAGTGTTTGCCAAACATATTCGGTATAACCATTACTTTTTATATTTGTTGCAATCAACCGACCATTTGAAA
>Ga0209292_1005924_pt1 | contig 12266 bp, 10 predicted proteins | sample GOMGulsemesocosm_2_FD_184634 | JGI IMG/M metagenome (GOLD analysis project Ga0209292, IMG submission 184634) | Methane-oxidizing microbial communities from mesocosms in the Gulf of Mexico - GOM9C Gulf of Mexico (SPAdes) (version 2) | ecosystem: Environmental > Aquatic > Marine > Cold seeps...
TAGCGTAATCATCATCTTTAAGCCCGAAACGTTAATGTCTCGGGCTTTTTTTGTTATAAAAAAGTAACATTATTTATTTATTTGAACAATTATCATTAAATATAAAAAAGTAGATGATATATTGTTCATAACTTGTTAAGTTTAGTTTGAGACTTAAGGACAGGTATCTCTGATCCACATTAATTAATAATAAAAAACAATAGAAGAGATTAACAATGAAAAAATGGCTTTTTTCTAATCATGGTGAAATTTCTGATAGATTAACTTTTGAAGAAGCACAAAGTTATATTGAAGAAAACAAAGATGAAGATCTTTATGTTTGGCACCCATCTTTTGCACATTGGACTCCACTGCATGAAGTGGAAGACTTTCAAACCGAATTATATATTCCTCCCCCTCCTGTAGCATTACCTAAAGAACTTCTTGAAGAATATAAAGATAAAGAAGACGCGATGTTTAAAACGTTATCTAGAGTAGACAATACACTAGGTAATACACGTGCGGTACTTTCTGAAATGAGTAATGACATTAATAATTACTCAAATCTTACTCATAAACTCAATGACGAAGTTAAAGTTACTTTAGAAAAAGTACACGAGCAATATGCGGCGCTTCAAAAGAGTATAAGTGCGGTTACAAAAGAAGAACTTGTATATTAATTAGTGTGATTAATATCGTTGTAGTCAATTAATAATAATAAAATGAAGACAGATAAATTATGGATAAATGGTATCTTTCAGAGAACGGCAATGTAAATGGACCGTTCGATATAAATGACGTGCAATCAATAGTGACTAAAAATAGTAATCTATACGGTTGGAATCCTTCGCTTAGTTATTGGTTACCCGTTTCTAAGATCAATGAATTTCAGGAGTTTGTTCCTGAAATTAAATCTACCGGCCAAGTATCAAAAGAATTGATAGATAAATTTGTTAAGAAAAAACGTGATCTAAATAAAAAATCTACTTTAATTGAACAAACCATACAGTCAACAATGAAAGCGTTAGCAGTATATGAGCGTGAGATTGTAAGCTATAAAGAATTAACAAATAATCTTGCCCCAGAAGTCCGAGATAATATTGAACCTTTAGAAAAAAAATATACGGTAATTAACCGTAAGTTAGAAGAGCTTAAACGTGCCGCTGATATATCAAATCAAGAGATTGATGATGTAGTTGCTGAGTTTGGAGAGCTGGTTTTAAGTAAAGCAACGGAGAATGTCGATAACATTGACGAATTAACCGTAGCTACACCTAAAACAAAGCCTGAAGTTAATAAGAATTCTGTTAAACGTAATATGCTAAATGCTGATGAGCCTATTCCATCAGTTGAACCTATTAAAAATGAACTTAAAAATAGAGTTTCAGATGTTAAAAGTTCGGCACCCGTTGCAAAAACCAAACAGGCAACAAAGCCAGAACCGACACAATCTGATAAACCTGCAGAAATACCAACAACAGAAAAGAAAAACGCTAGTGTTGTAAATAAGCAGCCAACTGATACAGCAAATACGGATGTAGAAAAGAAAGGTTTTAAAAATAAATTAAAGTCAGTGTTTGGTCATGGAGCGATTGAAGAAGAAGAAACCGAAAAACTTTCAGATAAACTGAAGCGTCTTGAACAAGAAGCTTTAGATAAAGAAGCTAACGAAGAAGACGTGGTTTATATTGATACTGAATTAGAAGTCGAAGAAGAATTAGATGATGATTTAGAGCCTAAGAAAAAGCGTCGACGTAGAAGACGGTTTTAAGACAGCTTAACGGCGATAATTAATAAACAAAAGGTAGGCAGAAATGTTCTACCTTTTTTAATGTTCACTGATTTACAATCGTTCTAAAGGTCAGGTTTATTCTTGGTGAACTAACGGTCGTTGTTGGAGGAAGGCGATGTAGCCAATGTTGCTGGGTGACACCTTTCATCACCAGTAAACTGCCATTTTGTAGAAAAATATCAATTTTTTCATGGGTTGTTTTATGCTTAAAACTAAATTTTCGTTCAGCGCCAAACGTTAAAGAGGCTATTGCGCCTTGCTCTTTTAAATCCTTTTCACCATCGCTGTGCCACGCCATTCCTTCATTACCATCATGGTATAAATTTAACAAACAGGAATTAAACGTTTCACCGGTTACAAGTTCAACCTTTTCTTTTAGTTGTAACAGGTAAGCAGTCCATGGCAGTGCATTTTTGGTGGTGTTTGAATAAGTATATTTAAACTCAAGAGAACCGTACCATGCAATTTTCCTATTAGTTTCAATATGTTTGCCATGAATAATTGCTTGATCGCGCTGCCATTTTATATCATCGAGTAATATTTTATAGCAGGCGGTTGAAGACTTTTGGGAAAACACAACGCCATAATATAAAGCGCTGCCATCTTTGTGAAGAATATTTGTATATTCATTTGGTGAAGTATCAAAGATATCTCGGGTAACGTTGAGATCACGAACAGTCATTAACGTATATGCAATAAATAAAGGGAAAATACCTTGTAAGTATATATGAATCCTAAGGATAAGGAATCGAAGAAAATTAGTTAATCAGTATTTAACGTCATGGTTAAGTTCTTCTACATAAACGTTTTGTTTTATATATAAGGCTATTCGTTATATATTTAATGATTAACTCATTGTTTTACAGTATTGTTAGCGTTAACTTAATTTTAGTAAGCATGTTGTTAGACGCATTTTAAACTGTAAATAAAAAGGAATGACTTTGAATTTTAACTATCTTAAGTGTATTGCCGTGTTTTTATTAGCGGTTACCATTTCGTCCTGTGAAAAAACTTCAACAGATGTCGCTGTAACTAGCCAAAAAGTAAAAGAAAAATCACATTCAATATTGATTTTTTCAAAAACGGCTGGTTGGCGCCATAAATCGATTGAGGTTGGTGTTGAAGCTTTAACAAAGCTTGCTGACGAAAATAACTGGTCGTCAGAATCGTCTGAAGACTCATCAATTTTTACCGATCAAAAGCTTAAACAGTTCAGCGCGGTTGTCTTTCTTAATACCACTGGCGATATTTTTAATGAAAGCCAGCAACTTGCTTTAGAACGATATATTCAAGCTGGCGGAGGTTTTGTAGGAATCCACGCGGCAACTGATACAGAACATGACTGGCATTGGTTTGGTCGAATGATTGGTGGGCGTTTCAAAAGTCACCCAAAAATCCAATCAGCTACCCTTAATGTAGTTAGTGAAAACGATATGGTGCAAGGATTAGCTAAAACTTTTGAATTTACTGACGAATGGTATAACTTCAAATCACTTTCAGATCGTAGAATCGATTTAATCACCTTAGATGAAACAAGTTATGAAGGTGGTGAAAACGGTAAGTATCATCCCATCTCTTGGTATCATAACTTTGACGGTGGGAGAGTTTTTTACACCGGGTTAGGACACCGAAAAGAGAACTTTACCGACCCTATATTTATGACATCGGTTGCGCAAGGTTTAAGGTATGCTATAGGTGATAATGTCACGCTTAATTACACAAAATCACGACCTGAGCCTAACCGCTTTGTAAAAAAAGTATTGGTTGATGGTTTAGGTGAGCCTGTAAGTTTAGATATTTCGGCAAACGGTGAAAAAATTATATGGATTGAACGTAAAGGAAATATTTATTGGTACGACTTAAACAAGAAAAAACAATATTCAGCTGGTTCAATCCCAATTTATTCAGCAGAAGGCTTTGGTGAATTTGGATTGTTGACTATAGCGTTAGATCCTAACTTTAATGCCAATAACTTTGCTTATTTTATGTATAACACAAAATACAAAGCGACTGATGAAAAAATAATTCAACGTATATCTAGATTTACTTTTAACAAAGGTGTTATCGACCTTGCGTCTGAAAAAATTATGATTGATGTGCCAAGTGACGACACTTGTTGTCATACTGGTGGAAATATGGAATTTGATCAACAAGGTCATTTGTATGTTGCACTTGGTGATAATACCAACCCATTTAGATCTGCAGGCGTTGGCCCAACAGATAATCGACCTGACAGAGCTATTGATGATGCACTGCGTTCATCAGGCAATACCCAAGATTTAAGAGGTAAAATTTTACGAATTTTGCCAACAGATGATGGCGGATATACCAACCCTCCAGGTAACTTATTTGAAGATTCGTCACAAGGCCGCCCTGAAATTTATGTGATGGGAGCAAGAAACCCTTATACCCTAGCTTATGACAATGTAGAAGAAACTTTATATTATGGTGATGTTGGCCCTGATAATCGCGTGTATAACCCTGAGCGAGGAGCAAAAGGTTATGATGAGGTCAATAGAGTGAAGTCTGCCGGTAATTTTGGTTGGCCGTTGTTCATAGGATTTAATCAGCCGTATAGATATTTTGATTACGTAAGTAAAAAAGCAGGTGAATGGTATGCTCCACAAGAACCAATAAATAGATCACCTAGAAATACGGGAAGTAAAACATTACCCCCCGCACAACAACCAATTATTGCTTACCCGTATGGATATTCCGATGAGTTTCCAGAGCTTGGCGCTGGTTCTCGTAATGCACTAGTAGCAGGGGTATACCGTGCACCGTTGGGGCCTAATGAAAATGAAGAAATAAAAGCTTACCCAGAGTACTACGACGGAAAACTTTTCATTTCTGACTTTATGAGACGTTGGATTAAAGCCGTATCGTTCGACTCAACAGGAAAGATTGTAAAAATTGATGACTTCGCACCAGATGTGAGCTTAGTAGCACCTATAGACTTAAAATTTAGTGTTAACGGCGAACTTTATATTCTGGAATATGGCTCCAAATGGCACAATGCAAATGAAGATGCTCGATTAAGTCGAATTCAGTATATAGGTGATGGTAATAGACCGCCAGTGGCAGAAATATCGCTAAGCAATAATAAAGGTGCGAAACCATTCGCAGTGAATGCTAATGCCAACAAATCATTTGATCCCGACAACGACGAAATAACGTATCGCTGGCAAATTACTACTTTACCAGAAGCAACTTCACTCGTGCATTTGAAAATTGATGACGCTTTTAAAGTAATTACCGGATCAGCATTAGATGCCGAAATTGCTGATAACGGTAAGTATGCACTTATTCTAGAAGCAACTGATAGTCATGGCGATAAAACATATCAACACCAAGCCATTGAAGTAGGTAATGCGCCACCAAAAGTAGAAATTAAGTTTGCTATTAACCAGAGCTTTATGTGGCCAAATGGGGTCAGTTATCAGGTTTTGGTTTCTGACGTAGAAGATGGAATGTTACATAAAGGTATAGCAGCGAACGATGTTTATATTAGTGTTAATCAACTTAATCAAGCAGCGCTTAAAAAACAGGTAGGGCATGCGGATGGCGACCCATATGCAGCGGGTCGTAAAGCAGTTAAAGAGAGTAATTGTTTAGGTTGTCATCAATTAACTCAAAAATCAGTAGGTCCATCGTTTAATGCAATAGCAGATAAATACCAACCTACAGTAAATGCAGATAAGTACCTTAGTAATACTATAGCTTCTGGTAGCACAGGTAAATGGGGACAGCATCAAATGCCTGCTCACGATTTTTTAAAAGAAGATGTGCGCCAATCAATTGCTTCCTATATTTTGTCTCAAACATCTAAAGCCGAAAGCTTAAAACCTTCTAGCGTGTTAAAACCGTCAAAAGGTATAGTAAAATATGAGCTTAGTGCTACGTACACTGATAAGGGGCTGCCAGGATTTGAAGCTATTACAACCACTAAAACAGTGAGTTTAATTTCCTCTAGCATGCGTTTAGCGCACTTTATTACTCATGCTGGTGAGTTAAATGGTGTGAAAAAAGAGAGGGGCAAAGGTGCTATTGCAAATTTGTTAAACCATGGAACTTCTTTGGATATTGGGGAATATGATTTAACGTCAGTTAAGGCCATTACGGTATCGCAATATTTTTCACCTAAATTAAATAAATATGCCGAATTAGAAGTTCGAATTGGTTCTAAACGAGGTAAGGTAATAGCAAAGGGGAAATTTACCGACTACGCGAGAATTAAAGCGTTATCGCAGGATGAAATTCAATATTCAACGTTCGAACTTAACAAACCTATTCAAGGGAAAAAGCGTGTATTCTTGGTGGTAAACCAACCTGATAAACCAGACGCGCAAGCATTTAGGCTAGGTTCAATCGAGTTTGTTGCCCAATAATGCATGTTCTTCTTTTCAATTTAGCTGCGTATGTTTATATGCAGCTAATTTAACTCTCTAATACCACTGGCAATAATAGCTTCAGAAATATTTTTAAATACACCTTTTACCAACGCCCATCGATGCCAATAAAGTGTACGTATAAGGTGAGTGTCAGGTAGTAAATCTACCAAGCTGCCTTCTGCCAACTCATCTTTAATTTGTAGCTCTGCAATTAAACAATAAGCAAGGCCTTCTTTTGCAAAGCTTACAAACGCTTCAGACGAATGAACCGTATGACAAGGATAAGCACCAGGTTGTAGGCCAAATTCACTTTTAATGAATTCTGTATGCATATCGTCTTTATTATCGAACAACAGTCCTGGTGCTTTTAGCAATGCTTCAGTATTTATGCCATTAGCAAAATATTTTTCTTTAAAAGAGGGTGAAGCCACCACCACATAATTCATTTCACCAAGTTTGGTTACCACACAACCAGGTAACGTGGTTTCTTGGGTGCTAATAGCACCAAAGGCTTCACCATTTTTTAGTTTTTGAATGGTTTTTAATTCATTAGCTAGCTCTAAATTAAGCTCAATAGAAAATTGATGAATAACCGGTGCGATAGCTGGAACCAACCAAGTCGCTAAACTATCAGCATTGGTTGCTAATGATACCTTAAGTGGTGTGTTTGTTTGTTCTGGAAAAATATAAGGAAGTAGATCTGCTTCAAGTTGTTGTACTTGGTGATAATGACTAAGCAGCTTTTTCCCTATTTCAGTCGCGATAATAGGGTTACCTCGAATTAACACTGGTTGGGCTACATTTTGCTCTAGCAGTTTAATACGTTGAGACACTGCTGATTGAGTTAAACAAAGTAATTGCGAGGCTTTATCGAAGCTCTGTTGTTTAATAACTTCACTAAAGGCTTGTAGTAACTTGTATTCAATTGCTGGCATAACTAACTCTCATTAAAAACTAACGTACATTAATAAAACTAATGGTTAATAAAAAATATTAATTTTATTAACTTTGTTGATGATTGTAAGCTACATCCCATTAAGAAGTACAGTTTAAAAGAGGTTTGGTTGTAATGATTTTTTCAGCGATGTTTCAGGGTGTAGTGTTAGGGCTAGGTATGATTATCCCCATAGGTGCGCAAAATGCGTATGTACTTGGTCGAGGCATAAACCGAAACCATCATTTACTCGCAGCAACGCTTTGTATATTGTGTGATGTTACTTTAATTGGTATTGGGATTTTTGGTGCGGGAGCACTTATTAACAGTAATGAATTGGCAATGTTGCTGATCACTTGGGGTGGGATTCTATTTTTGTTTACTTATGGTTTATTGTCTTTTAAAACGGTTTACCAGAATAAATACCAAGAAGCTGAAAATGATAGTTTGTTAAAAACAAAGAAAATGGTGATAGCGACAACATTAGCGGTTACTTTACTAAATCCTCATGTGTATCTAGACACGGTTATGATTTTAGGCAGTGTAGGTGGGCAGTTTCAAGGTCAAGATAAAATAGCCTATGCAGCAGGTACTATGTTTGCGTCAATCTTCTGGTTTTATCTTTTAGCGACGAGTGCGGCAAGGTTAGGCCCGATATTATCGCAGCCTAAAATACTTCGAGGGATAGATCTTGTTGTCGGCTGTATTATGTGGTTTATCGCGCTGTCACTTTATCAACACACATTAAAATAAGGCCGTTCAATTATCGGATTTTTGCTTGAGTTTTAGATTGGATTGCGTCACCTTACTGTTTTGGTTAATTCAGTAAGGTGCTTAATATGTTAAATGTTGGTATTTATGTTTATGATAATGCAGAGGTTTTAGACTTTTCAGGTCCCTTCGAAGTATTCACTACAGCTTGCCGTGTATCTGGTAATTCATCTTTCAGCACATCAACGTTGAGCTATCCACCTTTTAATACATTTTTAATTAACGAATCTTCAGACGTAGTGATAGCGAGAGCAGGTTATCGTGTATTACCAGATTATCATTTCAATAATCATCCCACTATAGATCTGCTTATAGTTGTCGGCGGTGATCATACAGAGGAAATTAATAAACCCGAGGTTATTGATTGGATCGCCAAACAAAGCAAGCAGGCTAAATGTGTTGCGTCAGTGTGTACAGGTGCGTTTTTACTGGCAAAGGCTGGCGTAATAACACAGCAAAAAGTCACTACTCATTGGGAAGATATTGACGACTTACAAGAATGCTTCCCCTTATTAAATGTAATACGTGATGTTCGTTGGGTTGACGAAGGGTCTATTGTTACCTCAGGAGGTATTTCTGCAGGTATTGATATGAGCTTGCATTTAGTAAGTAGGTTAGTTTCTCAAGAGTTGGCTCAGGCGACAGCTAAGCAAATGGAATTCTATTGGACACAGAATAACGAATGACAAACTTTTATATAAAACCTATGCATTTCAGACGACTACCAAATTTGAGAACCGTACTATAATTAATAGAACATTTTTTGTTTTATCGCTTAAGGCGAGGTCAATTAATAGGGGCTTCAATGATTCGATTCATTATATTTATTTACGGGGTGTTTTCATATCTAGTAGGCTTGGGCGGTTTAGTTTTCTTTATTCTTTTTCTCAGTGGTTGGGAGTTTATTCCTTTTCACATTAACTCGAGGGCAGGAGAAACAACTGTTTATGCTTTTTTGATTAATGTCGGTTTAATGATTCTTTTTGGTTTACAGCATACCGTTATGGCTCGGCTAACTTTTAAAGAAAAATGGACTAAAATTGTTTCGCCCGCAGCGGAACGCAGTACGTATGTATTACTGAGCGGGATAATGATGCTGTTGTTTTGTATGTATTGGCAACCGTTATATGGCATTGTGTGGCATGTTGAAAATTCGTTTGGAGCAATACTGTTAACCGCAGGCTTTGTTTTTGGATGGTTTATCGTTGTATTGTCATCCTTTCTTATTAATCACTTTGAATTATTCGGTTTACAGCAGGTGTACTGTAACTTACGCAATAAACCGGTACCACGACCCACTTTTACTGACCGATTTCTATATCAATTTGTACGTCATCCACTGCAGTTAGGTGTACTCATCGGTCTTTGGTTAACTCCAACCATGTCTGCTGCTCACTTTATGTTATCCATCCTTATGACTGTTTACGTATTTATTGGCTTATATTTTGAAGAAAAAGACTTAGGTAATCAATTAGGTAGAAAATATAATGATTACAAGAAACGAGTTCCTATGATTATTCCATTTATAAAGTTTTGAAGGGAAAGCAGAGGTGTTAGAAGCACTATTTAAATTATTTATTTGAATCTTTTGTGTGGTTTGGTTTGTTCACCCATGTGATGAGGCATGTAAGTATTAAAGATAAAACAGGGAAAGTGAAATTAAGTATTTAGCGTTATTTCACCACTTTGTATTATTTACGTTATCCTGTTCAGGATGTGCCTTTCGTTATACTTATCAATCAGAATTTAAAGTAGGTTAGTTTAAACGTAACTATTCAGTGCTTAGAAAATACACCACCGAGAACGCCGAGTCGCTGCGCTACACAGAGAAAATAAAGCTCAATAATTTATACTATGTCCTCTGTACTCTCTGTGGTGCTTTCTGTTTTTAAGCTGAATAAGTTACTTATTGTTTATAACTATTTATTGCTTAGATAAAACACCACTGAGAACAATGAGGCGCTACGCTACACAGAATTTATAAAGCGCGATGTTTTTTCTCGGTGTTCTTTGTGCACTCTGTGGTGCGTTCTATAAGCGCCTTTGAATTAGGGGCTACGGAGATACGCGCAACCTAATAGGTTTGTATTTACGGATTAAATATATCTTAACAATTCTCAAGAAATAAGTACTTGAAAGGCTATATACTCTACGACCATTAATACTTAACTCCCAGAATTATTCCTTACCAACTCTGCACTAATCACATACCGCAAACTTCCTCCTGCGCGTAATGCATTAAACGGGTAGCAGGTAATGAGCATTAACGTTGAAGCGTCGGCGTTAATAAGTAAGGGCGTTTTATTACTATCTACTATCTCTATATTGTAAATTTGGTATTGCTGTTTATAGCCATCAATATTTTCAATAGTGATCTTGTCTTTTTGTTTCAACGTATCTAAGAATGAAAAATGCGTATCTCGGTGGCCTGCAACAACAAAGGGTGATGATGTATTAAGTTGAGAATATTGATGCATAACACCCGCTGAAAAAGCAAGTGACGTAGCATCAATACCTTTTAACAATACGATTGATTTGTTTAGGCTAGGTACGGTCATTTTTGCAATCGCGGTTGTGTCTGCCCATGGCCAAGGAGGCAAAGGCTGCTGTGTGTTTTTTGCTATTTCCCAACTACGGGCTATCAGCTTTTCAGACAGCCACGCTTTTGTAGGAAGGTAGGCACTATAAGCTATGATTGAAATAGCCAATAGTGCAATAGCAGCTGCACAGATCATTTTGAACTTAGCTTTAATCTTGATGCTATTAGCCATTGTTAGTTTATCCATGCATTGTTCTGGCATTAGGTATTGAACCGAGTTGTACGACCGCTGAAAAACAAGGCGCATGATATCAATAGTAGCAATATCCCTATTAAGAGTGATTGTGACCAACCTACCGCAGTTGTTGGGAAGGGAGCTGCTCGCATTTTGGTCAGTGCCTGTCGTCTACTAACCTTTAAGCTGTCTTTTGAATGAGCGTTAGCAAGTAAGTCTGGTTGTTTACGTTCTTTTTCAACCGCTATAAAACTGGTGTAGGGCGACATAACCTGGTGTTTAATTGAGGTTTCTAATACTTGAGGCTTAACTTGGTCTAGCGTTTTTCCGGTAATTAATCCGTCGAGTAAATCTTCTATTTTTGCTCTTGCCCAAATTGAGGTGATACTTGAACCTTCACTATTATTTGCTACAGACAAACTCACTTGGTCTTGCCATGGTTGATTGTTTAACTCGCCATATAACTGAAGCCCTTTAGGCATAATGGCCGTTTTAAAGGCAATAATGAGTGGTTCATCGGCATATAGGTCAGGAATTTTATTGGGAAATTGTTCTAAACTCCCTGTATGTAAAGGGGTGAACTGAACCTTGATGTTTTTAAGTATCGGTTGACTAATTTTACGTAATAGATTCGACATTTTTTCTTCAACTTCGTTGGTATTTCCTATGTAGGTGTAACTTCCTTGTCCAAATTGAGCTGCTTTTCGCATAAAGTATCCGTTAGGCGCTCTGCCAATACCTACGGTAAATAAACGCGGCAAAGCAATGGTGTTTTTGATGAGAGAAAATAGTTCCTTTTCGTTGCCAACAGCCCCGTCGGTAATAAAGAGTATTTGTTTAATCGCTCTGCTATTTTGCTGTGCTGATTGAGGCATAGTTAATGCACTTGCTAGTGGTTTATACATTTCAGTACCACCATCCGCAGTTAAATTATTAATGAATGACAACGCGCTTTTAATATTTTGTGGGCTGGCCATAACCGTGGTGTTAAACAATATGCTTGGCGTAGATTCAAACGAAATAATATTAAAGCTGTCTTGGCTGTTCAGAGTATTAAGGGCAAACCTCAGGCTTTGTTTCGCTTGTTTGATAGAGTCACCTTGCATAGAACCTGAAGTGTCGATAATAAAGGTGACATCGCGAGCAAACTTATTTTTATTGGTCATTGTTAAGTTATTTTGTTTTTCTATGTCGCTAGATTTAAATGTAGGTGGAATAAGCATAGCGAGTGCGTAAGACTCCCCGTCTAACATTTGGTGAACGACACTTAATTTAGGGATGCTAGAGGCTTCAGGACGCCAGCTAATTACAAAGTCTCTATCCATAGGGACTTGAACATTTCCTACTGAAACTTGATAAGTCGGTAGCTCAGCATTAGATTTAGTTGTTGTAATTTTATGTGACTCACTGGTTATTGAATCAAGAGGTAAGCCGGCATTTAAATTAACATTCAACTGAATGTTATGTGATTGTAATGACGCAAGGTGGGAAAGAGCACCTACAAGTAAATGATCGGACGTTGAATGATGTACGTATTGTGGGTTAGTGTTTTTACTTTTTTGTCTTTCGATATTATTTACATTTTCTTCAGTTGAGTGCATGGGCTTTATTTGTGACAAGCTTGA
>Ga0209292_1005930_pt1 | contig 12255 bp, 9 predicted proteins | sample GOMGulsemesocosm_2_FD_184634 | JGI IMG/M metagenome (GOLD analysis project Ga0209292, IMG submission 184634) | Methane-oxidizing microbial communities from mesocosms in the Gulf of Mexico - GOM9C Gulf of Mexico (SPAdes) (version 2) | ecosystem: Environmental > Aquatic > Marine > Cold seeps...
GTTGGCTTTTACTGAGCTTATTATCATCAAGATAGAGGTAAAATTGGGTACTACTTGGTGCTATTCGTATTGATTTTTCGTCAATTAATGTCGTTAAATGCGAATTAAAAACCATTGATAGATCAATGCTCTGATCGTTATTAATCTGAACCATGCCATGATCAGATAATAAAATGATAGTTACAGGCTCTGTCAGCTCTTGCTCTATTCGCGTAAGGAAATTGCCAAACAGGTTATCAAACTGTATTACAGCCTGATGTAGCTCTACAGAATTTAAGCCAAAGTGATGCCCTGCTTCATCGACACTTGAAAAATAGCTGACGATAAATTTGGGTGCTTTATGAGCAGGTAAGTGAAGCCACGATAGTAATTGCTCAAAACGCACTTTTTCACTGTCTTTCTTATTATAGGGAATGTTATATATCGGCGAACTACCTTGTCCTATGGCCTCCGATTCTGGCCAGAAAGAGACCGCACTTTTTAAACCTTGCTCTTGAACATGAGACCAAAGCGGCTTGGCATTAAGCCATCGATTATTGTGTTTTCCTGCATCTAATGAATAAAGCTTGTTTAATTCGGGGTGGTAAAAGCTATTATGAACGATACCGTGTTTTTGTGGGTAAGTGCCGGTAATGATTGAAAGATGATTAGGAAAGGTTTTACTAGGATAAACAGGCAGTAACTTTGCACTGACCCCCGATTTACCAAAGTTGATAATATGTTGAGGGTTATATTTTTCTAGATAGTCATGGGCAAAGCCGTCAATGGAAAGCAAAATCACCGTTGATTTTGCTGAACTTCCATAAACTGAGCCGGATAACGTTATGCTTAAAATAAGTATAATTATACGGCTCATAAAATCCTACAGCGCAACCAAGCTTATATTAATAAATCTCGGATATTTGCTAGGTCTGTTTTACCTTCAATAATTTCATCAGGTGTTAAGCCCGATAATTCATGAGGAAAAACTAACCATTCATCAGATTCATGTACATAGTAGGTAGGCTCAATATCAACTTTAGTATTGGCCGGTTTATACCAAGGGCATGCGGTACGTACGTCTTTCGGCATATTTTGGCGCATAGATAATTCTAGTTGTGAAATCAGTGCTTTGATACTTCGACCAGAATCAAACACGTCATCAACAATCAATAAACCATCACCTGCATTTGCATTTTCAATGATGTAATGTAAACCGTGTACTTTTATGTCTTTATTTTGTTTATCAGTACCAATGCCATAGTAAGAAGAGGTTCTTACTGCAATGTGATCGGTCTCAATTTTTTTAAAATCAAAGTACTCTTGAACAGCAATCCCTATTGGTGCGCCGCCGCGCCATATGCCAACAATAAATTGAGGCCTAAAGCCATCTTCATAAACTTTTGCCGCTAATCTAAATGAGTCTTCAAGTAACTCTTGTGCGGTAATATATTTTTTTTCCATTTCTGGTAACCTTTACTCTTATTGCATAGCGAATATTGCTTTGCTATTAAAAACGTTGCCATTATAACGTGAATAAACATCATTTGTAATAATTCATCCATTTAGTCAGTTATTTCATTAGTACTAATCAATAGTAAACAGCCAAAGTTTCATCTTGGTATAGAAATACAAGCATGGGACTAGTGGTAAATTTATATAACTGATTATTTTTTTGCAATTAAGTAATTAAGCTTAGCAACATATCTCGATTCAGTACTTTTAATTTTATTAAATCGGATCGCTTTGCGCATCATTTTTCTAGCTAAAGCAGGATTGTTAAGACGGTAATACACTTTGGCTAAGCCAAAATAAAATTCATGAACTTTTTTATCCAGTTTGAGTGCTTTTTTATAATGGACTAAAGCATTATCATAGTCTGCTCGAAAATAAGCTTCATCGGCTAATACCGCATGATAATACGGGTTTTTATTACGTTTGTTATGTAAGCCCTGCTCTATGCTATCGGCTTCATATACCTCATTTTTATTCCGTAATAAAATCGCTAAGTTGGCTAAAGCGGTAAAATTATTACTATTAACCGCTATCGCATGGCGGTAAGTAAGCTCTGCAACAACAATGTTACTGGTTAATTTATAAAGTACGGCTAGATTGCCCCACGCTGAACTAAATAAAGGGTCACTGTTAGTCGCGGCTTTTAAGTATCGGTAGGCTAATGGATAATCTTTTGCAACTAACGCTTGGCCACCTTTATTATTGTAAAACATCGCTAATACCGTATTTTTTGAAATTATCTTTTTAGGAAAAGACTGTTTAATAATATAAGGGTCAAAATCGATGGTAATGTCATCGTTACCATAAATCACTTGGATTTCAGGCTTTTTTCGCCCGCTGATTAACAAATTAACATGACCAATCAGTAAATTATAGTGGCCATTTCTTATCCAATACTCAGGCACTTCTACCTTTTGAAAAGCCACTTGTAACCCCGCTTCTTTGGCCAGTGCATAGGCCATAATGGTTAATGATAAGCAGTTTGCGGTTGCGCTGTGAAAGGCTTCCCTCGCGGTAACATTGGCATGACTTTGATAGCTAAGCGCAATATTATCTTGCGAGAAAATGTGTTCGAGTAATCGACGAGCCTTTACCTTATGGCTTTGCGATGTTGATAGTTTCCCTGCAACCAGTGCTAGCATCTCGGCATCTAGTTTAAAGATCTCTTGCTCGCTCTCAATTGAAATTAACGAGGATGACGCAAACTGTTGGTCTAAATAGAGGAAATCAGCTGCTTTAGGTGAAATTACAGCGGTATTATTACTTTGACAAGCAGATAACAAGCTTATAGTAATGATGGTTAGTACTACGGATAGACACTTCATTTTTACCCTTAAACATAATAAGAGGTAACTTCAGCATAAACCAATTGATAATTAATGCGATAAAATGTTGTAACTATTCATATTTGTTTACAAAGTAAACATGAAGGTAAATCCTCAGATATAATGAACTTTTGTAATTTTTGGTCGTGACTAAAAGACAAAACCGTTAACTCTGGCTAGATAACGGGCTCATCTAAATATAATGGTAGCAATAGCATAGCTACTGGTTTTTTCTATAAAATTAGCATTAGCTCATATGTTGCTGTTGGCGCTTTAATGCTTTGTTTTTGCTGACGGTTTTCTCTTGAGGAACGGCATAGAGATTAAGCCCACTGAACAGGCTTTTTAAATTCGCCGCGTTATAATCTAGTTCAATTTTTTCAATAACCAGCAAGTGTTTCTCAGGAAACAGCGCTTCTACGGCTTGTGAAATTAACTCGAATAGCTTTTTCAGGTTAAATTTATGAATTTGCCCGGTCTTGTTAAAAATCCACTCAGTTATCGCCATAAAATCATCAAAAGGCTCGGCAGATAATATCTGGGGTAAGGAATGTTTAAAACGGCCTGAATTACCAATCATGTCCCAATACCGAGCAAAGCGATTAATACGTTGCATAGTGAGGAAACTAACCCGGTCAGTACTTAAGATATTAAAGGGAGGTAATGGGTTAAAACGTAAATCAAATGCCTCGGTGTGCCTGATAATTGGGCTACCTTTTAAACGCTTCAAAATACCCATTTGAATTTCATGAGGACGACAATGATAAAGTTGATTAAAGCTATCTTTAAAGGTGTCAAACGTTTCGCCCGGCAAACCAAAAATGAGATCAGCATGTATATGGGCTGAAGTATTGTCTCTTAACCACAATAAATTTTCTTTTGATTTAGCGTTATTTTGTTTACGGCTAATATTCTTTTGTACTTCAACATTAAAGGTTTGAATGCCGATCTCAAATTGTAAGCTGCCCTCTGGGAATTGAGCTAACAGCTCTTTTAACTTTCTCGGTAGATGGTCGGGCACCACTTCAAAATGTAAGTAGAGTTCGTCAGTCATCTTGTCCAAGAAAAACTGCATTATTTTCATTGTCGTCTTAATATTTAAATTAAAGGTTCTGTCGATAAACTTAAAGTTTCTCGCACCACGTTGATAGAGTATTTCCATCTGTTCAAGAAACAATGTTAATTCAAAGGGGGTCGATGCTTTATCTAAGGACGACAAACAAAATTCACATTTAAATGGACACCCTCGCGATGCTTCCACATAGAGTAGACGATGCTTTAAATCTTCATCGGTATAATATTGATAAGGCAAGGCAATGTCTTCTAATGCGACCGGCTTTGACTTGAGGATTTTCTTATCAGGTGGCGTTTCATTGATAAGGTCTTTACACAATTGATAAAAGCTTATATCTGCCGGGCCTGTTAATACATAATCAGCAGAAGCAACAATGGCTTGGTGCTCAGTTTCATAACTGACTTCGGGTCCGCCGAGAATAATTTTTATTTCTGGTGCAATCACTTTTAGTAAACTAACGACATCCGTAGTTTCAACTATGTTCCAAATATAGACACCAAAACCAACAATGCTGGGTTTTGACGCCAGTATTTGTTCAACAATATCAATAGCGCGGGTTTGGATTATGAATTCTTGTATTTCACAATATTGCTGTAATTCTTTTAAATTAGCGTACAGATAACGTAGACCAAAACTGGTGTGAAAGAACCTAGCGTTAAGCGTAGCCAGTACAATCTTAGGCGAAACGGACATTAATTGACCAGAATGAATGTCATGATTCGATGAACTGTATTCGATCATACTGCTAGTGTTTTCTTGCACTAACGGTAGCTGGGTAACGGTTAGCTCCGGATGTTTTTTTTGCTCTGCCATACTACGTTTAATGCCTTTGCTATTACTTGGGGATTACGTTGATATTATTAACGCAATTATACTGTGATTACGTATGTTATTCAGTAATCTTATTTTTCAAAATACATATCCGCCCTAACGTTAAAATTAATGCAATATTTTCACTGTGAATAAGCTCTAGCTGATGACCTGCTCGATTTGTTTACGGTATAATATTTACAGAGAATAAGCTTACTAAATATAAGATAATTAAATGAAGAAAAAACACCGTAACCATGCCCTAGCCGGGTATTTGTTAACAGCATGTTCACTGTTACTTACAAGTTGCTCAACGGTACCACCACAAGAAAAGTTATCACCATCAGTAAACCGTTTACTGGTCAAATTAACCAAGTATAAGCAAAGCGCTTTCAACCAAGTTGAGGCAAAGTTTGTTACTCATCAATCTAAAGCATTGGTTTTTAGAGTACTGTCTGATATAAAGAAAACACCCCAATGGCTAGATAAGATTAACACTTTAGCGGTAGTGGCTGAATATAATCATCAGCAATTTTTATTACGGTCAATTATTGAAAGCCCGTGGCCATTTCAAGACCGAGAAATTATTACTTGTGTTAATAATGACTTTGCTAAGTCTGTAACAACCATAAATATTTTCTCTTGTAGTGAACGTATCCCCATGGATCCACAGTACTTACGGGTATCACAGCTAGAATCAAGTTGGATAATAAAAGACTTACCCGATTCATCCGTGGAAGTAACCTATAAAACCTGGATGGACCCAAGCGGTAATGTGCCGGCATTTATCTTTAACAGTCAGCTACTTGATACCACAAAAGTGAGCTTTAAAAAGCTGCAAGTTATTATCGAAAAGGCCTCGTTAACGCAATATTATTATTAAAGCCTGAATGCTGTATCGCGGTAAAGTAACAAATTTAACTTACCGCTATACAGCGATCCATTTGCCAACATAACACTGCTTTTTTGTTACGTTTTATAAAAAACGTGCCCACAAAGGCCTTAATAAGCTAACAGACCAAAACATTAATGACGGGCCGTACTTGTGCTTGCGCCATAAAAACCGTGCTTGCTCTCGTAAAAAAGCAGCGCTTAAAATGGCATCAGCCACGGCAATGGATTCACGCGCATTAACTGCCAATAACTCATCTAAAGTACTGCCAGCGAGAAAAGTACGCCCTATTCCTTGCGCAATCCAGTGTTGTGCTATGTTGTGCGCTTCCGCTAATAAATTCTCATGAGGTGCAGTCCATTGCACTAGCCCTGCTGTCAGTGCTTCGTTGCCGTTAGGCTTCCAGCCTTCTTTACCAAGCATGCGTTGTGCTGCTTTCTCACCTAAAAGGCGAGGAAAATGAATGCTAGAGCATCCTTCTGCAGGAAGCCCTAACGCTGCAAACGGCGTGGAAAATGTTGATTTTGGCGAGGCAATAATGCCATTACATAAGGTAGCAGACGTAACGCTTGCACCAATAGCAGGACCATTCATAGCGATCAATATGGGTTTAGGGAAGTTAAGAAACGCTTCAAATAATTGTCGATTGTGTTCAATGATCATGGCCCGTAATTTTCGTGGTGGCATCGGCTTAATACCCGCAAAGTTTACCCCTGCAGAATAATAATTACCCGCCCCTGTAAAAATAACCGCTTTGGTTGCATGGTGCTTAGCAGCGCGAATAAATGCTTCCTTAAACGCTGCCATCATTGTCTCTGTCCAGCCATTAAGCTTTTGTGGCTGATGCATCATAATGGTGAGCACACCATCGTGTAAACTCGTTTGGATATATTGTGCGGCACGGTCATTTAAATTAAGTTCATTCACAACGTTTTGCTTTTTTTAGTTGATATTGCTGGATTATAAGTGATGTTTGAACAGATCTTAAAAGAAATTTGATTATAACTGCTAAAAACGAAAATTTATTGATAACAAATTCAGACCCTGCAGTTGTGACTCTTGCTATCTGATAGCTCAATTTAGTCATTACAGCCCTAACGCCGGCAGCCTTTGTTTAATGTCAGGTTTACTTGACATCAAACAAAGGTAATGACACCATGTAAGGATAACCTGACATAATGTTAGGTTGGCTTGCCAATAATTACACTGTGCTAGCACTATCAAACACTACTTTAAGGTAAATATTATGGAAAGATCTAAGCAAGACGTCTTGTTCGTAAAACTTTTTCTGACCGCGATGGTTATATTTCTCATTCTGATTGCGGTGCAAACGTTTACGTTAGAACTTATAGTGCTACCAATTTGGCTCAAAGTTGTGGTTACACTTATGCCGGTATTACCGTTAATATGGGCATTTTTCATTTTTAGAGCGCGATATAGAGCATTTGATGAATACATGAAAGCACTTACTGGAGAGGCCTTTTTATGGACCTTAGGCATGCTTTGTTTTTCGTCATTTATATACGGCATGTTAGCAATGAAGTTCCCAATGCCGCCAGTAGAGCTAGCATTAGTTACCCCTATTGTCTTTGGTTCTCATGGCCTGATAGTGCAACTATTAATTTGGAAAGACAATGCAGAATCGAATTAAGGTATTACGCGCTGAAAAAAACTGGTCACAACAAATGCTTGCAGACAATATAGGCGTGTCTCGTCAGGCGGTAAACGCTGTTGAACGGGGTAAGCATGATCCTTCTTTGCAGCTAGCGTTTGATATTGCTAACCAATTCAACCAGCGTATTGAAGAGATTTTTTTCCCTGAGGTACAAGCAATTACTGAACGGAGTGAATAATCTGCACTGAGTGAATAAGTAATGCCATGTGTTACGGAATAGCTTTAGGTATACAGATTATAAAAGCGCACAATTTAACATTGTTGTTTATTTTAAAAAAAACTTTTACACAACGCGAACGTTTGAAATAGGTCCAGAAAGCACAAAGCCCGTTATTTAGGTAACAGGCTTCCTTCATAAAAATATTATCTCTTATTGAAAGAGTTCAATGAGCTATTTCAGTTACTGCCCTAGCGTAAACAGCACTTCTTATATTTCTTGCCACTGCCACACGGACAAGGATCATTGCGGCCAGCCTTAGGTAATGAACTAACGGGCACACTGTTCTCTAAAATGGTATTTTCGTCGTAAAGGATATTAGCCAATAAACCGCCTTCCCCCATTAACGCATCAAATTCATCGAAGTCTTCAGCTGAGATATTGTCGAGTTCTTCATTTTCTAGCTCATCATCAGCCCAAGCACTTAAAGTGGTCACAACATTAAAATCGGTTTGGATCAGGCCCGATTCAATCAACGTAGGCGTACCGATTCTACGCCACGCGGTTACTTCACGTTGGCTAAAGCGGTCTTCATCAAATATGTTTTTATCAGCTACTTTTTTATCACATAGGTCAATAAACTGAGCTTTAAAATTATCAAGTTGATATTCAATGCAAGAATCGGCCAATGAGCTAATTAAAAAGCTATTGATTGAACTCGGTAAAGCCGAAAATACAGCGATCCATCGAGTCACATGGGCACTTAATACAAATTCATCAATTATCCCCACTTCGTACTGAGCAAATACCGCATCAATAGCAGATGCTTTGCAATACATCGCTTGATGACCTTCAACAATATAATTACACAATGCTTGGGTATTACCATCGGCCACATTATAAAATAAGGTCGGCGTTAATTCAGTGAGTGCATCACCAAATACCGCTTCAATAGGGGTTGAAAACGTATCGCTACGTGCAAATAACTGCAAACACCTTTCTAACGCCGGTGAATATTTTAATTCCGCTAATAATAACGTACCAAAAAATAAAATGGTCTGTTGCTCGTTAGTTAACGAGGTATCATCTGCGATAAATTGATCTATCAGCCGTTCCAATTTAGGATAAAATTCTGACCAATTTGCTTTAACCATTTCGATACCTGTAATAGGTAACTCGTTGTCTTGTGCATTACCTATATCCAATAAGGCTTGTTCTAAATTCATGTGAATTCCGCGTTAAATAATCAATGATGAGTGCATAGGGCGCATATTATAGGCTAATACTGCTTAGGAGTCTTAAAGATATGACTCCAGAAAATTAGATTTATATGCACTGATAAAAAATCAAGGTTGATCATAACCAGCCAGTAGTTCTTTAGTCTCTAGCTCTAGAGTTATAATTAAGTTACAAGCTTAAGAACCATTGGTAGCTAACCTTATTATTTAGTTTTTGTGATAGATACAAACCTAACTCCCTGAGTTGTACTTTATCTTGATAATTTAAGATCAGCACGTTAAGTTTATGTAATGCTTGGACACTTTCTCCACTACCGTCAATGGCTAATATATAAGTGTAGGCATATTGGGCATTGTTTGATGACAACGTTATTGATTTGTTAAAATATGAAATCGCTTTATCTAATTTTTGTTGCCGAACTAGATGTAAGCCGTACGAATAAGTTAAAGCACCAGACAACGGAATATTCATCATCCCTTTACGCAGTACAGAATTTACCTGAGCAGCATGTTGTTGTGAACGATACAAATCAGCTAAGTTAATATAACTCGCTTCAAAATATGGGTCTATTTTTATCGCTTGTTTAAGTCGCTGTTCGGCATCTGTCAATTGCTTCAGTTCAATCGCTATTAATGCTTGATTAGATCGTCCTTCTCCACGCCAATTATTAACATTATTAGCCCGTTGTAGCTCTTTAAAGGCCTGGTTAAAAAGTGCTTGATTGCGCTTAGACATATCAACAGAAACTAAGGTTCTTGCTGCAGCTACTCGAACCGATTTTAGTTTGTCATTTAACAAGGCTCCAATATGCTTTTCTCTATCAACAGGAGAAAGTAATGTCCCTACCTGAGCAGCACTTAACCTTAATAAGGCTTCGACGTGAGCTAAGTAGGGCATAAGTGTTTTAGCGGTGAGTGATGGTGTTGTATAGGTAAGCATTTGAATAGCACTGGCTCTACTTATGATATCGAGTTGATCATCAGCAATGATGCTCAAATGTTGTGCTAATGACAGTTGTTGACCACTATTTAACCTCATCAACAACTGTTTGCTGATTAATAATGATTTTGGTTTGCCATGCCAAGAAATTAGCTGTTCGCTTGCCCATTGATTAGATTGCTGGTCATGACACTTAATACAAGCATTCGGGGTATTATAGGTTAGAGACAAATCAGGACGAGGAATTTTGAAACTATGATCGCGTCTGTCATCAACCCCCATATACCGGGTTTCAGGCATATGACAATTGACACATTGCGCTCCACTGCTCTTTTCTTGGTGCTGATGATGGCTTTTGACATTATAATTTTCACCACGATGACATTGCAGACATAAGCCATTCCCTTCAATTTTTATTTTCATGGTATGTTTATCATGACAATCTAAACAATTAACGCCCTTAGCAAACATTTTACTTTGTAGAAATGAACCGTAGACATAAACTTCTTCTTTGATTTGCCCATCGGCATGGTAATTAGGAGCAGAAGGCGGATCAGGCGTAAACTGATCTAAAAAAGGTTGATTTGCTTTGAAGCCGTCTGTTAGAGGCGATCGTAATGAATGACAAGCAAAACAATTATCCATAAAGGCATTATCACGTTTCTTGCCTTGCCAATGTGCTGTTTTATCACCAAGATTACGTAACCATTGACCCGTAGGATGGCTAGCAGCAGTGATATCTGCACTAACATCTCGTTTGCTTGAGGTCTTGGCATGATCTGACTTATCACCATGGCACGACAGACACCCCACATTAATATTATCAAATTGGCTAGCAAAACTATTTTTTTCACTATCATAATTACGAACTAGACCATCAGAGTGACAATCAGCACACATGCCATTCCAGTTTTGAAGTGGTTGACGCCAATGTAATCTATCTTCTACACGAATTTCTTCATGGCTATAGTTATGATACCAACGTTGCCCCCCTGCTTCTTCTTTCCTCGCATCCCACGCAAATGGCAACACTTGCAGCCTGCCCTCTGCAGTTTCCGCTAAATATTGCTGTAAAGGATAGAAACCAAAGGTAAACTTAATGGGGTAAGTGTCTGTTTTATTGTTATAAGAGATACTTACCTGATAAGTATTGTTTTCAACAAAAAACAGTGCTTTTTGACCATAATGTTTAACATTAACATTATCGAAATCAGCCAATACGGTACTTTTGTCTGCAACCGCCATTGATTTACTGTGATCAGACTGTAACCAATCATCTTGAGACTGCTGATGACATGAAGTACATTGTTGATTGGATATCGTTTTTTCTTTATGTAAATCATGTAAAGCAATCTCAGCTGCTTGCACATAAAAAAATGAAATATAACAACTCAGTAGTACACTACAAAAATAAAATCGTTTCAAACTTACTCTTACCTAACATCATTCAAATACAGATTAACCAAACATCAAACATAAACAATTGTTTCAGTTTACGGAGTAACCTTCACCTAATCAAACCGCCATCGGCACTAAAGCCAAAAAAGTGGTAATAGTGGTTAATAAAATAGATCGAATGTGTCTTCGACAGGCTTCATTTATTGAGTTCAATACTGAAAGATAACCCCAACCGATCCAAAGGGAATAATAACCATAATAATCAATGGTTGCGAGTAACTTCTACAAGCCATTGTTAAAAGAATATAAATGCCAGATAACAAAATAAACCGCCAACTCTTTCGAATTAGCAGGTGCATCTTAATGTGGCGAACAGAATGGGACGAATATCGGCTCGGGTCTTATTCAATAAGTGGCCTTTGAAATGAATATATACAATCATGGCTAAATTCTAAAGCCTTATCATAAGGGTAATATAACAGCCTTACTATTCACGTTAATCGGTTTATCATTTGATACTATATCCACTTAGATTTGTTATCATATCGGCTTTAAATCCCCATAAGGCAGCAGTACTGCGTGGCAGTTTTTCAACTTAGAGATTATCAACAAGAAGCCGTATCGAAAGTACTCAAACACTTTCGAAAAACCAACGAATCTGCGGTGATTGTTTTACCTACGGGCTCAGGTAAAAGCCTGGTAATTGCCGAGCTTGCTCGCTTAGCAAAGCGAAAAATACTGGTACTCACCCATGTAAAAGAATTGGTTGAGCAAAATCATCAAAAATATCAAAGCTACGGGGTTACTGCCGGTATTTATTCTGCCGGGTTAAAACGTAAAGAAACTCAACACCAAGTCACGTTCGCCAGTATTCAATCGGCAGCCCGCAATCTAGATGATTTTAATGAGCCCTACTCGTTAATTATTATTGATGAATGTCATCGCGTTAACCTCGCCAGTACTGAATTGTCTGAAGACGCGCCAAATGGCGAATCAAAAGAACAGTCTAAAGAGAAAGCACAAGAAAGCGCCAGTAAACTGTCTAATAATAATCAGTATCAACAAATCATTGAGAAGTTGCGGCAAGTTAATCCCGAAGTAAAATTACTCGGTTTAACCGCTACTCCTTATCGTTTAGGCATGGGCTGGGTTTATAAAAAGCATTATCGTGGTTTCATGCGCAGTGAAGAAAAGCGGCCTTTTGAGCACTGTATTTATGAACTACCACTACGCTATTTAATTAAACGCAAC
>Ga0209292_1005935_pt1 | contig 12248 bp, 11 predicted proteins | sample GOMGulsemesocosm_2_FD_184634 | JGI IMG/M metagenome (GOLD analysis project Ga0209292, IMG submission 184634) | Methane-oxidizing microbial communities from mesocosms in the Gulf of Mexico - GOM9C Gulf of Mexico (SPAdes) (version 2) | ecosystem: Environmental > Aquatic > Marine > Cold seeps...
CCGAAATGGCTCCTACCTTCCACGCCGCCAAATGTGCTGCCACGCACCACGGAGATTGGCTCAGCAGAACTCCGATGCGATCGCCGGGTTGAAGTCGGGCGCTCAAGTAGCGGGCCAGACCGTCGACCATTTCAGCGAGATCGCCATAGCTGACATCGGCGCGTTGGGGACCCGTCAGATCAATGACCGCCAATTGGTCGGCAGGATAGGTCAGCGCTTGAGCTGCCATATTTAGCTGCTTGGGCAGGTCCCACTGACCATTCGCCTTAGACCCAGGTAATATGCGTTTTTCAGTCATCTTTCACCATGCCCAGACTGCATAACGGGTATGCGGTTTATTCCTGCATTTTCAATGCGTAACTGTTCTGCGTTTTGATCCAGATCAGAGGCAACCCGGTCGTTGAGGTGCACATGTTTCTCAACCATCAACGAAAAGGGAAAATCCCCATGAACCGCTCTACATCCGCCCTTGCTCTGTCGGCTGCTTTGCTTGCTTTTGCTGGCCCTGTTGTCGCCCAATCTCAGGGCGACTGGACCTTTGGTGTTGGTGTCGCCAACGTAAACCCCAAGTCCAACAACGGAACTTTGGCTGGCGGCGCTGCGACCATCGGCGACAGCACTCAGCTGTCGCTGACTGCCGAATACTTTATCCGCGATAACATCGGTATCGAATTGCTGGCCGCAACCCCCTTCGAACATGACATCAACATCAGCGGCGGATTTGCTGGGACAACCAAACAACTGCCGCCGACCCTGTCGGTCAACTACCACTTCCCGACCCAGGGCAAGATCAAACCCTTTGCCGGTATCGGTCTGAACTACACCACCTTCTTTGAGGAGGCTTCGCCGCTGGGTGTCCTTGAGTTGGACGACAGCTGGGGCTTTGCGGTTCAGGTTGGCGCAGACTGGCAAGTTTCGGACCACGGTGCACTGCGCCTGAACGTCCGCTACATGGACATCGAAAGCGACGCCACCCTGAACGGCGCATCCATTGGCACTGCCGAGATTGATCCGGTTGTGGTTGGCCTGAGCTACGTGCACCGCTTCTGATCCTCTGTTTGTGAATTTACGGCTCTGAAACATGCGCCGTATTTCCTAAAGGCCCGTGTTGTTTACCTCGTCAACACGGGCCTGATTGCTTGTCATGGCTTGGCTATTCACCAATCCAAGCGTTTTCCAAATACAGTGCCTGCTCGCCCGTCATTTGCAAAAGACAACTGATCACAGCTGGACCGCCACCCGAACCGCCAGCCCAGAGCGATTGCTCAAAATCACAGGTCGCATCCCGGTAAGTAATCCAGGCCCGCTGCATGTCCCGCAGCGGCAGCTGTACCTTCGGCGCTGAAGAGCCGATCTCTGCCATCTCGGCATCCAGTGTCCGGGCCTTGCTTCGGACCACTTGATAGGCAGCGTTCAACCGGCCATCCCAGAACTCTTGCTCGGCCCCCAGACAATCCATCATTCCGATTGTCGTGCTGCCGTCACTGTTCGACTCCATGCAGATCTGCGCCGAGCGGCCAATGCAGGAACGGTGATCGCCCCCGGCTTCAATCTGCACCAAGCAGCTTTGGGTGCCAGCATTGGAATAGATCACATCTTGAGCTGAAGCTGACGCAGCCGCGGCAAGCATTGCCAAGGTCAACAAATGCCTCACGACATAGAACCCATCAGCTCGCGGCCAATCAGCATGCGGCGAATTTCTGATGTCCCAGCACCGATTTCCATCAGCTTGGCATCGCGAAAGATCCGACCCACCGGGTTATCGGACAGATACCCAGCACCGCCCAGCGCCTGCACTGCCTGATGCGCCTGCACCATGGCTTGCTCGGATGCATAGAGGCAGCAAGCTGCAGCATCCTGCCGTGTCACTGTGCCACGATCGCAGGCTTTGGCAACTTCATAAACATAGGCACGGGCTGAATTCATCGCTGTATACATATCTGCTATCTTGCCCTGCATCAGCTGGAACGAGCCGATTGGCTTACCAAATTGCTTACGTTCAGCCAGATAGGGCATCATCTCATCCATGCAAGAGGCCATAATCCCGGTGCCAATGCCCGCCAAAACCACGCGTTCATAATCAAGCCCGGACATCAGTACAGCAACACCGCGCCCTTCTTCGCCCAGCACGTTTTCAAACGGTACCTGGACGTCGTCAAAGATCAGCTCAGCGGTGTTCGAGCCGCGCATGCCTAGTTTATCGAAATGCGGCGAGGTTGAAAATCCGGCCATTTCCTTCTCTACAATGAACGCCGTGATGCCTCTTGATCCAGCCTCAGGGTCCGTCTTGGCATAAACCACCAGCGTGTCTGCGTCGGGACCATTGGTGATCCAGTACTTGTTGCCGTTCAGCCGATAGTGATCGTTGCGCTTTTCGGCCCGTAACGACATCGACACCACGTCAGATCCAGCACCAGCCTCAGACATAGCCAGCGCACCAACATGGTCGCCAGACACCAGCCCCGGCAGGTATTTCGCCCGCTGCGCGTCAGTACCGTTCAGTTTGATCTGGTTGACACACAGATTTGAGTGCGCGCCGTAGGACAGCGATACCGATGCACTGGCACGCGCCACTTCTTCAACTGCTATGGTATGGGCCAGATAGGACATACCCGCGCCGCCGAACTCTTCAGGCACCGTAACACCCAGCAAACCCAACTCGCCCATCTCTTTCCACAGCTCGGCAGGGAATGCATTGTTTTGGTCTATTTGCTGCGCCATCGGGCGAACCCGATCCTGCGCCCAGCGATGCACCATGTCGCGCAGAGCATTCACGTCTTCACCTAGATCGAATTGCATGCTGGCATTGAACATTGTGGCTTCCCTCCCCGGGGCATCTGAAATTATCTGAACGCTTGTTCAATTTTGTAGATCAGGCTTTGATTCGCGTCAACTGCAGCGCTCTACGCCCACCCAAATTTAGAGCCGAGGTCATTGCAGATACAAAACGACAGGCCACGGACTCTCATCCGCAGCCTGAAAACAGCCCTCATTAGTCAGTTCATTGCGTCGCACCAATGGTAAGGCTTCACTCGCCCTGATACACCGCGCCAACTTCGGCCCGGATGATGCGCGCAATCTGCGCGCAGTCCGCCAAACTAAAGGTCAACGGCACCCGCATATCCAGAATGCCTGCCAGAATGCGATCACTCTGCGGCAAGCTTTGGGTCGGCGTATAATGCCAATTGTCATAGCGTGAGGTAAAGGCGGCAGGCTCAGGCGCACCAAACCATTTCAGCTCGACCCCGCGCGCAGCGCATCGCTGCAGCACGTCCTGCACTTTGTCAGCAGTCCAATCGAGCAGCAGAAACTGGATCGAGGAGCCGACATAGGTCTCCGCCTCCGGCCGCTCAATCACTTGCAGACCCGGCGCGTCGCGCAGGCCCGCCTCGACACAGCGATACCGTTCATTCCAACGCGCCACTTGCGCATCCAGATCACGCAACTGCGGTCGCAAAATAGCAGCACGCAGATTGTCCATGCGGCCCGAGATGTTGGGGGTATCGTATTTGATGCGCTCAAAAACCGACGGATCCGGTGCCGCGAGGTGACGTTCAAACAGCATATAAGACCCGGATAGCATTATAGCCCGAGCCGCGATGTCTTCGTCGTCGGTGATCAGCAAACCGCCCTCGCCCGAATTCACGTGTTTGTAGGTCTGACAAGAATAGCAGCCAATTGCGCCGTGACGACCAGAGGCAACACCGTTCCACGACGCCCCCATGGTATGGGCACAATCCTCGATCACGGTGATACCCGCCGCGTCACAGATCTGCATCAAGCGATCCATGTCACACAAATGACCCCGCATATGGCTGAGCATCAGCACCCGCGCCTGCCCTGCCTTGGCGGCCAGATCGTCCAGGTCAATCACCAGATCTTCGGTGACATCAACGAACACCGGCGCCGCGCCTAGCGAGGCAATAGCCCCTGGGACAGGCGCCAGAGTAAAGGCATTGGTTAGCACCCGATCACCCGCCGCAACGCCGACCGCGCGCAGGGCTGTGGCAAGCGCATACCCACCCGAGGCAACCGCAAGGCAGTATTTCGCCCCCAGTTGCACAGCGAACTCCTGCTCCAGCAGGGCCGCCTCACCCATTTCATCTGCCTCGATGTTATATCGGTGCAAACGTCCGTGCCGCATAACTGCCAGCGCCGCCTCAATTGCGGCGTCCGACAATGGTTCTTGCTGGGTAAAACTACCTGAAAAAATCTCGTTCATTCAGCTTTTCTGAGCCGCCGACAAGGGATGGTCAAGAGGCCGCGTCGCCAAAAGCATCGCAACCCAACGGGCAAATATCATCCGATCAAACGCGTCACCATTTCTGGAAGGTCGTCAAAGTGATGCAGCAATCCTTCAGGCTTCAACGCGGCCATGTCTTCACCCGAGGGGCCAAACGTCACCAGCACCGAGGGAACACCTGCAGCTGCCGAGGTATTGCGATCTGTATCACTGTCACCAATCAGAATTGTCTTGGCCGGATCCCCCCCCGCCCGACGCGCTGCTTCACGCAGAGGTTCGGGATCAGGCTTGCGAACAGGCAAGGTGTCAGCCCCCACCAAAGATTCGAAAGCGTCGCGTATACCAAGTTTGGTTAACAGTAGCTCAGCCAGCGCCTCGGGCTTATTGGTACATATACCAACACCATAACCAGCATTGCTAAGCTTTTCGACAGCGGACATCGCTCCTGGATACAGCACTGTATGCAAAGCTATCGACTCTCGGTATGCATCCAGGAGTACAGGATAGTATTCATCTACAACCGAGGCGTTATACTGCCGAACCCGTTCCAACCCATGGGTCAGCATCCTACGCCCCCCGCGCAGGGCAACGGCAACGTCTTCGGGGCGGTCCAACACATCGCCCAAGCCCATCTGCCGGAAACAGGCATTGGCCGCCGCCAGCAAATCACCCGAGGTGTCAGCCAGCGTTCCGTCCAGATCAAAAATCACCGTTCGCATTCTCGCCCCTTTCGGCGTATTTTCGCCATACGTTATTGCAGATCGCAACCTTGTTTGATGCGCTGATGGCTTGCGCCGCGCCCCATAGCGGATAAAACGGGTTAAACAAGAAAACAAAGAGAAAATCTATATGAGCACCGCCCTGATCATCCTGGCCGCAGGCAAAGGCACTCGGATGAACTCTGATCTGCCCAAAGTCCTGCACCCGATCGCCCAGGCCCCAATGCTGGCTCACGCCATGCGCGCAGGTCGCGCCTTGGATCCGGACCAGACGGTTATCGTCGCCGGTCACGAGGCCGAGGCCGTCACCGCAGCCGTGGCCGAGATCGACGACGATGCGCAGGTGGTGTTGCAAACCGAACAGCTGGGCACCGCGCATGCCGTTGATCAGGCCCGTGCCGCGCTGGATGGGTTTGAGGGCGACGTGGTTGTTCTGTATGGCGACACGCCTTTTCTGCAGCCGGAAACGCTGGAACGGATGGTCGCGGCCCGCGCCGATGCGGATCTTGTGATCCTTGGCTTCGAAGCTGCTGATCCTGCCCGCTATGGCCGTTTGGTCATGGATGGCGCCAGTTTGGAACGCATCGTTGAATACAAAGATGCCAGTGACACTGAACGCAGCATCAAATTCTGCAATTCCGGTCTGTTAGCTTGCGATGCCAAGCTGCTGTTCGAATTGATCGCCAAGGTCGGCAACCAAAACGCCTCGGGCGAATATTACCTCACCGATGTGGTCGAACTGGCCCGTGCCGACGGGCGCAGTGTCACTGCCGTAACTTGCGATGAACCTGAGACACTGGGTGTGAACTCGCGCGCTGATTTGGCCCGTGCCGATGCGGTATTCCAGACCCGTGCCCGTGCCGAGTTACTGGATTTGGGCGTTACCCTGATGGCCCCCGAAACAGTCTATCTGTCGCTGGACACGGTGATTGGCCGCGACGCGGTGATTGAGCCCAATGTGGTATTTGGCCCCGGCGTCACAGTCGAAAGCGGTGCTTTGATCCGGGCGTTTTCGCATCTCGAGGGTTGCCATGTTGGCAGTGGCGCCAAGGTCGGCCCATATGCCCGGTTGCGTCCCGGTACTGAGCTGGCCGAGAACACCCATATCGGCAACTTTGTTGAAATCAAGAATGCCGAAATCGCCGAGGGCGCCAAGGTCAATCACCTCAGCTATATCGGTGATGCATCGGTTGGCACAAAGACCAATATTGGTGCCGGCACCATCACCTGTAACTATGATGGTGTGATGAAGCACCACACCGAAATTGGCGCCAATGCCTTTATCGGGTCAAACACCATGTTCATTGCCCCAGTGAAGGTAGGCAACGAAGCCATGACTGCAACCGGCACTGTCGTGACGAAGGATATCGAGGACGGCGCTTTGTCGATGTCGCGCGCACCACAAGTCAACAAGCCAGGCCGGGCACAAAAACTGATGGATATTCTGCGCGCCAAAAAGGCTCGTCGCGATGGGGGCAAAACCTGATGTGTGGAATTGTAGGAATACTTGGGCGTCACGAAGCGGCCCCCATTCTGGTCGAAGCCTTAAAACGGCTGGAATATCGCGGCTACGACAGCGCCGGTATTGCCACTGTCGAGGGTGGCAAACTCGACCGCAGACGCGCGGTCGGTAAACTGGTGAATCTGTCGGATCTTCTGGTGCATAATCCACTGCCCGGAAAATCCGGCATTGGCCATACCCGCTGGGCCACCCACGGCGCACCAACCGTCAGCAATGCGCACCCGCATCGGGCTGGTGCAGTGGCTGTAGTTCACAATGGCATTATCGAAAATTATCGCTCCATTCGGGCTGAGCTGTCCGAATGCGGCCTTGAATTTCAAACCGAAACTGACACCGAAACCGTCGCCCTGATGACCGAGCGTTACTTGCGTGATGGGCTTTCGCCGGTTGAGGCGGCGAACAAGACCCTCGACCAGCTCGAAGGGGCTTTTGCGCTGGCCTTCTTGTTTGACGGCGAGGAAGATCTGATCGTCGCCGCCCGCAAAGGCTCGCCACTGGCCATTGGGCACGGCGACGGTGAGATGTTTGTGGGCAGCGACGCAATAGCCCTGTCGCCGCTGACCGACCGGATCACCTATCTCGACGAAGGCGACCGCGCGGTGCTGACCCGTACCAGAGTGGAAATCCGCGACGCCAACGGCGCATTGGCCAACCGCGAGACCAAAACGATCCAGATCGACAGCTCGCAGGTTGATAAGGGCGGTCACAAGCATTTCATGGCCAAGGAAATCGCCGAGCAACCGCATGTAATCGCCGAAGCCATCCGTCATTACCTGCCGGTGGGCGAAGACGCCGTGCATTTGCCCGACGGCGGCATTGATTTCTCAGGCGTGGAGCGGCTGACCATGGTCGCCTGCGGAACGGCTTATTATGCCTGCCTGACGGCCAAATACTGGTTCGAACAAATCGCTCGCATCCCGGTCGAGGTCGATGTCGCGTCCGAGTTCCGCTATCGTGAACCGCCCATTCCCGGCAAGACGCTGGCCTTGTTTGTCTCGCAATCGGGTGAAACAGCCGACACTCTGGCAGCGCTGCGCTATTGTCAGGGCAAGGCCGACAAAATCCTGTCAGTGGTCAATGTCGCCGAAAGCTCGATCGCACGCGAAAGCGATCTGGCACTGCCAATCCATGCCGGTGTTGAAATCGGCGTTGCCTCGACCAAGGCCTTTACCTGTCAGCTGTCGGTCCTGCTGATGCTGGCGTTAAAGGCGGCCAAGGACCGGGGGGTCATAACGCCCGAGGATCTAGCAACCCATATCACCGCCCTGCGCAGTCTTCCCAATGTGCTGGCCGCAGCGCTAGAGCAAAACGACACCATCCGCCAAGCCGCACAAAAGCTCAGCGAATCTCGTGATGTTTTATTCCTTGGCCGTGGGTTAATGTTCCCGATGGCGCTGGAAGGCGCGCTGAAGCTGAAAGAAATCAGCTACATTCATGCCGAAGCTTATGCCTCGGGAGAGTTAAAACACGGCCCCATCGCACTGATCGACAAACATATGCCGGTGGTGGTGATGGCGCCCCGTGACGCGCTGTTCGACAAATCGGTGTCTAATATGCAGGAAGTGATGGCCCGCAAGGGTAAGGTCATTCTGGTGTCAGATGCCAAAGGCATCGCCGAGGCACAGGACGGAGTATGGTCCAGCATCCAGATGCCCGACATTCACAACAACCTCTCGCCGATACTTTATGCGATCCCGGCACAGTTATTGGCCTATCATACCGCTGTGGCCAAAGGTACAGATGTGGACCAACCCCGTAATCTGGCCAAATCGGTGACTGTAGAATGAGCGACACACACTTCCTATTCCTTGAGCAATTGCGCGCTTTGGCCAATGCCGAGCGTGCTGCGGGCATGGCCAGCTATCACAAGATCAAACGTGAATACCTGGGTCTGACCAACCCACAGGTCAATGATCTGACCAAGGCTTGGCGTCAGGACATGACCATCGATGAACGCGTCGAAGTGGCCGACGGCCTTTGGCAGACCGATATATATGAGGCGCGTCTGGCGGCGACGAAATTGCTGACCCAGGCGCGTATCAAGCCCGATGATGGGGCGTGGCAGCTGTTACAAAGCTGGGTACCCGACTTCGACAGCTGGGCGCTGGCCGATCACGCCTGCGCGGCGATCCAGAAACGGCTGGTAGCAGAGCCCACGCGACTGGACGACGTGGAGGCATGGACCACATCCGAGAACCTGTGGACAAAGCGCGCAGCGCTGGTTGCCACCCTGCCCTGGACCAAACAAAACCACCCAAAACCGGCTGAACTAGAGGCCCGAGATCGCATTCTTGGCTGGGTCGCCGCCTATGTGCCCGACCGGCGCCAGTTCATCCAAAAATCCATCGCATGGTGGTTGCGCGAGTTGTCCAAGCATGATGCACAACGGGTGCAGGATTTCCTGGCAGAACATGGTGACCAGATGAAGAATTTCGCCCGCAAGGAAGCAGGCAAATATCTTCAGGGATAAATGCTTTAGAATAAATCAGTGCCCGGTGAACCTCCGGGTACTGCCCCAACTGTTTTTCTGCTCAGGTCGCCGCCGAGACCTGTAGCTCGACCAGCTCGGTCAGTGGCACGCCAAGTGCGCGCATGGCGTCGATCGACAATCGGCTGCCGGCACTTGCCTCGCCCGCGATTGGTCGCAATGTCAAAGTAACCTCGGTCCCTGTCGCACTGCGTACCCGCGCGGTCTGATTTGCCGTTACCAAAGGCGTTTCCATCCACAATCCCGGTTCGGTAGGATCGCCCAAGCCTGCAACAGTGCTAGCGGTCCCGGAGAACGCAGGCGCCCCCCCCTCCACCGGCGACGCTGCGACGTCGTCTAAAGCAACAGTCTCCACCGACTCAGGGGGAGATAAAACGGGATCCGCTGCCCCAGAGCCATTCTGAATTAGATTACAGCCTGGCAACAAGGCAAAGGTGATTGGGATAAGTAAATTTCGCATAGGCGCACTCTACCCGTGCAAAATGCGCTTTGCCAACCACTTCTGCCACTAACCCCTTGCCGCAGGCTAAACCCCGCCTTACCTATGGCTTATGACAGCACCGCTTATTGATCCATTCGCCCGCGCCATCACCTATCTTCGGCTATCAGTCACTGACCGCTGCGATTTCCGCTGTGTCTATTGCATGTCCGAAAACATGACATTCCTGCCAAAGAAAGAGCTGCTAACGCTCGAGGAATTGGACCGCATGTGTTCGAGCTTTGTGACCATGGGCGTCAAGAAGCTGCGCATCACCGGCGGCGAGCCGCTGGTACGTCGCGACATCATGACCTTCTTCCGCTCGATGACCCGACATCTGGAAAGCGGCGCTTTGAGCGAACTGACTGTAACCACCAATGGCTCGCAGCTCGAGAAATACGCCCAAGACCTGTATGATGCAGGTGTTCGCCGTATCAATATCTCGATGGACACCATTGATGAGAAGAAATTCGCCGACATCACCCGCTGGGGCCGCCTGCCCCAGGTGTTGCGCGGCATCGACGCGGCGCAAAAGGCCGGTCTGAAGATCAAGATCAACGCTGTAGCGTTGAAAGGCTTCAACGAAGACGAGTTGCCAACAATCACCGAATGGTGCGGCAGCCGTGGCATGGATCTGACCTGGATAGAAGTCATGCCCATGGGCGATCTCGGCAACGAGGATCGGTTTGGTCAATACTGGTCTCTGAAAGACGTGCGCAAAGCCTATGAAGACCACTATCAAGTCACCGATTTGGCGGAGAGCACCGGCGGGCCCGCGCGCTATGTGCGGCTGGAACAAACAGGGCAGAAAATCGGCTTTATCACCCCAATGAGCCATAACTTCTGCGAAAGCTGCAACCGGGTGCGCCTGACCTGTACCGGCGAACTCTATACCTGCCTGGGCCAGGAAGGCATGCAGGACCTACGACCGGCGATGCGCGAACACCCCGACAATGACGAGGCCCTGGAACAGGCCATCCGCGCGGCGATTGGACTAAAGCCCAAAGGCCATGATTTTGACTATTCTCGTCAGCGTGTCGACGGGCAAATGTCCCGCCACATGAGCCACACTGGCGGCTGAGATGACCACTCCCGGCGGCGGCCCGACGCTGCTTTATTACCTGTATCGCAGCGCCACGGCGCTGATCGCGCCCTTTGCTTATCGAAAGGTCGCGGCCAAATTGGCGGCGCATGGCGTGTCCACTGAACGCCAGCAGGAACGCATGGGGCATGCCAGCCAGCCCCGTCCAGATGGGCAAGTGATCTGGTTTCACGGGGCTTCGGTTGGCGAAAGCCTGGCAGCCCTAACCCTGATCACCCACATTGGCGAGCAGCTACCCGAGGCTGAATTCCTGCTGACATCCGGCACCGCCACGGCTGCGCAAGTGGTGGCCAAGCGGATGCCACCACGATGCCGCCACCAGTTTGCACCACTCGACGCCGCTGGCCCAGTGCGCCGTTTCCTTAGCCACTGGCAACCTGCCGCCGGTATCTTTGTCGAAAGTGAGCTGTGGCCTGTTACCCTGGTCTCAACCCGGCGTTCAGGCGCACGGCTGGCTCTGGTCAACGCCCGCTTGTCGGACCGCTCGGTTGCGCGCTGGCAGTCGAAAGCCCCAACAGCCCGGTTTGTGATGGACCAATTCTCGCTGTTCCTGACCCAAAATCAACACATCTCGGACAACCTGCTGGAACTCGGCGCCGCGCCGGATCGGGTGCGCGCAGGCGGCAACCTCAAAGCCGGGGCAGATCCCCTGCCCGTTGACCCCAAGGCCCTGTCACAGTTGCGCGACGCACTTGGATCTCGTCCGGTCTGGATCGCCAGCTCCACCCATATCGGAGAAGAACAACCGGTGCTCACCGCCCACAAGGCACTGCTAGAGAAACATCCCGATCTCTGCCTGATACTGGTACCCCGCCACCCGGAACGCGGTGACGAGGTCGCCGATTTGATCAACAAGGCAGGACTAAACTGCACGCGCCGCAGCAAAGAAGAGCTGCCTAGCGCGAAGACCCAAGTCTATCTGGCGGACACTCTGGGCGAACTTGGCACCTGCTATGCCCTGTCACCCATCGTATTCCTGGGCGGTTCCCTTGAGCCCATCGGCGGTCACAACCCGTTTGAGGTCGCCCGCTCAGGCGCGGCTGTTATCACCGGCCCCGGATACCATAATTTCGCCGAGACCTTTCCGCCGATGATCGCGGCCAAAGGTGCAGTAGAAGTGCATGACGCGGCCCAGCTTGAAACCGCAGTGTCCCATTGGCTGACCCAGCCAGAGGCGCTGCAACAGGCACAAGAAGCTGCCGCGGAGTTCTCAACTCAACAGGCAGCCGTGCTCGACGGGCTGGTTGAAACGCTGATCCACGAGCTGGATCTGGACCCGACAAATGGCTGAACTGTTTGTCACCAACTTCAACAAAAATTTCACCGGGGTTTCGGCCACCGCCGCCAATGTGATCCGCCAGCAAGCCAAACATCACGATATTCGCTTGGTTGGCTATCCTCTGCCCGGCTGCCCTGATCCGATCACGCTGAAACAGGCCCGACGCCTGTGCAAACGCCCCCCACAGGGACGTGATTTTGCCATCTGGCACGTGCGTCGAAATCCGGAAATGCGCGCCGCGATCTGGTCACGCGATGTGCTGAAACTGCCGATCCGCATTGTCTTCACCTCAGCAGCGCAGCGGTTGCATTCGACCTATCCGCGCTGGTTGATCCGGCAGATGGACGCAATTGTCGCCACCACTGACATCGCCGCGCATTACGTGACCAAAGTGCGCGCAGTGGTGCCACACGGGGT
>Ga0209292_1005938_pt1 | contig 12247 bp, 9 predicted proteins | sample GOMGulsemesocosm_2_FD_184634 | JGI IMG/M metagenome (GOLD analysis project Ga0209292, IMG submission 184634) | Methane-oxidizing microbial communities from mesocosms in the Gulf of Mexico - GOM9C Gulf of Mexico (SPAdes) (version 2) | ecosystem: Environmental > Aquatic > Marine > Cold seeps...
GCGCTGGTAATTGCGCCAATTTCTGATAATCTCTTACCTCGTTATTTTACCTAGTTGATTTTTTGTACAACTAAGAAATGACTTAATAATAAAATTATCCACATATAATAAAAATAAAAACAGTGCGTATCAAAAGTTTTAAGATCCCTACTATTTTTCAATTAAATCATATCATTATATTTTCATAGCCAGATTTGTCTTACACAAATTACTGGCTGTTTTTCGTACTTGATCACAAGGTTATCCACAAGATGATCATTGATCCAGCCAATTAAGCACACTGATAAAGTGGAGGCTTGTTGCGCTTTGTGGCATGCTTAGCCATCTTTAGCTTAATTTAGTCGCTTCGCGTATTTCTTATGACAACTTCTGCAACTTCTCAAGACTCTAATACCACGCAATCACCCTTAATATTGGTCGATGGTTCTTCGTATTTATTTCGTGCTTATCATGTACCTTACTTACAGGCGCTTTCAACGGCGGATGGTCAACCTACGGGGGCTATTACTGGCGTATTAAATATGTTTCGTAGTTTAAAAAAAGACTACCCTAATGGCAATATCATCGCTATTTTCGATGCTAAAGGTAAAACCTTTCGTAATGACATGTTTCCTGAATATAAAGCCAATCGTCCACCAATGCCGGATGATTTACGTACTCAAATTGCACCAATACATGAAATTATTACCGCTATGGGTTTACCCTTGCTGGTTATTCCTGGTGTTGAGGCCGATGATGTTATTGGTACATTGGCAAAACAAGCAGATGAACTTGGTATTGAAACGGTTATTTCGACCGGCGATAAAGACATGGCACAGCTTGTTACTCAACATGTTCGTCTGATTAATACCATGACTGACGTAGAAATGGATGTTGCTGGCGTTAGTGAGAAATTTGGTGTTCGACCTGATCAAATTATCGACTATCTTGCCTTGATGGGCGATAAGGTTGATAACATTCCAGGTGTTGTTAAGTGTGGTCCTAAAACTGCCGTTAAATGGTTAGCAGAACATGGCACCATGCAGGAAGTTATTGCTAATGCAGATAAAGTAAAAGGCAAGATTGGTGAAAATCTTCGTGATGCTTTAGAGCAACTGCCCTTGTCTTATCAATTAGCCACTATTAAATGTGATGTTGAATTAGAAAAAACGGCTGGAGAATTGGCGGCTAGTGAGCCAGACATAGACACATTAGCTGAGCTTTATGAAAAGTACGAACTAAAACGTTTGTTAGCTGATTTAATTAAAGGTGATAGCGACGTTGGCGCAAGCACTAGCGGAGCAGCTAAAAAGCCTACAAAATCTAAAGCAGGCTCCACTACTTCGATGGGCGAACAGGCTGTTGAAATTAAAGCGGTAGACGTTGAAGAAACTCAATACGATATTATTTTAGACAAAGAGCTTTTTGAACAGTGGCTGAAGAAATTACAAGCGTGCGAGTCTTTTGCTTTTGATACTGAAACCACCAGTGTTAGTTATATGAAAGCTGAAATCGTCGGTGTATCTTTTGCTATTGAAGCGGGTAAGGCGGCTTATGTGCCATTGACGCATGATTATGAAGATGCGCCTGAGCAACTTGATAAAGCGTGGGTATTAGCGCAGTTAAAACCGGTACTCGAAAGTAAAACCATTAAAAAGATCGGTCAAAATCTTAAGTATGATGCCAATGTACTAAGTCATTATGATATTGCTTTGCAAGGCATCGACTTTGATACCATGATCGAATCTTACTGTTACAACAGTATTGCGACTCGCCATAATATGGATGCATTGGCGCTTAAATATCTAGACTATAATACCGTACACTTTGAAGATATTGCCGGTAAAGGTGCTAAGCAACTTACTTTCAACCAAATTGAAATCGACAAAGCTGGGCACTATGCCGCAGAAGATGCTGATATCACTTTACGCTTACATAAAGCCATTTTCCCTGCATTAGCACAAACGCCTTCAATGTTAAGTGTTTTCAATGAAATAGAGATGCCACTATTACCTGTGCTTGCTCGTATGGAGCAAACGGGTGTATTAATTGACAGTGATATCTTAGCTGAACAAAGCTTTACCCTAGGTCAGCGTTTAGATGAGCTAGAAATTGAAGCACATAATTTAGCAGGTAAAAGCTTTAACTTGGCATCACCGAAGCAATTACAGCAAATTCTGTTTGAAGAATTACAAATCCCGATCATCAAAAAGACGCCAAAAGGTGCACCTTCAACAGCAGAAGAAGTATTACAAGAACTCGCACTTGATTATCCATTGCCGAAAATTATTTTGGAAAATCGTGGTTTAAGTAAATTAAAATCTACCTATACCGATAAGTTACCTTTACTGGTTAGCGAGAAAACAGGGCGCCTACATACTTCGTATCATCAAGCTGTTACAGCAACTGGGCGTTTATCTTCGACCGATCCAAACTTACAAAACATACCAATTCGCAGTGACCAAGGCCGTAAAATTCGCCAAGCCTTTATTGCACCTAAAGATCATAAAATAGTCGCGATAGATTATTCGCAAATTGAATTACGCATCATGGCGCATTTATCAAATGATACCGGTTTAGTCACCGCTTTTAGCGAAGGTAAAGATATTCATAAAGCAACAGCGGCAGAAATTTTTGCTGTTGAACTAGATGAAGTCACTACCGATCAACGTCGTAGTGCTAAAGCTATTAACTTTGGTTTGATTTATGGCATGTCAGCCTTTGGTTTGGCCAAGCAACTAAATATTGGTCGACAGCAAGCGCAAGAGTATCAAGATAAGTATTTCCAGCGTTACCCTGGTGTATTGACTTATATGGAAGATACTCGCCAAACAGCAAGTGAACAAGGCTATGTTGAAACCCTATATGGCCGTCGCTTATATTTGCCTGACATTAATGCTAAAAATGGTATGCGTAAAAAAGCAGCGGAACGTGCAGCAATCAATGCGCCAATGCAAGGTACGGCTGCAGATATTATTAAAAAGGCTATGTTAGCAGTAGATAGCTGGTTACTTGAGCAAAATGATGAACGTATAAAAATGACCATGCAGGTTCACGATGAACTGATCTTCGAAATACACCAAGATATTGTTGAAGAAACTACCGCGAAATTAGTGGCATTGATGAATAATGCCGTAGAACTGAGCGTACCGTTAATTGCTGAATCTGGTATTGGCGATAACTGGGATGAAGCGCATTAAATGAAAAATAGTTAATGTTTTTATTGAATTGAGTTTACTCTGGTTTAATTAATAAAAAAGGGTAGTTGTTTAGGCAACTACCCTTTTTTACTATCAGGACCAAGTGAATGAACGCTTAGCGATTATCAAAAATCTAATGTACAACCACTACCTACTTCTATAAACCTACTCGTTTCACCACTTTGTTGGAACTCTAGTAGCGCTAAATTAATATCATCAAGTAGTTGATGGCGTTGTGGATAGTTATTACTAATAGCATAATATAAGTGATTGTATTTTAAAGCAGGTTCAATTTTTTCAATGCTATTGAGTAGTGCTTGTTTGTTGCGGTTTGATAAATTGGAGTAATTGACACTGTAGGTAAATACACTGGGATCACCAATGATTAAGTCGACTCTTTTTGCAACAAGTAGCTTTACTAATTGCAATTCATCAACGGCCTCAACGACGGCAAATTGTTTTGCATCCATCATAGCATCAAACTCGGGAGTATTTTGATAACCTCGAACAACGCCAATGATTTTACCCTTTAGATTGCCTAAATCTGGTTGTAAATTAAATGAGTAACCTTTGCGTTTTAGTAAGGATAAATCACCTCCAGCAAATTTATTTGATAGCGCGAGTAATTCTCGACGCTTTTTACCTGGAATGGCGTCTGAAGGAGCTGAGCTTTCAATAAAGTATTCTGGAAAAAGTATGTCCATTTTTCCCTGTTCGACCAGCATAACGGACCTTGCCCAAGGATAAAAATGAATATTTACTTGGTAACCCTTACTGACTAATATGGCGACGGTAAATTGAAAAACCCAACCTTTATTACAGACATCTTCACTAATATAAGGAGGCCAGTTTAATGTTGCTAAGTTGATGACCTTGGTGGAATCTTCGTTAAAACGATAACCCTTAGATGTTTTTATTCCGTGAATGGTCTGTTGTTGTTCGTTGACGTAATAATTTACTGTTAATTTATCGCTTACCTCTTCGGCTTTTGCCATTGTGAGCAGACTAAAATAGACCATTAAAATAAGCGGGAAAGTGACACTTAAAATCAAACCGAATACACTCGCAAGTGCATTCGGTTCAATTGAAGAAGAGCCTGGCCTTTTTCGAGCTACAAAGTAGAGCAACATTAATCAACACTCCATCACTTAATATTCAGTAAAGGTTCAATAAAGATAACTTTAAGTGTAGTTGTTCATCACCAGTATTTCCTTGGAAATTCTCTAATTATTTGTTATACCAACTCCATTAAGTTTGTGATCTTGTTGTGCGTAGAAAAAATAAATCAGGACAAGGCGCTTGACTGAGCAATAGCTAGCTATTGGGATTGAGAGCAACGCAGACGCGGATTATTTTAACCAGCACAAATGGGCAATAATTTAATGGAATTGGTATTAATACAAAAAGAAGAAAGTGACTGCTGCAACAACGCAGGAAACTACCAAGCTGAGTAGTGCGCCTTCTATAACCATATCTCTAATTTCAATTTCCCCGGTACCGTAAGCTATTGCATTGGGCGCTGTTGCTACGGGTAACATAAAGGCGCAACTGGCTGCCATAGCTGCTGGGATCATGAAGATAGCAGGGTCAACGCCCATACTAGTGCCAACAACGGCTAGAATCGGCATTAATAGCGTCGCAGTCGCAGTATTACTGGTGATTTCAGTTACGTAAGTCACTACTAAGCAAAGTGTTAATACCATGGCTATCATAGGTAAGTTAGCGAGTGAAGATAACCATTCGCCCAACATAGTGCTTAATCCTGATGCGGCAAAACCTTTGGCTAAGGCTATACCGCCAGCAAAAAGCAATAACATGCCCCAAGGGATTTCTTTAGCGGTATTCCAGTCAAGAATACGACCGCCTTTTCCATTTGGCGCCATAAACATAATAACGACTGCGGCTAATGCAACGGTACTATCACCAGCGATAGGTGTATTAAATAGCTCACTCCAACCACCAAAAGGTGCGCCACGCGTTATCCATGCTAGAGCGGTTAAGCCAAATATGATTAAAGTGCGTTTTTCTTCACTGCGCCAGTTAGGTAATGTTGGCAATATAATCTTTTCATCTAAAGTAACAGAGCGTGTTAGCCACAATGCCATTAGTGGAATAGAAATAAGCACTACCGGTACGCCAATTTTCATCCACTCTAGAAAACCAAATTCTCTTCCTGTAGTTTCTTCATAAATACCCATAAAGATGACATTAGGAGGTGTACCAATTGGGGTGCCAATACCGCCTACTGATGCTGAATAGGCAATACCAAGTATTAAGGCTACTTTAAGTTTTTTATTATTAACATGGCTCAAAATAGCTAAGGCAATCGGCAACATTATTAATGTTGAGGCAGTGTTGGAAATCCACATGCTTAAAATAGCTGTTGCCAACATAAAGCCAAAGACGAGTCGCCTACCACTTGAAACACCCACTAGGCGCACCATATAAACAGCCATACGTTCATGAGCGCCACTTTTGACCAATGCAGTTGAGAGCATAAAGGCACCCATCAGTAATAATATGACATGGCTACCTAATGAAGAGGCGACCGTTTTGTGATCAACAATGCCGAATAAGGGCAGTAACGCAAAAGGAACTAATGAGGTAGCAGGAATAGGAATGGCTTCGGTAACCCACCATATAACGGTGAGTAGAGTAATTGATGCCGCAATAGCTGGTTTATCGGCTAAACCAAAGTGGCTCAGTACAAAATAAAAGCTAAATGCTAAAACCGGGCCTAAAAGAATAAAATGTTGTCGGGATAATTTCATTATGTTGCAAACTCTATTGTTAGTAGCATACCAGTGGGCTGCTTTTATTATTGTTAACGTTGCTTGTTATTTAGTTCTACTTTCTGATTTCAGTACATATTTAAGCGTTTGAGTAACGCTCCTTATTGCCTAACCATCGTTGAATTAATGCTTGAGCCCTTTCAGGGTGCTGGCGTGATAATAGATAAGCCTTCTGCTTAATTTCGGGAATTAAGTAACCATCACGTAAAAGGTCAGCAATTTTAAGATCAGCTAGACCTGTTTGTCTAGTACCAAGTAATTCACCGGGTCCTCTAATTTCAAGGTCTTTTTCGGCAATAACAAAACCATCATTGCTCTCTCGTAATACTGCTAAGCGTTTGGTGGCTGTTTTTGATAACGGTGCTTTATACAATAACACACAAAAAGAAGCGACTGAGCCACGGCCAACACGACCACGTAATTGATGTAGTTGTGCTAATCCTAAACGTTCAGGATTCTCTATAACCATCAAACTAGAGTTAGGTACATCAACCCCTACTTCAATCACTGTAGTAGCAATTAGAAGGTGTAAGTCGCCAGACTTAAAGCTGTCCATCACTGCTTGTTTTTCAATTGCCTTCATGCGGCCATGTACTAAGCCAATTTTTAACTCAGGTAGTTGCTCTTGTAATAAAATGGCGGTGTCTTCGGCCGCCTGGCATTGTAATACTTCCGATTCTTCGATTAAGGTACATACCCAATATGCCTGCCTACCATCATTAACACAGCCTTGACGAATACGTTCAATAACATCTGCGCGACGTAAATCTGGCAAAGCTACCGTATTGATTGGTGTTCTACCCGGTGGCAGTTCATCAATAATTGAGGAGTCTAAATCTGCATAAGCTGTCATTGATAATGTACGCGGAATTGGTGTTGCTGTCATAATCAATTGATGGGGATATTTATTATTAAAAACACCCTTTTCACGTAAAGTGAGGCGTTGATGCACACCAAATTTGTGCTGCTCATCAATGATAACTAGTACCATGTTTTTAAAGATCACATCGGCTTGAAATAGCGCGTGGGTGCCGATTACCATTTGCATTTCACCACTTGCTATTTGCTCTAGCGCGAGTCTTTTGGCTTTGACTTTGGTTTTTCCTGCAAGCCAACCGACGTTAATACCTAAAGGTTCAAACCAGTTAGCGAAGTTAATGGCATGTTGTTCAGCTAATATTTCAGTAGGGGCCATCAACGCGACTTGATAACCCTCACTAATCGCTGTTAATGCGGCAAGGGCTGCAACTAAGGTTTTTCCTGAGCCTACATCACCTTGCACTAAACGCATCATAGGTTGGGTCTTGGCTAAGTCAGTCTTTATTTCAGCAACTACACGTGTTTGCGCATTGGTGGGCGAAAAGGGTAATGATTTAAGAAATTTGTCACTAACTTTGTCATCACCGACAAGTGGTAGTGCATCGTGAACATCACTATTTTGTCTGAGCTTAAGCATACTCAGATTATGAGCAAGTAGTTCTTCTTTAATCAATCGTTGCTGAGCAGGATGGCGACCTTGCTCTAATTGTTCAACTGATACATTAGGTGGTGGACGGTGTATGATCGTCAAGGCTTCACTAAGGGAGTATTGTTCGGTAAATATATCAGTGGGCAATAACTCTTCTACTTGTCCACGTTGCAATCTCACTAAAGCTTGTTCAGTTAGACTGCGTAGTGATATTTGTCTGAGGCCATCAGTGCTTGGGTAAACGGGTGTAAGGGTTTCTTCAACTGAGGTTAATTCTCTGTCGTCATCAAGAGACTTATATTCAGGGTGAACAATTTGATAACTTCGTGGACCACGCTTTACTTCACCGTAACAACGAATAGTTTTACCAACAGCTAAACTATTTTTTTGACTCGCTGAAAAGCTGAAAAAGCACAATTGAATACTGCCAGTACCATCATGTAGAGTAACCACCAGCATTCGACGTTTACCGTGAGTGATCTGGCTATCGGTTATTTCACCAATAATATTGGTCGACGTGCCGACTAATAAATCACGTACTGTGGTGACACGAGTTTTATCTTCGTAACGCAGTGGCAGGTGAAAAAGAATGTCTTGCACTGATAGTAAGCCAATTTTCTCTAGCTTTTCAGTTAAACTAGGCCCAACCCCTTTAAAGGTGCTGAGCGGAATTTGTGATAGCTTAGTGAGTGCTTCCATTGCCATTAAATGAGCTCTTAGTTCTTAAATTAAATGATTAATCATCAATATGTTGCCAAGATTTTTTGTTCATTTGCATTTTTTGCCACCAAAGATCATCAGCAACAATTTGACCAGCTTCATCAATCTCAGGATAAGGTAAGCCCTTACGCTGACAAGCTTCAGCAAAGATCGGGTGGCCACCTTCAAATAAAGTGCGTTGACGACGTTCATTGCTTAAAAGGGGCTTTTCATACATACCAGCGGCTTGGCGCTGGCGTTGTGCTTCGTATAAAACAACCGAACAAGCAACTGAAACATTTAATGATTGCACCATGCCAACCATAGGAATAATAATATGGTGATCAGCTAGCTCAAGCGCTTCTTTTGACGTGCCAAATTTCTCTTGGCCCAAAATAATAGCAGTGGGCTTGGTATAATCAATTTCGGTAAAGTTAACCGCAGTATCAGACAAGTTAGTAACCAATACCTGCATGCCTTGTGCTTTTAACGCGGCAATGGCATCGGCCGTTTTATGATAATTATGAACGTCAATCCAATTTTGGCTACCTGCAGCACTACCACCGCGTACTTCCGCCTCTTCACTCTTCCATACCGCATGCACATCACTAATACCAATAGCATCACAAGTGCGTACTACGGCGGCTAAGTTATGAGATTTGTGTAAACCTTCCATGCAAACCGTTAAATCAGGTTGGCGTTTGTCTAACATGGTATTAATGCGTGCTAATCTTTCTGGAGTCATTTTGAATTTTCTTTAAAAATACTAATAAATTGATCAAATAGGCAAAAGTAATGCAACTTAAGCAAAGCGGTCAAGCTACGAGTTCATGGAGCTTATATCTATAAGTGACTTGAACGAATAGCGTAGACAATGCCGATTAAATTGTATTAATGAAGCCTATTTTAGTTAACGCTAGGAAGTTCTAAGATACCGTCAATCTCGATGGCTACATCTTTAGGCAATCTAGACACTTGTACCGCAGCTCTTGCTGGATAAGGAGTACTAAAATAACGGCTCATTACTTCATTAACAGTTGCAAAGTTGCTTAAATCAGTAAGGTAAATATTTACTTTTACCATGTTGTTGATTTCGCCGCCTGCTGCTTCACATACCGCAACTAGGTTTTTAAATACTTGTTCGGCTTGCTCGGAAAAGCCACCTTCAATCACTTCCATTGTTTCAGGAATAAGTGGGATTTGACCTGATAAATACACAGTATTATTTACTTTCACTGCTTGGCTATAAGTGCCAATAGCGCTAGGTGCTTTGTCTGTACTGATAATGCTTTTCATGATAATTCCTTTAAAGAGCCTTTGAGGGCTGCTGTAGTAACTACTTAATTTCACATAAAGCGACACAGTCACTTAATTTGTAATTTTACTCGTGGCTGAAACCACGTTGGTTATTTGTTTCGAATGACGCGTTGAACATCAATCATTACTTTAATTTTTCGAATTATATCAGCTAAATGAATACGGTCACGACAGGTTATTTCCATGTCGATTACATATAAACCGGCTTCTTTTTCACCAGAGTTTAAGCTGTGAACATTAGAGCCACACTTTGCCACAGCATTGGTAAGTAATGCTAATGCACCTTGGTGGTTAACAATTTCTACTCGTAATTTAGCAATAAATTCTTTATCGATATCACTATCCCATTTTACTGGGAATAAGCTACCTTGCTCATGCCCTTTAATGTTACGACAACCTTGTTGATGCACCATTAATCCTTTACCTGGACTTAAGTAAGCTAAAATGGCATCACCAGGAATAGGGCGACAACATTTACCGTAATTTACTAACATGCCTTCGGTGCCTTTTATCGGCATTTTAGTCTTAGAGTTGGTCGGGACTAAGTCGTTATCTTCGGTAAAACCATCGGTGAGTTGTCTAGCAATACCTATACTTAAGGCATTACCTAACCCTATGTTAGTCAGTAATTCATCAAGGGTCTTATTACCACTTTGTTGTACTACTTCATCAATCTTTTCTTGTGCTAAATCTTCAAGCTTAGTTTTACCTAAAGCATGACTTAATAGGCGAATGCCTAATGCATGTGATTCATCTTTTTCACAACTTCTTAAGTAGGTTCTGATTTGTAAACGAGCTTTCGCGGTAACGACAAAATTCAACCAGGTCGCATTAGGTCTTGCTGCTGTTGAAGTAATAACTTCAATAGTTTGCCCTGAGTCAATAGGTTGGCTCATTGGATAAGGCTTACGGTCTACCTTAACTCCGACACAAGAATTACCAACATCAGTATGCACCGCATAGGCAAAATCGATTGCTGTTGCGCCCATCGGTAGTTCAATAATACGACCGTCTGGAGTGAATACATAAATTTCTTCTGGAAATAAATCTGACTTAACGTTTTCAATAAACTCAAAAGAGCTACCGGCACTTTGTTGTAATTCTAATAAACTTTGCATCCAGCGACGGGCTTTCATTTGCGCTGTTGTGCCCGTGTTATCACCATCTTGTTTATATAACCAATGAGCAGCAACACCTTTATCTGCCATTTGATCCATATCATGGGTGCGAATTTGAATCTCTACAGGGATACCATGAGGACCAATTAGCGAGGTATGCAATGATTGATAACCATTAGTTTTAGGAATGGCAATATAATCTTTAAAGCGAGTTTCAATTGGCTTGAATAAATTGTGCATGGCGCCTAAAGCGCGATAGCAGTTGTCAATTTTTTCATTAACAATGACACGAAAAGCATAGATATCCATTACTTCATTGAACATCAATTCTTTATTAAGCATTTTGCGATAAATTGAGTAAAGATGTTTCTCTCTACCCATAATTTTAGCTTCAATACCGCTTTCCGCTAAACGGGCTAAAATCTCTTTTTCAATGTTATCAACAATCGCTTTACGGTTACCACGAGCACTTTTTACTGCTGATTTTAAAGCACGTGAACGCATAGGATAAAGAGCTTCAAAACCTAAAAGTTCAAGTTCATTTTTTATATCATGAATACCTAAACGGTTAGCTATTGGTGCATAAATTTCTAAGGTTTCGCGGGCAATACGACGTCGTTTGTCAGGTCGTAAAGAGCCCAAAGTACGCATATTATGAGTACGGTCGGCAAGTTTTATTAAAATAACACGAATATCTTGCACCATGGCAAGTACCATTTTACGGAAGTTCTCCGCTTGCATCTCTTCTTTATTATCAAATTTTAGCTTATCAAGCTTACTGACGCCTTCAACAAGCTCAGCCACGGTATGGCCAAAAAGTTCAGCTAATTCATCTTTAGTAACTTCGGTATCTTCAATAACATCATGCAACAAGGCGGCCATGAGCGTTTCATGATCTAAACGCATTTGGGCTAAATTTATTGCAACAGCAACAGGATGAGTTATATAAGGATCACCGCTAGAGCGCATTTGTCCATCATGGGCATCACGTGCAACAACATAGGCGTGCTTTAACAGATCAATTTGTACTTTTGATAGGTAAGTAGAGCTAAGTTCTTTTAAAGGTTCAAATAGGTACACCTAATACTCCAAATTGAGAGGGAAGAAGGGGGCATTTGAGTATATACCCTAGTTAATACTCTAATATAAATAGAATACGCGTCAATAGGCTCTATTGACAAGGAAAAAATAGAATTCGACTTATATTAGATCAATAAAAAACGCGTAACCTATCTTCCGATATAAATCAGAATGGGGTACGCGTTTTTAACAGCTTAAAAATCTAGCTTTCTACAAGTAGAAAAGAGAAGTTTTTAGCTTAATTCGTCTTGTTGACCACCAACAATCGCGGCAACAGCATCTAATTCAGCAGTGTCTTGCTGGATTTGTTGTGCACGATCAGAAGTGTTCATAATGTCTGTAGTAATTAAACCTGCTTCGATTTCACGCAAAGCAATTACCGTTGGTTTGTCGTTTTCGACTTCAACCAATGGATCTTTTCCGCCAGTTGCAATTTGACGAGCACGACGTGATGCAACTAGCACCAAATCAAAACGATTACCGACTTTATCTACGGCATCTTCAACAGTTACGCGAGCCATCTGGGCACTCCAACTAATAAACCAACTTACAAAATAGCTGCGTAGTTTACTGGTCACTCACTAATTAAGCAAG
>Ga0209292_1005941_pt1 | contig 12245 bp, 8 predicted proteins | sample GOMGulsemesocosm_2_FD_184634 | JGI IMG/M metagenome (GOLD analysis project Ga0209292, IMG submission 184634) | Methane-oxidizing microbial communities from mesocosms in the Gulf of Mexico - GOM9C Gulf of Mexico (SPAdes) (version 2) | ecosystem: Environmental > Aquatic > Marine > Cold seeps...
GAAAACCCATTAAATACTATCGATGGATCTAAGGTAATTCGTATCGAAGATTATGACTCGTCTATCAGTAAAAATATGCTAACTGGTGAAGAGACAGCCATGACCGTTCATAAATCAAATGTATTAATTTATTACACAGAAGATGGAAGTAAAATTGCTGCGAGACCAAGTGGAACAGAACCAAAAATTAAGTTTTACTTCAGTGTAAATTTACCCTTGGAATCTGCGAAAAAAACGGCAGAAGTTGAAGTTTTGTTAGATGAAAAAATACAACGTATTATTACAGAAATGAAATTGAATTAATGGACTATTTTAAAAAAATAATAAAATACGCAAAACCATATAAAACATACGGAGTATTGAACATTGTGTTCAATACTTTTTATGCGTTATTCTCGGCCTTATCCTTTATGGTAATGATGCCGTTACTTCAAGTAATTTTTAAAAGTGATGCCGTAAAGGTCACAGAAAAGCCATCCTATGAAGGATTTTCTAAACTATTAGAATACGGTAAGGACTCCTTGAGTTATTTTATTCATACCGTAGCTGGAGAAGATCAATCCAAGGCACTTATGATTGTGGTTACGCTGGTAATAACTATGTTTTTATTAAAAAACGTGTTTAGTTATTTGGCCATGTATTTTATCACTTTTTTAAGAAATGGTGTATTAAAAGATATTCGAAACGATTTATACAACAAAACAATTACACTACCTATCTCCTATTTTTCAGAAAAAAGAAAAGGAGATATTATGGCGAGAATTGGGACAGATGTATTGGAAATTCAACATTCTTTTTTATCAATTTTAGAATTGATATTTAGAGAACCGTTGACCATTATTTTCACCATTGTTGCCATGTTTCTTATCAGTGCTAAATTGACACTTTTTGTATTTATTTTTATTCCAATTTCTGGGTTTATAATTTCCTTAATTGGAAAGAGTTTGAAAAAAAAATCAGAAGATGTACAACGAGAACAAGGCTATTTTCTTTCCTTATTAGAAGAGTCCCTTACAGGTTTACGAATCATAAAAGCATTCAATGCAGAAGATACATTTAATGGAAAGTTCAACGATTCCACCAAGCGTTTTTATGATTATTCAAATACCTTAATCAATAGAACCAATCTTGCGAGACCTACGAGTGAATTTTTAGGTATAGCTGTAATCGCTGTTTTATTATGGTATGGAGGAACCTTAGTACTAGTAGATGGTACCTTAGCAGGAGAAGATTTTCTCGCTTTTATAGGGCTTTCCTATAATATTTTAACCCCTGCCAAGGCCTTATCAAAAGCTAGTTATGCGGTTAAAAAAGGGAATGCCGCAGCAGAACGTGTATTAGAAGTTTTAGAAACTAAAAATCATTTAGAAGATACTCCAAATGCCCAGGTAAAAGAAGGATTTGATTCTGCCATTACCTTTGATAATATTTCATTTAAATATGAAGATGACTATGTGTTAAAAGACTTTTCATTGACCATACCAAAAGGACAGCAAGTAGCACTTGTAGGACAATCGGGAAGTGGGAAATCTACCTTAGCTAATTTAATTACACGTTTTTACGATGTAAATAAAGGCCAAGTATTGTTGGATGGAATCAACATCAAAGAATTGACAAAAAAATCGCTGCGAAATCAATTAGGGATCGTAAGTCAGGATGCATTATTATTTCATGATACCATTGCTAATAATATTGCTTTTGGAAAAGATGTTACGAAACAAGATATTATAAATGCAGCCAAAATAGCCAATGCGCATGAGTTTATAATGGAGCTTCCTAAGCAATACGACACCAACATTGGAGATAGTGGAAACAAACTCTCAGGAGGGCAAAAACAACGTATTAGTATTGCACGTGCAGTACTAAAAAATCCTCCAATCATGATATTGGATGAAGCTACCTCTGCCTTAGACACAGAAAGTGAACAATTAGTACAAGTAGCCTTAGAAAAAATGATGGAAAACAGAACCTCTATGGTCATAGCCCACCGTTTATCTACCATTCAGAATTCTGATTTGATTGTAGTTCTTAAAAAAGGTAGTGTTGTAGAGCAAGGGAAACACGAGGAGTTACTCGCTAAAAAAGGAGAATATTTTAAATTAGTAACCATGCAGTCTTTAGGCTAGTTATTGTTATTAGTTGTTGGTTACTTCAACGATAGTTTTAAAAACAATAGACCAGGCGTTCAATCCTCTTATAAATAAAAAAAACAGGAAATTTTAACTATAAAATTTCCTGTTTTTTTATGCTTTGTAATCTTGTATTCAAATAAAAAGATACGTAAACAATAAATAATTTATTCATTATCAACACATTTTAATAAGGCATTGTTTAGAAATTCACTGCAATTTCCACCGTTGGAAATCCGTTCATATTCAGTAACTCATTTTTTGTAAATGTTTTTATAAAAACGGCATCTTCCCGGTTTGTGTCACTAAATTTGATTGTTATTTCAAAACTATAATTAGCATACGATTTATAGGAAATACTAGGATCTGGAAATGCAAGATAGGTATCTGTATACCCACAACTTGTCACATTATTTTCCAACAAAACACCATCTCCAAATAATTTTACACTTCCCGTAAAACAGTCTGGGTAAGCTACTATAGACAGGGGAATTTGATAATTTAAAAGTACTTTAGGCGCACAAAAATTTATTTGATCCATAACATCTTCGTCTTTATTAAAAAAGAGCGCTAATAAATTAAATAAATCTGGATCTATTTCTTTTAGATCCTCTTGTCGAACACTTAAATAGGAATTATCATTCCCTTCTATTACATATGGCACCCAATTAAACCAAATTTCTGCACCCTCTGCAAGAAACTCCTTTTCATTGGTATCGATGATATAAAAACTAGGATTCCAAATACCAGCAGATTTAGAGTTAAGATATGTTTTTCTCAATTCCGCATTAAAACCTTTATGTATTTTTTCAGCAGTAAATAAATGAATAGTATGCATCATTTCATGCACAAGAGAATTTCCTTGTTTGTTCCTACCAAACCCATCGTTTCCATTATAACATTCAGAAACATTAGTAACACTAACCCCCATTAAAGGGATGTTTTCTGTAGCGTCATAAGCATCGGCATCAGCAAATGACTTATATTCTGGCAATTGTTTTGTGCCAATTTCATTATTTGGATACAACACTATTCTAACCATTTTCTGAAACAAGGTGCTTCTAATCAAATCCGCATGTTCCATATTTAATGAAGCATCCGACAACATATGTCCTACTAGTTCAGCCGCATTTTGCAAATACACATCTTCAATTTCATCTGAACCACAAATGGGAATTCCCCAAATGGTGGTGTACTTTGAATAATAAGACGCATCTATTTTGTACTTTTTATACATTTGATCAGGTATCGATTTCACTTGAAAATCATCAAATACAATTCCTTCCGCCAGCGTAGGTGGTTCATCAGACTGATAACTTGGATAAACAGGTTCGTTCTGACAAGAAATCAACAAACTCATTGTCAGTATCACTACTACTACATACTTCATTAAATTCGCTTTTTTTTCTATACAAAAAACCATCTATAAAAAATAGATGGCTTTTATAAAATATAGTACTACTATAAGAATAGTATAATTTTCTAGTTATCTCCTAAGATAAGTGGTAATCCACCTTCTCCTCCTCCAATTACAATTACTTTCGTATTTGGTGATTGAGCCATTTCTAAAGTAGCTTCAATTCCTTTGTCTTGAAGAATTTTATCTGTTAAAGAAGCACTTAAAATCTTATTTGCATCCGCTTTTCCTTGCGCTTCAATACGTTGGCGTTCTGCTTCTTTACTTGCTTTTACCAAACGGAATTCATATTCCAATGATTCTTGCTCTTGTTTTAACTTACGCTCAATAGCTCCTTTAATACTTGGAGGTAATGTTACATCTCGTACTAAAACCGCATTGATTTGAACATGTTGTCTTCCTGCTGCTTTTAATACTTCTGCAAAAATTTCTTTTTGAATCACATCTCTTTTAGAAGAGTATAATTGCTCTGGAGTATAACGTCCCACAATACTACGTGCCGCTGAACGCACTTCTGGAACAATTACAACGTCTAAGTAGTTCTCCCCTTTTGTTTTGTGTAATAAACCTAATTCATTAAATTTTGGTTGGTATAAAATAGACACATCTAATTTAATTTCCAACCCATTCGAAGACAATACTTCCATATCACGAATAAATTCGTTTTGTTGTCTTACGTTATAAATATCTACTTTATTCCAAGGCGCTACTAAATGAAAACCTTCCGTCATAGCAGGTTCATCAGTTACTACACCTCCACCAAATCGTTTCCATAATACTCCTGCTTCACCTCTATCTACCGTTACAAATGCGTTAGAGAATAAAATGATTCCAAAAATAATTATAAAAAGGAATGGGAATAATGCTTTTGGTAATTGTAATTGACCGTTGTTGCTCATAGTTTAAAAATTGATTAATACTCGGATAAAAATACAACTTAAAAAATTGCTGACCTTGTAAAATCGATTTAAAGTGAGTGTATACAGTTTATCAGGAGTCCCCTTTATTTGAAATTACAAGTAATAAACTCATACGCAGCAGTTATTAGGTGAAAATGCTAACAACGAATCAAAAAAAATCGGCTGTATTTAGCTAAAATCTGGGCTAAATACTTCGTTTTTTAAATTAAAGTTGGTCGTTAAAAATTTTATAGTCCGGTCTGCATTCTCCGTCATTTTTAATGTAATTATTTCTTCTCTAACAGTATGTCGATCATTCAAAATATTTATTTCCAATGCATTAAAACTTGTTGCCAAATCAGGTTTAGCTGCACTAAAAAAAGCAAATTTTTGATGTTTCTTAAATTTTAAAACAGAAATTACTGACTTATTTCTTAAGTCGATTCTTTTTTTAAGTATCAATTTATTTCTAAAAAAAAGTCCACGATATAAATCAGAATTAATTTTTATAAATCCTCTTTTGGAATATGAGATACAAATTAATACACCATAAATAATACAAAGTACAAATAATACTAAATATCCTATATAATTTAAGTCCAACTTACTTAATGAAACCAACGCCACTATTATAGGAGCTCCTAAATAAAAAAGTATCATTAGTTTTTGATGTACTGAAAATCTATTTTCTAAAATTATAGTATCCATTCTATTTTGTGTTGCAAGGATTTTTCAAACTATTCAAATCAACCGATCCCAAAAATTAACACACACAAGATGCATATTCATCTAATAAATTGCTAAAGAAGGGACATTATTATGCTACTAATATACAAAAGATTCTAAAAAGCATATAACTATAAATACAATTCTATAATAACTAATAAAACTACACTGCTCCATGGTATTTTCTTATCAACCATTCAACTGACAATAAAACAATTAACCATCCTAACAGCCATTGCTGCTGAATAAGTGAATTTCTAGTACTTACAGCTTTTTGAATGGGTTTTAATGTTTCATTAGCTATTAAATCCTTCAAGACATACGCTGTATTTTCAAGGGTATAAAACTTACCTTTAGACCTATTGGCAATACCTTTCATTAGATCCGCATTTGAAGTGTCAAATACTTGTTCCGGATCAAAATCTTTGACTTTAAAACGACCGTATTTCTTTAAAACTTGTTCATCTACTTTAACAGCATAATTATAGGTCCCAATAGGCACATCATCCAAGACTACATTATACGCATTGGACTGTACAGCAAATGGTACGTTTTTTTGATAGGTTCCATCCACTGACTTAATAGATAACCACAATGTAGCAGTAGGGTCAAATTTGTAATTTTGATCTGTGAGAATAGCAGCAATCTCAATGCGTTCATTTTCATTATAAAAAGATTTCGCATTTATAGACAATCTTGTTTTTGCACTATTGGAAGACAAATACTGAATTATATTCGACATAAATGCATCAAATTGCAAAAACGATTGCTCTTTTTGATAATGAAAAGACCTCCATTTCCAACTTCCATCACCCAATAACACCCCGGCTTTTTGTCCCTCAGAAGGCACAAAGGTAAACAATAATGGATCTTTTGTGGACACCGCTCCTATTTGCTGATACAATAAACTTTTGAAACTCGTTGAAATTTCGATTTTCCCAAAACTATCTTCTAAGGGTGGTAAAGAAGAAAAACCAAGATCCTCTGTCATAAAAACTGAGTAATCGGAATTAAATACGGGTAAATAAGCCTCTTTAACTCCCGATAAGTTCTTTTTAAAAAAAGATTGATGACTATTTAAAAACTGCCAATCTGTGGCCTGACCAGTAATGATAAAATAATTTAACTTCGTCGTATTTATTTTGTCAAAAACAGCTTTAAAAGCTTTCGTAGGTTGGTATAATATAAGCAAGTCATATCCTTCCAAATTATCTGGTAATTTATCTATTTTAACTAAACTTACTTTACGTTGTTTATTCGATTCTATACTTCGTTTTAACATCCCCACATCTGGATGCATTGCTCCCGCGATAATGGCAATATTGGATTGCTCATCTATTACGTCTACCGCAAAGCTCTGTTGGTTATTTTTGGTATTTTTTTCCTTCGTGGTGCCTTTTATACGCAATGTATAAAACTGTTTCCCTATAGTTTTCGACGACAATTTAAACAGAATACTTTTAGAATGTTCACCCGGTTTAAACTGTACATTTTCTCTGTATTCCAGTTTTTTATTATTGTAAACAGAGATACTTGTTTTTAATCCATCTTCTCCAGAATAATATACAAAAGCTTCTACGGGGAAATTATTATTCAAATACGAATATTTATTCACGTTTAGTTTATGAATACTCACATCGTTATACTGAATTGTATCCCCAGTTACCACGGAATAAACAGGATTATTTAAGCTCAAAAAGTCTACAGAATTACCTATTGTCTGGTTCCCATCCGAAATTAAAAGTACTGCTGTAGGCATGTTTTTATACACCTCCTGGACTGTTGCCAATGAGGTATAAATATTGGTTTCTTTCTCTAAAAAACTTAGGCTGTCCAATTCCATAAACTCCTTGGAAAATTTAAAATAACTAGTATCAAATTTATCCTGGATGTCTTCATTGGCTTTCAACTTTCTTACAAATGCTTCTATGGTTGATTGCTGTTTTATAACAGAACTAGAATTGTCCACTAACACTGCCAATACTGGTTTTTCTGTATGGAATGCTATGGTTTCAATTTTAGGGTTGAATACAAGCATCAATAAAGTAAAAATAGTAGAAAAACGCAAAAAAGCCAATAGAACATCGACTTTTTTATACGTTTTTTTATAAAAATAATGGAACCACGCCCCTGCACCTGCAATTATAAATGAAATTATAAGAAATAGAAACAGTTGGTTGTTCAACATTGTAAATTTTATTTAAATAGTTCCATCGATTTAGGTTAACATTCCTCCATCAACATTTAATGTTTGACCTGTAATATACGCCGACATATCTGAAGCTAAAAATACACATGCATTTGCAACATCCTCCGGAGCACCTCCACGTTTTAAAGGAATGGCATTTCTCCACTCTTTTACCGTATCTTCATTCAATTTATCTGTCATTTCTGTCTCGATAAATCCTGGTGCCACTGAGTTACAGCGGATATTACGAGAACCTAATTCTAAGGCCACCGATTTTGTAAATCCTAAAATACCTGCTTTAGAAGCCGCATAATTTGTTTGCCCAGCATTTCCTTTAACACCTACCACAGAACTCATGTTAATAATAGATCCTGCACGTTGTTTCATCATAGGGCGAATCACCGCTTTGGTCAAATTAAAGACAGATTTTAAATTCACTTCAATAACATCGTCAAAATCCGCTTCTGAAATACGCATCAACAAATTATCTTTTGTAATCCCAGCGTTATTTATCAATATATCAATGCGTCCAAATTCTTTTAAAACATCTGCAGCCAATTCTTGTGCGGCATCAAAATTTGCAGCATTAGATTGGTATCCTTTCGCTTTTACACCTAAACTTTCCAATTCTTTTACCAATTCGTCAGCAGCTGTTGAAGAAGAGTTGTAAGTAAATGCAACACTCGCTCCTTGCTTAGCAAATGTCATCGCAATACCTCTACCAATTCCTCTTGTAGCACCTGTAATAAGGGCTATTTTATTTTCTAATAGTTTCATAAATCTATTGATTTCAAATTTAAAAGTCAAATATACTGTTTTTTTTGTTTGTCTAAATGATTGAAAAGATGAAAGTCCTTTTAGCACCGCTGTATTAACAAAAAAATCCCCAAGACGAATCTTAGGGATTTAAATTTATAATAACACTGTCTCTCTAAAAGAAGAATTCTTGTTATTGTTTTACTTCTTCTAACTGATAGTTAAATAAATAATTAACATCCAATTCTTTAAATTCTCCAAGTTTTGATAACTCGTCCATTTGCATGTCATCTTTATTACCAATCACAAGAGATGTATATTGTTTTTCTTTGATATTATTCACAAAAAACGTTGCCAAATCTTTCATCGTAATGTTTTGAACTTCTTTGTAAATATCCTCTCTTATATCATAATCAATATCACGCTTTTTCAAACCTTCGTAGGTCCAGAATATATTAGATTTTGTAATACGTTGTGCTGCTAATTTTTTGATAGTTGCTTCTTTCGCCGCTTTAAATTGTTCTTCCGCCTCTGGCATATTTCTCATTAAACCTAACATAGCATCTACCGCCTGTGGTAATTTGTTAGCCTGTGTACCTACGTACGCATATATAACATTAGAATCATCACTTTTTTGAGCATTTGAATAAGAAGCAAAAGCAGAATATGCTAATGATTTAGATTCACGAATTTCTTGAAATACAATAGACGATAATCCACTTCCAAAATAAGCATTGAATACTCTAGAAAGTGCTAATTTTTTCTTATCAAATTTATCACCTTTAGAAACCAATAAAATTTCTGATTGCACCATATCAAAATCAACAAAATACACTTTACCTCCAGTTTCTTTTTGAGTGTAAACCACAGGACTTGGATAGTCTTTTAATTCCGATGGAACAATATGTAATTCATTTAATGCATCCGTAGCAGTAGCCACATCCTTCCCATAATAGAATATACGTTGTTTAAAGTTTTTTAAGTCTTTCACTAATGCGATTAACTCTTTAGGGTCCATTGCTTTAAGATCTGCAGCTTTATAAATATTTCTTAAATCAGAATCTTCGCCATACACTCCGTAGTTTAATAAACCATTAAAAAGGATATTTCCTTTCTGAGTTTTACCATTGGAACGACCTTTTAGCATCTTCGCTACAAACTTATCATACGATTCTTGATCCGCTACAGCATTGCCCCATAGTTTCTCTAAAAGTGCCAATCCAGGTTTTAAATTCTCATTCAATCCAGAAATGTACACATAGGATTTCTCACTTCCTGTACTTACTCCATAATTAATTCCTAGTTTATAGAATTCTTTCTTTAAATCTTCTGCAGACATGTCTTTTGTACCAACATAGTTTAAATACCCTACGGCTAATTCTAATTTCTTATCATGGTTTTTTCCCATATCAAAAATGATATTCAAATTGAATAAATCATTATTTTCATTTTTAATATAAGATACCTCTACTCCATTACCTAAAGTAGTTGCTTTAATCTGATCTTTATAGTCGATAAAAACAGGAGATAAATCATTGGAGGTCAATTTAGAAAAGTCACTATTAAAAGTAGATTTTTTCCCTCTGTTAAGCTCTACAGGTGTAATTCCTGGGTTTGCAACTTTAGTAATATTTTCGTCTTTTCCTTTTCTTTTATAAGTGATCACGTAATTATCTTTATAAAAACGATTGGCGAAATCCATGATATCTTGTTTGCTTACTTTTTTCAATTCATCCACAAAAGAAATCTTATTGGTCCAGTTTTCATGATGAATAAATGCATTGTAATATGCACTAGCCAACGCACTACTATTTTCATATTGTTTGGTCTTTGTCAACTTCATATCATTAATAACGGCTGCTAACATCCACTCATCAAACTCTCCTTTTTTCAATTTTTCTATTTGAACAAATAATAAGTCTTTCACTTCATCCAAGGTTTGATCTTGTTTAGGAGATCCAGAAAAATTGTGATATCCATAATCGTTTAAAAACGTAGGAGAACAATTAGCACGTTGCACTGCTTGTTTTTGATTCAAATTTAAATCTATCAAACCAGCATTTCCATTGGCCAATAACATATCAGCCATCGTTAATAGTTTTTGATCTTCCGATCCAATTCCTTCTGATCTAAATGCAATGCTCACTGACTCAGAAGTAGGTCCAAATACCTCAGCTACTACCGGAGATGTAATTGGTTGCTCTGTAGGTAAAACCGGGTGTACAACTTCCTTACGTTCCATTTTTCCAAAATGAGCGTCTACTAATTTTATTGTATTTTCAAATTCAAAATCACCAACCAACACCATGGCCATATTATTAGGAACATAGTATTTGTTAAAATAATTATGGATAGCAACCATCGATGGATTTTTTAAATGCTCTGCAGTTCCAATGGTAGACTGTTGACCATAAGGATGATTTGGAAATAATCCTTTTAACATCTTCGCATAACTCTTTCTAAAATCGTTATCCTGACCACGATTAAACTCTTCAAAAACCACTTCTAATTCCGTATGGAACAAACGTAATACCAACTCACTAAAACGTTCACTTTCTAGGGTCAACCACTTTTCTAATTCGTTTGCAGGAATTTTATTTTTATACACTGTTTCTTCAAACCAAGTATGAGCATTGGTTCCTGTAGCTCCCATAGAAGATGTCAGTTTATCATACTCATTGGCTATAGAAAACTGTGAAGCTTTTAAAGATTCTTCATCAATTTTTTTATACAATTCCTTTTTCTTGTCAACATCCGTTTCGTTTTTACGCTGTTCGTATAAAGAAGAAATTTCATGCAAGTGCACTTTCTCTTTTTCCCAATCCAAAGTTCCCATATTAGAAGTACCTTTAAATACCATGTGCTCTAAATAGTGTGCAAGACCAGTAGCTTCTGCTGGATCGTAATTAGATCCTGCTCTTACAGCAATAAAAGTTTGAATTTTTGGCTCATCTCCATTTTTACTCAAATAGACTTTTAAACCATTATCTAAGGTATATAAACGCAAACCAGTAGGATCATTGTCCACCGTTTCATACGTATATCCATTATGGTCTTTACTTTCTTTTACTTCATAGGAGGTATCTCCTGAAGTTTTACAAGATGACATGACTACACATGCCATTAGTACTAATACTGTAAGTTTTCTCATTGCTAATAGATTGATTGTTAAACACCACCGATTAAGTGGTACTCAAATATACCACAGCAATTTTTTAAATACTCACAGAAAACCACATTTTAAGTTTATTTTAACATTTAAAACCAACGGATAATCACCTCATTTAAAGCATGTTTAAACATGTAAATAACTAATTTAATATCCCGTCCTTATGGTCTACGGTATTATTTTCTACTTTTCCTGCGTTGCTTTTTTTCTATATTTTTCACAAAAACAAGTTTGTGTTTACTCTTTTGGTTGTCTCTTCGTTCTAATTCAAAGTTTCCTATGGATTTTATTAAGGGTGTTAGTTTTTCAAAACCATAGTTTCTAGAATCAAAATTTGGTTGTTTCTTTTGCAGTAAACTTCCTACATCACCTAGAAAAGCCCAGCCATCATCGTCGGATAAGTCTGAAATGGTAGTAGCAATCAATTTTATTACCTTTGGTGTTATTTGGTCAATACTAACTTCAACTTTTTCCTTCTCATCCGCATCGGTTTTCTCTTCAGATTGATGACGGATAATTTCTATATAAATAAATTTATCACACGCTACAATAAAAGGATTGGGTGTTTTTTTCTCTCCAATACCTATCACTTGCATCCCTGCCTCTCTTAATCTGGTGGCCAAACGAGTAAAATCACTATCACTAGACACCAAACAAAAACCATTCACTTTTTCCGAGTACAGAATATCCATAGCGTCTATAATCATGGCAGAATCTGTAGCATTTTTCCCAGTGGTATACGCATATTGTTGTATAGGTGTAATGGCATTTTCCAATAATAGGTTTTTCCATTTGGTCAAATGTGGTTTCGTCCAATCACCATAAATACGTTTAATGGTAGGGTTTCCGTATTTGGCAATTTCTTCCATCATCTCTTTTACATGCGCCGAAGGAATATTATCACCGTCTATAAGTACTGCAAGATTTAAATTCATAGGTCAATTTGGATTAATTTTAAGGG
>Ga0209292_1005950_pt1 | contig 12233 bp, 13 predicted proteins | sample GOMGulsemesocosm_2_FD_184634 | JGI IMG/M metagenome (GOLD analysis project Ga0209292, IMG submission 184634) | Methane-oxidizing microbial communities from mesocosms in the Gulf of Mexico - GOM9C Gulf of Mexico (SPAdes) (version 2) | ecosystem: Environmental > Aquatic > Marine > Cold seeps...
CAAGATCTTCAAACTTGGTGTATTTACCGATAAAGGCCAGTCGACGCTTACCAATCGGGCCATTACGCTGCTTGCCGATAATGATTTCGGCAACGCCCTTATCCGGGCTTTCTTCGTTATACACCTCATCACGATAGATAAACGCGATGACGTCGGCGTCCTGCTCAATCGCTCCCGATTCACGTAAATCCGACATCACCGGACGTCTATCGGAGCGTTGCTCAAGGCTACGGTTAAGCTGTGACAGAGCAACAACTGGCACGTTCAATTCTTTTGCCAAGGCTTTAAGCGAGCGCGAAATCTCGGAGATTTCAGCGGTACGGTTTTCCGAGCTGCCCTTCACCTGCATCAGCTGTAAATAGTCAATCATGATCAAACCGAGCTGACCATGCTCGCGGGCAATACGACGAGCACGCGAGCGCACATCGGTGGGCGATAACGCCGCATCATCATCAATAAATAATGGCCGATCCTTGAGCAGACTCACGGCAGAGGTCAGGCGTGGCCAATCATCATCGTCCAGCTGACCGGTACGCATTTTGGTGGCATCAATACGACCCAGCGATGACAGCATTCGTGTCACCAACGAGTCGGCAGGCATCTCCATACTAAACACAATCACCGGCTTATCACCGGAGATCACGGCATGTTCAACCAGATTCATGGCGAAAGTGGTTTTACCCATGGATGGACGACCCGCCACAATAATCAAATCCGACGGTTGCAAACCCGCCGTCATGGCATCAAGATCGGCAAAACCGGTACTCAGGCCGGTGATGGTATTTTCGGACTGATACAGCTCATCAATCTTTTCAATGGCCTTGGTAAGAACCGGGTTAATGGCTTTTGGACCGGAATTCTGCGGGCGATCTTCGGCAATCTGGAAAACCTTGCGCTCCGCGTCATCAAGAATTTCGGTACTGCCACGGCCATTGGTTTCAAAGGCATCGTCGGCGATTTCACCGGCCACCGTGACCAGTTTACGCAGAATTGAACGCTCGCGAATAATATCCGCATAGGCGCGAATATTAGAGGCTGTCGGCGTATTACGTGCCAGCTCGCCCAAATAGGACAAGCCGCCCACTGCCTCAAGATCACCGACGTTGTCCAGCACCTCGGACAGGGTAATCACATCCAGCGGTTGGCTTTTCTCAATAATGCCACCCATGGCGCGAAAAATTAATTGATGCTCATGCCGATAAAAATCGGCATCAATCAACTCTTCAGACACCTTGTCCCAGGCTTCATTTTCAAGCATCAAGCCACCCAACACGGCCTGTTCAGCCTCTAATGATTGGGGAGGCACTTTAACGGCGGCGGTTTGCCTGTCTATATCTGTGTACTGCATCTGTGATCTCTGCTTTTGAGACATAAAGGGCGCCACTAAAAATGGAAATTTTTCGGGAGAGCAAGGAAGCACGGAGCTGACGCCGCTATACTCGCAAAGAGTACATTTTTTGGGGTGCCCATAAAAAAAAACACCATGGCCTCAACTCTCGTGAAGGCACATGGTGTCTATTTTTTCGTCCGTGTACAAGGGCATAAATGCCGCAATACGGTAACGGAAAACCACTAATTCAGATATACACAGGATACCCACAGGGTACTAAAAGTGTGAACGCCTCGCACTGAGTGACGATACGTCCGATTGCGCCGATAATTAAATCAACGCGCCTGTGTATAAATAAATTGGCTTTATTTAAGCAGATTCTTCGCTTTCAGCAGCAACAGTCACTTTAACAGTAACGGTTACATCGCTGTGCAGCTGAATGTCCAGCTCGAACTCACCAGTATGACGCAGTGCGCCTTCTGGAAGACGTACTTCGCTTTTATCGATATCAGAACCTGTTGCCGCGTTCAACGCGTCAGCAATTTCACGAGTACCAACAGAACCGAACAGTTTGCCATCTTCGCCAGCGTTAGCAGCGATAGTTACGTCAGCACCTTCGATTTTCGCAGCACGTGCTTCAGAACCAGCACGTTGCTCAGCAGCCGCTTTTTCCAGCTCTGCACGACGGCTTTCGAAATCAGCCAAGTTTGCAGCAGTGGCAGGAACAGCTTTGCCATAAGGAAACAAGAAATTACGACCGAAACCTGGCTTAACATTAACTTTGTCGCCCAGGTTACCCAGTTTACCGACTCTTTCTAACAGAATAACTTCCATCTTTACGTCCTCTATAGAACTTTTTGTTATCCGTGAACGGCCTAAAGCTCATCACGAATCAAAAAATTAATCGGGTGTTTTTTGAATACGACGGCGGAAGTTCATCAGGCTATCTAACAAGGCCAGATAAGGTCCTACCAAAAACACCAACAAATACATGAGTACCAACCATTGGGAACTCAGCTTCTTTAAACTTACAACCCCATGCGCCAAGGCGATGCCTGCAATAAACAGTGGCATCGAAAATATCGGTGCCCAGCCAACCAGTGCCGGATGCAAGTTGCCACCAAACTGGGCAATCAATACTGCCGGTATGGTCACCGCAGGCGGTAATATCAGCTGTTTGAATTCTTCCCCAAAACCACCGGGGTTAAATAACAGCGATTGCCACCAACGTCCCAGCATCAAACTGAGCACTGCAACCAACAAATGAGCTGTCGCCCAAAAGCCTGTTAGCAAATTGCTAAACACTGCAAGTGTTTGCTCGTTGTTGAGATCCATGGTCGGCGCTAATTGACTCAGCACCTCCGGATTCAACAACTCTGGCACTAACACCGGCATCAACCAGTTCAGCCCCATGCCCAGCAACACACCCGTTAACAGCGTATTGACCCAGGACATCGTGCCTCGCAGCACAATTGCTAACACCAGAGCAATCGACAACACCACCAAGGGTGTTGGATCACCTCGCATCACCAGCCAAAATAAAGCCGGCAATGAAGCCCAAAGGGTTAAATTAACACCTTCGAGCCACCCCTTGCGCAGGGTTATTAAAACAACGGTTGCAGCACTTATCCAGAACAGCAACGGCACTGCCGATGCGACAATTGCTACAGTCGCAGCCTGGCTGCGACCGCGCATTACATATTCAGCTATAGCGCGCACAACAATTATTTCTTATTCGTGACTGTCCGTGTACGGCAGCAAAGCCAGGTAGCGTGCGCGTTTAATCGCAGTAGCCAGCTGACGCTGATAACGGGCTTTAGTACCAGTGATACGGCTAGGTACAATTTTGCCAGTTTCAGTAACAAAACCTTTCAAGACTTCCAGATCTTTATAATCGATCTGTTTAACGCCTTCCGCTGTGAAGCGGCAATATTTACGACGACGGAAAAAACGTGCCATGGTAAAACTCCTAAAAACTATTCAAAAAACAATCAATGTTTGCCCCGTTAAACGGGAGCCGTTTATTCAGCGCTATCTTCAGCTTTTGCTTCTTCAGCAGCAGGTGCAGGAGCTTCAGCAGCCGGAGCTGGTGCAGCGGCAGGAGCTGGTGCTCGAGTAGAAGTGTTTTCGCTGCGAGTGTCGCGAGAGGCGCTTGCCATAATTGGAGAAGCAACAGTAACTGCTTCTTTAGTGCTGATAACCAAATTACGGATAACGGCGTCGTTGAACTTGAACGAATAGTTCAGCTCATCAAGAGCTTCCTGATTACATTCAATGTTCATCAACACGTAATGTGCTTTGTGAATTTTGTTGATAGGGTAGGCCATTTGACGACGACCCCAATCTTCCATACGGTGGATTTGACCACCGCTGTCTTTAACGATTGCGCTGTAACGCTCAACCATGGATGAAACTTGTTCGCTCTGATCAGGATGAACGAGAAATACTACTTCGTAGTGCCGCATAGATTCTCCTTACGGGTTTGGCAGCTTCGTTGCAAAAGGCAAGAAGCAAGGAGTGAGGGGAAAAGTCCCCAGACAAATTTTTAAGCTCGCGGATTTTAGAGGAATGACCAGCTGGACGCAAGCCTAGCGCAGCATTAGAACAAAAAAAGCGTTATTTTTTGAACACTTGCGAGAATAGATCAGCTGCGGGGCACGCTGAACCTTACCTACAACCGCAAATTATCCTCAGGTATTAGCGAGACGCCGCTGGCGCACCACCTCAAACAAACACACACCCGTTGCCACCGACACATTCAAGCTACTCACTTCACCCGCCATGGGGATATACACCAGCTCATCGCAATTTTCCTGCGTTAGACGACGCATGCCTTTACCCTCCGAACCCATTACGATAACGCGCGGCCCGGTTAAATCAGCCTCATAAAGCGGGCGACTGGTCTCATCAACGGCGGTGCCGGTAATCCACAAACCTCTATCCTGCATCGCCTTAAGCGTACGTGCCAAGTTGGTCACTTTAATAAAGGGCAAGGTTTCTGCTGCACCCGAAGCCACTTTACTCACCACCGAGTTCAAATCCGCCGAGTTATCCTTGGGCACAACCACCGCCGTTACACCGGCCGCATCGGCGCTACGCAAACAGGCACCCAGGTTATGCGTATCTGTTACGCCATCCAGCACCAACACCAGTGGTTGCGAGGTTTTTTCCAGCAACTCATCAAGATCACCTTCGCTTAAACTTTTTTGGTTCTTACAAATGGCCAGCACACCCTGATGATTACCGTCGGCGTGCAGCTCCAGCTCATCACGATCAACCTGATCAACCTTAACACGGCTTTTCTTTGCCAACTGCAGCATCTCACGTACACGCGCATTCACTTTATCCTGCTGAACCAGCACACGCTCAACACGACCAGGGTTACGCTGCAGCAACGCCTGTACGGCGTGAATTCCAAAAACGATTTCCATACTTAACTCATTTACCTTTATTTTAATCTCGTCATTCCGGTGCAGACCAGAATCCAGCTTTATAAACCACACAGCATTACAATTGCTGGATGCCGGATCCGTCACTCCGGACTTAGATCCGGGGCAGGCACGACAAATTCAATAACTTATTGTTTTGGTGCACCTTTAGTTTTTTTAGGCTTACCGGCGGCTCCCGGCTTTTTCCCTTTTGGCGCAGATTTCCTTTTCTTACTCACTGCAGCCTTGCCGCGTTTAGCGCCTTCTTTAGCCGCCTTGGCTCGCTCTGAACCCGGCTTAGCGCCACTTCCTGGTCCGGACTTAGCTCTTGATTTGGCTGTAGGCTTAGCACCACCTTTTCCAGCACCGGCACCACCTTGCTTACGGCGCGGCGCTTTTTTGCGATCTTTACCATCGGCCTGAGCATCGCCCGCCAGCTCAAAATCAATCTTACGCTCATCCAGATTAACGCGCGACACAACAATCTCAATGGTATCGCCAAGCTGGTAAGTCACGCCAAACCGCTCACCCTGCAAACTATGGTGCACTGCATCAAACTGGAAATAATCATTATTCAGCGCACTGACATGTAACAGGCCTTCAACATAAATATCATTGAGTTCAATAAACAAACCAAAGGCCGTCACACCGGTAATCACACCCGCATGCGTATCACCGACGCGCTCCTGCATGTACTCACACTTGAGCCAATCCAGCACATCACGAACCGCTTCATCGGCGCGGCGTTCATTACTTGAGCAGTGCGCGCCCAGCTCATCCATCTGGTCCATTGTGTAGGGATAGATACCCTTACGCACCATCGGCTTCGTTGCGTCGGTACGAATCACCTTAGCCGTTTGCTTGCGGCTACGAATCACCGAACGAATGGCGCGATGCACCAGCAAATCAGGATAACGGCGAATCGGCGAGGTAAAGTGTGCATAGGCATCAAAGGACAAACCAAAGTGGCCTTCGTTATCCGGGCTATACACAGCCTGCAGCATAGAACGCAGTAACACCGTTTGAATCAAATGCGCATCGGCGCGATCTTTGATTTCTGCCAGCAAATCTCGGTAGTTTGCCGCGCACGGAGCGTATTCACCCTCCAACCGTAGACCCAGACCATCAAGAAATTCACGCAGGTTATTAAGCTTTTCAACGCTTGGCTTGCCGTGTACACGATACAAACCGGGTAGCTTATGACTACTGAGAAAATCCGCTGCCGCCACATTGGCACACAACATACATTCTTCAATCAGCTTGTGTGCATCGTTTCGCACCACTGGCACAATACGATCAATTTTGCGCTCTTCACCAAACACAATCCGCACTTCGGTAGTCTCAAAATCAATCGCACCGCGTTGTACTCGCGCTTTCTGCAACACCCGATAAAGATCATGCAGGGTTTCCAGATGTGGCACGACCGTTTTATATTCGGCTCTTAAACTTTCTCTCTTCGGAGCATCCGTCGCCATCAACATGTCGTTAACCTTGGTATAGGTCAGGCGCGCATGAGAATGAATCACCGCTTCGCAAAAACGATAGGCTTCAACTTCACCATTGGCTGCGATGGTCATTTCGCAGGCCATGGTCAGACGATCGACATGCGGATTCAAAGAACATAAGCCGTTAGACAACAGCTCCGGCAACATGGGGATCACCTGCTCGGGAAAATACACCGAGGTGCCGCGCTCACAGGCCTCTTTATCCAGCGCCGAGTTTACTGCCACATAATGTGACACATCAGCAATGGCGACCCAAAGTATCCAGCCACCATCTGTACGGGCTTCGGCATAAACCGCATCATCAAAATCACGGGCATCTTCACCGTCAATCGTGACAAAGGGCAGCTTGCGCAGATCAACACGCTTGGCGGCATCTTTTTCCGTCACCTCGGTGACAAAACCTTTTAGCTGCTGTTCAACCGCATCCGGCCACTCAAAAGGAATATCATGGGCACGTAGTGCCACATCGATCTCCATGCCTGGCGCCATATGTTCGCCCAGCACTTCAATCACCTTACCCACCGCTAATTTACGTTTAGCGGGATATTGTTGAATATCCACGATAACCATCTGCCCCGGCTTGGCGGACATTTGCCCACCACTGGCCACCAACACATCCTGGCAAATACGCTTATTTTCAGGCGTGACCGAAGCCACACCTTCGTCCAGAGTGAAACGCCCCACCAGCTGTTTATGGGCACGCTCTATCACTTCGATAATGACGGCCTCATCCTTACCGCGATGCTGTTCGCCCGAAGGGCGCACCAGCACTCGATCGCCATCATAAACCTTATTCATTTCGCGGAAATTAATGAACAGGTCGCCGCCGCCCTCATCATTAATAAAGAAACCGTAACCGTCCTTGTGGCCCTGCACGCGACCCCGTAACAGACTCATGCGATCAATCACGCCAAAATCGCCACGACGATTCAGTAACAGCTGGCCATCACGCAACATCGCGTTCAGACGGCGTCGCAACGCCTCATAGTTAGTATCGTCGGTGAGTTTTAATTCGCGGGCTATTACTTTCAAGCTAGCGGGCCCGTCGCGAGCCTCAAGATGCTCAATAATAAATTCGCGACTGGGAATAGGATTTTCGTAATTTGATGCTTCGCGAGAGGCAAAAGGATCAGAGTTTTTACTGCGTTTTCGTGACATAAGTCGTCCGTAATGAATTCATCCGCACATTGTAGCCATAAAGGTTAAACAACAATAGCAATATTCGTTGACAAGCCTTTTTAATGGCAGTAAAGTCGCGCACCTAATTTGCTGATACGGCTTTTAACAAGTTGTAACGCGAAGCCCAGGTGGTGAAATTGGTAGACACGCTAGCTTCAGGTGCTAGTGCTCTTCGGGGCGTGGAGGTTCAAGTCCTCTTCTGGGCACCAATCCAAGTATTTGATTTTATTATTAAATACTATCAAAAAGGCCGATATCCTTTCATCAGGAAATCGGCCTTTTTTGTGCCTGTGCCCAAATGGTGCCCATACTGCGCCCACCCCACCTTTAGACCTAATTCCACATTCAGTTAACAGTTACTACAAGCAATTCAATTTTTACTTTCCGCACCACCTTCAATTACCGAATTTTCTCTAAAAGATCGGCCACCTCACACTCAAACAAATCACACAGTTTATCAATGGCATCCAGGTCAATCCGCTGAGCCGTTTCCTTATACAACAGCGTCACAGTATTCCGATTTAACCCAGTTTCTCGCGCTACATCCACAATCTTCAATTTTCGCTCGCCCATCAGTCGGGCTAAGTGACACCTAATCACACCGATTTACCCCTCATAACAACAAAATGTCATTTTAAATAACAAAAACACATTGTAAAAAACATTTTTACACACAGAATATATATACAGAATGACATTTTGATACTTAAAGTCATTTTTAGTTATTCAGACTAACACGCTTTTAAGGAGCATACGATGACAGATACAACGACGTACCTCACCACAAGCGAGCTATCCCAACGTATTAAATATGACTGCCGCACAATCCGGGAGCGCTTAAAGGATTCTGTGCTTTTAGAAGGTGTGCATTACATTCGCCCATTTGGAGGGAGAAAGATTCTCTACCTTTGGGAGCCCATCCAACGTGATATGCCAAAGCATTCGAAAGGTATTAGCCAACTCAATATCCCAATGGCAAATGGAGGCATGTGCAATGGGTAGCATCCGTTCAAGAAATGGTTCAGGGAAGCTTTTCCTGGACTTCCGTTATCAAGGCATCCGCTGCCGTGAGCAGACTCTTTTGGACGATACTGCTCCAAATCGGCGCAAGCTCCAACAACTGGCGGACAGAGTCGAAGCCGAAATCACGCTAGGCACCTTGGATTACGCGCAGTATTTCCCGAACTCAAAGATGGTTGAGAGATTTAAAAGCCGCGATAACACCATCCAGGCTCATTTTTCAGATACGCCATTGTTTAAGGATTTCACCAAGACATGGCTGTGCGAGATGGAGCCTCAGTGGCGCAATTCGTATAAGAAGAGCACCAAGCTAACGATTGATCGGTACTTGCTGCCAGAGTTTGGCTCAAAGCCTGCAGACATCATTAGCAAGGCGGACATTCTGGAGTTTAGGGCCAAGCTGGTGACTCAGCCGGGTATCCGTAAAAACTCGACGCTATCGCACTCTCGCGTTAATCATATTTTGATGCCGTTACGCATGATCTTGAATGAGGCTGCGGACCGCTATGATTTTCAAACGCCTTATCGAAACATCAAGCCCCTTAAGGTGCCGCGCACGGATGTTGAGCCATTCGATCTATCGGAAGTACAGCTGATCCTGAATTCCGTACGGCCAGACTTTAAGAACTACTACACCGTGCGCTTTTTCACGGGCCTGCGAACGGCTGAAATCGACGGTCTGCAATGGCAGCACGTTGATCTGAAGCGCAAACAAATCCTGATTCGTCAGGCGCTCGTGGAAGGTGAGCTGGTTTACACCAAGAATGACGGCTCTTTTCGTACCGTTGATATGTCATCCCTTGTTTATGACGCCCTGGTCGAGCAACAAAAAGCCACTGGTGGTAAAGACTTCGTTTTCCGCAATTCAGTGGACGCTCCACTTAGACACAACGATGTCACCAAGAAAGTCTGGCACCCGCTGTTGCGTCACTTGGGACTAAAGCCCCGCCGCCCTTATCAGACCCGACATACCGCAGCCACCTTATGGCTCGCCGCCGGTGAAAGCCCTGAGTGGATCGCCCGGCAAATGGGCCACACCTCGACGGAGATGCTTTTCAAGGTCTACAGCCGTTATGTACCCAACCTGACGCGCCAGGATGGCTCAGCCTTTGAGCGTCTACTTAACCAACAGTTTAAGGAGAAGGAATGTGAACAAAACTAATCTGATGTTCGATGTTCGATGTTATGCAGCAGGAAATGCAACGGAAAAAATTTCGTCTTAGCCGTAATTATGCCCAAGGCCTTATGACCCTTTTGCACATTGATCCGCAGGGCAAACATTTGATCGCGTTACTGGGTGAAGGACATGAAAGCAGCAATCTGGATGCCTTGGCACACTGGGTTTATCAGCGGTTACAACAAAGTATCAATAATAGGATCCCGTCAGAGTCAGCCTTGGAAGAGTTTCGCCTCAGCCTGATTAGCCAGCTGATGGACTTCCAATCCTAGCCTTTAAAAACAAACAAACTTTCAGCATTTATTTGGAGACTAGCAATGATTGACCACACTCCCATTGAGCACCTCAAGCAACTGCCACACCTGAAAACCCTTGAGCCTGAAGAGGATAAGCACTTTGTTATCGACGCAGTCAAATACCAGGATGAAATTGACCGTGCGTTTCTGAGCCAGAGTGAATATAGCGAGACAGAAAGCATCCTTACTGCACTCGTCAAAGGCAAGATCAAAGCAACACCCCCTGATTTAGCTCAGACAACCAATAGGCTAAACGAGCTTAGTCGCTCCTCTCCTAATATGAGTGGCTATATTGATTCCGTCATTGCCCAGATCACCGTGCACGACAAGTTCTCAGTTAAAAAACCATTAAAGTTTGCACCGACCTTACTCGTTGGCCCGCCTGGATGTGGCAAAACCTTTATTGCTACGAAGATTGCAGAAGCGCTGGGTATTTGGCATGGCGATATTAGTCTTTCACAGGCGACAGAAAGCTTTGTCCTTTCGGGCTGCCCGAAAGGCTATAGCTCCGCAACGCCCGGTGACATTGCTCGCAGAATGGCTAAATCAGATTGCATCAATCCGCTGCTGATTCTTGATGAATTAGACAAAGCCAGCTTTTACCCCTCAGATCGGCCCGCACTTACAGGTCCGCTGCTGCAAATTCTGGAGGCCGATACGGCCGCTAAGTTTGAGGATGCATGCTTAAAATGTGAGCTCGATGTCAGCCATGTTTCATGGTTAGCAACCGCCAACGACATCAGCCAAGTGCCAGCCCCAATCTTAAGTCGCTTCCATATCATCCATGTTCAAGAGGCTGAGGATGAAGAAAAAGTCTGGCAAATTCAGCGCCTCGTCTCTTCCGTAGCCGATGAGATGGGACTAAGAAAGTACGTCACCGCTGAGGTCGCTCGGGATGCGCTTAAAGACTACCTCCATCTTTCAATTAGGGAATGGAAAATGAAACTGCAACTCGCCATCGCAATGAAAGCCTGTGATAGCTACCAAGGCGATCATATCGTTATTCGGACTGAGGATATGAAGCCCCTTGTTCACGAAGAGAAAAAAACACGTATTGGCTTTGTGTAGCCAGCCAAACATAACACCTCCCAATTACTCTAAAGGCCCTATTTATGAATATTGAAGATTTTATCAATCAAGCAGACGGTGTTTTTAATAACGAAGGCGCGCCCTGTGACTTTGGGTGCTCTCAACGGTCAGTCCCGACCATGATCAAATACATTAAAAAACACTTATCACCTTACCCCTACTGTGTAGTTGCCGACTGGAAGTGGATTGATATGAACGCGTCAGAAAAAACCAGAGAAAGCCTTGATAGCTACGGCTTAAAGCCCAGTGCATTATTAGCTCGCCGAGTCATTACTGATGAAAGAATGCGGCCATTCGAATCGGTCAGAACAACGCTTCTTCAAGGCTTTCACAAAAACTGTATTTTCCTGACTCGAAACACTGCATATATTTTAAGCGGCCCAGGCACCCGAGTTTCAATCGATACTCGGGTATTCACCAGCATTTTTGGATAGCCAACTGATATGAAAATTCAACTACTCAGCGATCTACATTTCGAGTTTGGGCGCTAAATGCGAGATTGATGTCCTGGCTCATGCACAACAATAGGTATTATTTTGGTTAAAACAAAGTCTATTAAACTAGGTCAAGGGCTCATTCAAACAGCTACATTAGCAGCAAAGACCTCTGATAAAATCCCGGCAGAGCTAATCGAGCACTGGGCAGTACTTGGGCGTAAGGTTGATAAGGTCATCACACTAGATGACATGCTTGATGTATGCTGTGGCATAGCACAATTAAAAGTGGAAAAGGTCATGGCTCCCACCATTAACCCAGACATCGTTTTCCAAACACTTGAAACAGACCGCCACTCGGGCAAGCTAAGCAAGTCTATTTCTGGAGCATCAATTCGTTACCAAGTATCAAGTACGCACCCGGGGCAGTTAGAACAAATTGATTCGGATGGGCACATTACTATCGGGCAGTTTAACAATGGGATCTTCGTACCTAAGTCGGGATTTTCGACCCCGTAAACAATTCTGTGTAACTGCCCCGTTTAAATATAGTTCTCTAGGCAGCCTTCGAACTCGATCAGAAATCGATTCAGACCCATTTCCAACGCCTAATTGGCATTATCCATTTTTACCATGCGGAGTGTCTAAGTTTATGGCGGCTATTCAGTTTGGGCTATTGTTCCTACGGCGTATTTCGTTCCACATTTTTCTCAGATGAATAGCCTCCGTGGCTTTAGATATTTGCCAGCTAAAATCTTTCCAATAAAGGCTGGGA
>Ga0209292_1005955_pt1 | contig 12228 bp, 10 predicted proteins | sample GOMGulsemesocosm_2_FD_184634 | JGI IMG/M metagenome (GOLD analysis project Ga0209292, IMG submission 184634) | Methane-oxidizing microbial communities from mesocosms in the Gulf of Mexico - GOM9C Gulf of Mexico (SPAdes) (version 2) | ecosystem: Environmental > Aquatic > Marine > Cold seeps...
CCACTGATCTGCGTTGCCGTATTGCGGTCCACGGCTTGGATGAGCTGTTGTTGTGGGTAGCGGGCTTGATAGCGTTCAAACAGGCGCCGGTGCTGCACCTCAGCCTTCTCGTTGTAGCTCAGTTGTAATACACCGCAGCGCTGCCCGGTGCCTGCCTGTGCTTCTGTGGTCTGATCAGTTTCCCAGTAGTGGGCGTAGTGGCGCTGAGCAAATTGCAGGGCGTCGCGGTTAAAGTCCCCGAGGGTTTCGGCCTTGGCGGACAGCTTGGCGTAGAGCACACCCTGCGGGTTGCCCGACCCCTCACTGGCAAGATCGGCGTGTTGTTCCAGCAGGGTTACTTGCCAGCCGCGTTGAGCCAGAGCATGAGCTGTGTGACAGCCGGCAAGGCCGCCGCCGATGACCAGCGCTTGGCGTGTAGGCAGGGCCGGCGTCGTTACGTGCCATGGCGTGCTGTGTTCGGCGTTGTGGCTGTGCTCAAAGAACTGTTCTGCTGCAGGTGCGACAAAGGGCCGCTGTAATCTAGCGCACAGCATTTCTCGCTTACTGCCAAAACCGGCCGCTACTTCTACGCTGAAGCCGCAGCTGGATAAGTGCTCTTTGATGGTGTTTGTCGAGGCAAAGGTGCTCAGTGAGGAGCTGTTAGCGCTGAGCTTTTGTACCTGTTGGAACAGCTCTAAGCGCCACATGTCGGGGTTTTTGGCGGGGCTAAAGCCGTCGAGGAACCAAGCGTCTACGCGCCATTGTGGCTGGCTGAACAATGGGTGATCACTGCAGCGCAGTTGCTGGAGGCCATGCACCACTTCATCGATAATCAGCGTTAGGCGAACATCATCAAAATTGAGCTGGTGGAAGCCTTGGCTGAGGGCGCTGGGGTACTGAGTTAAGAGTGCATCAGCTTGTGAGCTAAGCTCTGGCCAGAGTGCGAGGGCACGTGTCAGGTCTTGTGGTAGAAGGGGGTGGCGCTCAACCGAGACAAAGTGCAGGCGTGCAGAGGGGGCGATCAGTCCGGCTTGCTTTTGTTGTTGCCAGAGCTGCCAGCTGGCAAGAAAGTTAAGGCCGGTGCCGAACCCCGTTTCAGCAATAATGAATGTTTGCTGCTCGCTTAAAGTGGCCCAGCGCTTGGGCAGTTGGTTTTGTTCTAAATAGACGTAGCGGGTTTCGCTGAGGCCGTCGCGGCGTGAGAAGTAAAAGTCGTTGAATGCCTTGGCAATGGGCAGGCCCTGTTCGTCCCACTCAATGGTTGCGTGGTGGGGATGGGCTGTATTGTCACTGGGCTGGTGAGACATGACGCAGGTTTACTCGGCGGGCAGAAGGCTAAAGGTTTCACATAATTGCTGGCACCAGCGCTCGATACGTTCGGCAGAGACGTCAAACTGTCCTTCGTCGTCGAGCGCCAAGCCGACAAAGTGAGCGTTATCGGTGGTAAGGGCCTTGGACGATTCAAACTCGTAACCGCTCACCGGCCAGTAGCCAATCATGGTGGCTCCGAGCTTGACCAGTTTGCTGTGCAGGTAACCTACCGCGTCGATAAACCACTCGGGGTAACCTTCTTGGTCACCCTGCCCGTAGATGGCTACGGTTTTCCCGGTGAAGTCCAACTCGTCTATTTCGTCCCAAATATCTTCCCAGTCTTCCTGCAGTTCGCCGTAATCCCAAGTGGGAATACCGAAGATGAGCTGCGTATAAAACTGCGTGCTAATGATCGGTTCGTCGGCGATGTTAAACAGGTCGATATTGTCCTCGCCGAGGTATTGCTGAATCTTTTCGGCGGTCATTTCGGTATAGCAGGTGGAACTGCCGTAAAACAACGCTATGGGCGCGCGACTCATGTTGATGTCCCTGTTGGGTATAGGCCTGTCGGCCTTGGGCTAGGGCGGCATTGTAATGCTCTGCGAGTGCCATTGCAGCAGTTTGTACGCAATGGCTATATAAGAAGGTCTTCTTGTTCGATGCTGCGGAACGAGAAAAGCCCTAACTAGCACAAGAGTCGATTATTGTCCGCGGACATGCGGCTGGGCGCAGAGTCCTACCAAGAACAGACATTTTAGTCTGCCCCAGGGAAGTCAAATTGTCGCAGCGCTTCAAAGGCGATAACGGCTACCGAGTTGGATAAATTCATACTGCGACTGTGTGGTTGCATGGGAATACGCACGACCTGTTCAGGGGCAAGGCTATTGAGTACAACGTCTGGCAGGCCCCGAGTTTCTGGGCCAAAGACCACGAAGTCCCCTGTTTGAAAGGCTGTATCGACATGCCGTGTTTTACCTTTGGTGCTGATGGCGTACAGGCGCTCAGGTTGGCAAGTGGCGAGGAAGGCCTCCCAGTTCGCGTGCACCTGCATGTCTTGCCACTCGCCGTAGTCGAGGCCCGCGCGGCGTAGGCGTTTATCGTCCAGTTCGAAGGCGACTGGTTCGATAAGGTGCAATTGAGCGCCCATATTGGCGCTTAAACGAATAATGTTCCCGGTATTGGGCGGGATTTCTGGTTCAAACAGGACAATGTTCAATAGCGGAGTGTTCATGGTAATAGCCTTAAAGGTTAGCTAAAGGTGGCCGATTATAAATTAGAGTTATTGGAAATTCTGTCTAAGCTTCTGTATAGGCGCGAATTTTATAAAAAGCCCTGTTAAATCAAGGCCTTTTACCGAGTATTTAAATAGGTGGTTAAATCGAGACAGGCTACTTGCCCAGGCTCCATTGTATTGAATGAGGCGTAAGTGAAACAGCAACAGGTGTTAAAAAATTAATGCAGTTGAACTGGTTGCCATGGAATAAACCTCTGCCGGGGCTCGTTGGTGTCGAAGTGACGGCGGACGGGATCGCCTTTGCGCGAATCCTGCGAGAAGGCGATAACTGCGAGCTGAGCAGTTGTGAGCTGCTGCTCAACCAAGAGGGCGAGCGGCCGACGGAGCAGTTTGTTGAGCGTATTGAGCAGCTGTCTTTGCAGGGCAGTCGCTGTAATTTGGTGTTACCGGTCGATCACTATCAGCTGCTGCTGATTGAGTCGCCAAATGTGCCGGACGATGAGCTGCGCGATGCTTTGCGTTGGAAAATTAAGGACATGCTGTCGTTTCCCGTGGAAGACGCGTTGATTGATGTCTTTGCGCTGCCCAAAGGCAGTAATAGAGGTGGGCGGCAGATGTTGTATGTCGTCGCCGCGCAGGAGCCAAAAGTTAAAACCTTAATGTCGCTGCTCGATAAAGCTCAGCTACGGCTTGAGAGTATCGACATTACCGAGATGGCGTTGCGCAACCTCGCCGAGGCGAGCGCGAATGATAGCCGCGGCCTCGCGGTTCTGCGGGTATTACCGGGTCAGGGCATGTTGACCTTATTACGTGCAGGCCAGCTGTACCTGTCGCGTCAATTTGACATGGCTTATGGCGGCGGTTTATTTGATGAATTGCCAGAAGAGCAACTGGTGTTGGAGCTGCAGCGCAGTTTGGATTATTACGAGCGTCAGATGGGGCAGGCGCCACCCAGTCATATTTATATCTGCGGTGAAAATATGAGCGCCGATAAAGTGACGGAGAGTTTAAATGCCAGCCTCGCGGCTGATTTTAGTGTGCTGAACATTGGCAGCGGCCTGACGTTATGCGACGCGACGGATGATTCCATACTGCAAGCCTGTGCCACCGCCATTGGTGCTGCGCTGCGTTCATCCGTGGCGGAATAAGGCCATGTATACACCTTTAATTGAGTTATAGATTGTCCATGAGCGAACGCCAGCAAGTTAATCTCTATGTTGCACACCTGAGGCCTCAGGTGGACTGGTTTTCGCCTAGCTACCTAGGTATCGGCGCGGCTGTGTGGTTGTTGCTGTTGGTGCTGTTGCTGGTTCATGAGGCTTATCAAAATTCGGTGTTAGAGCAGCAGTTAAGCATCAATACTCGGGTGTTAGAGCAATTAACTGCGCAGGTTCAGGTGCTTAAGGGGCGCTTGCCCAAGAGCCGCGCGGCCGAACTGGATAGTGAAATGGCTCGTATAGCCATCGAAGTAGAGCGTCGGCAGGCCATCAGCCGCTTGATCAGTGGTCAGAATCTAGGCAATCAGGAGGGTTTTTCAGGTTCGATGCAAGGTTTGGCGCGACACAGTAATGATGCTCTGCACCTGCAAAGCTTTGCTTTACACCAGGGCGGAGGCCTTGTGGCCCTTGAGGGCGAGGTGCGAGAGGCGCACATTTTACCTGCTTATCTACAGGCTTTACAAAGTGATCACAGTTTCAGCGATAGCCACTTTGGGTCATTGAATATTGTGCGTGAAGAACAGCGCTTGCGCTTCAGCATGAACGAAGCCCTGCAAGAGGCTGAGCAGCCATGAGTTTCGAGCCATGAATCATGAACAGTTACTGCAGAAAATCCATGCGCTGAGTCAGCGTGAACGCCAGCTGTTACTGGCGAGCGTGCTGGTGATCAGTTACATGCTTTTTAGTGCTCTGTTTTTTTCTCCTATGGATGTCAAACAGCAGCAGCTAGAGCAGCAGGCGGAGAAAATTAAAGCCGATACCCTGGTGCAGACAGGTCTTAAAAATGCTTATGAGAAAGGTATTCATACCGATCCAGACAGGGTGAAAAAACGTCAGCTTGATAGCCTAAAGCAGCGTCTGAATAGCTTGGATAAGGCATTGGCGCAATTGACGGTGGGGCTTGTGCCTGCAAAACAGTTGCCGCAGCTGTTGCAAGATGTATTGAGCCGCAATGGGGCGTTGGTATTATCGGCTGTTGAAACCTTACCCATCAGCGAAATGTCGTTGGTGGGGCGGCCACTTGAGAAAGAGGCGCAAAGCAATAGCACTGTATCAGCCCGTCCCAGTGCAGCCGAGGTCAATTCAGTAGAGGCTATGGAGACAACTGAACATAACACTGTCAGCGAGTCGGCGGGTGTCTTTAAACACTCGGTACGTGTCTCGCTGCAAGGGGCATTTTTTCCAGTCATAGAGTACTTAAAAACGCTAGAGGCATTGCCTTGGCGACTGTTTTGGCAGCAGTTGAGTTATGACGTGCATGATTATCCGAGCGCTCGGGTTGAGTTTGTGGTGTATACCCTGTCGACTGAAGAGGGCTTGTTCAGTGCACAGTGAATTGCTAGCCGGTCCTAATCTTGCGAATCGCTTAACGTTGTTACTGGGAGCCTTAGCTGCGTTATGTGCGCTAGAGGTCCAGAGTGAAGTACTGCGTGATCCTACTCAGCCTTTGGACCATGTGGTGTTGACACAAGTGGATGATAGCCCATTAAAATTGGAGTCCGTTTTGATTGCGTCGGGGCGTCGTTTGGCGACCATAAATGGAAAAACAGTGAGCCTGAATCAGTCCGTCGCGGGCGTGAAAGTGATCAATATTGTGGCGGGCAGTGTGACCGTTATTGCAAAAGGTAGACGTCAGCAGTTGTTTGTGAGCAAACCGCTCAACATGAAGAAGGCTGGTGAACCATGATATTCAATCTGGCGTGGGCGCGTGGCAAACGTGTTCAGCAACAGGGTTTTATTTTAGAGCGCGGAGCTCTGTTGCTGGCTAGTGTGTTATTGGCGGCGTGCCAATCGCCATTACCGCAAACAGCGGGGGCCGTAGAGCAGGCTTTAGAGGACTCATTACAGCTTGTTGCCGCATCAGGGGCAGCGGATGTGGCACCGGATATGATCAGCCAAGCGTTACAAGCTTCTCACCAGCGGGAATTGGCGACACCCGTTACTGAAGCTTTTGACATCTCGGTACAAGAAATTCCCGCTAAGAGTTTCTTTATCAGCCTGGTCTCTGGAACCGCTACCAACGTTGTTGTACACCCAGACGTCACAGGCGAAATTAGCCTTGAGCTGAGTAACGTTACCGTTGATGAGGTGCTAGAAGTCACCCGTGATGTCTATGGATTTGAATTCAAACGCAGCGGTTCAATCTATACGATCTACCCGCGCGCTTTGCGTACAGAGATATTCAGTATCGACTACCTGGATGTTCAGCGTGTAGGCGTATCCGATACCAGTGTGTTAATCGGCAAAATAGAATCGAATAACGACAACGGCAGCAGTTCGAACAACAGCAACTCTCAGGAGGCCAATCTCCTGTCTGCGGCGGGTATCGGCGGCGAGTCGGGTGCGGGAATCAGTGGTATTACACCAGGGGCTCGTATTCAAACGTTAAACAAAACGGATTTTTGGCGCTCGCTGCAAGAAACGGTCATGGCGATGGTGGACGGCGACAGTGGTGATCGTATGGTCATGGTGAACCCACAAGCCGGGCTGGTTGTGGTGAAAGCGCTGCCCAATGAACTGAACTCCGTGCGTGAATTCTTGGAGCGTTCTGAGTTAAGCGTCAAGCGTCAAGTGATCCTAGAAACAAAAATTCTTGAAGTGAAACTCAGTGACAGCTTTCAAGCGGGTATCAACTGGTCTCAAATTACCGGTCAAGTTGTGTTGGCTAATAACATTGATACTTTCTCCGGCAGTGACATTGTCAATATAAATGAGACGGTTGGCGAGGTGTTTTCGTCCATTATTAAGGTGGATGATATCTCGCAAGTACTCGACCTTCTTGAGACTCAGGGATCGGTGCAAGTGTTGTCGAGCCCAAGGGTTTCAACGGTCAATAATCAAAAAGCGGTGATTCGTGTTGGCTCCGATGAGTTTTTTGTCACGGGCCTATCGACCGATACAGTATCCAATGCGTCGTCGACAACGAGCACCCCAGACATTGAACTGTCTTCTTTCTTCAGCGGCATTGCACTGGATGTGACCCCACAGATTGCCGATAACAATGAGGTAATCTTGCACATTCATCCAGTGGTGAGCTCGGTGACGGATCAAGTCAAAAACTTAACCGTCGGCGATAGCCAATTTTCACTGCCTCTGGCGCTGCGTGAAATTCGCGAGTCAGACAGCATTGTGCGCGCACAAAGCGGACAGGTCGTTGTATTGGGCGGTTTGATGCAGGAGCGCTCGAGCAATGAGAAGGGCAAGCGCCCTTGGATCGGTGATATTCCCATTGTCAACAGCCTGTTTAAGACCAGAGCCGAAGGCACGACAAAAACCGAACTGGTTATCTTGATGCGACCTGTCGTCGTGAATGACAACGAGGCGTGGCGCAGTGATATTCAATCCAGTCGTGATCGAGCCAAGCGCTTGGCTGATCAACAACGTCAAATCTTTGGACAGTAGTAGGGGCTAAATATGTGTGCCATGTACCTAGATCATTTTTCCCTTAGCGAGCGCCCGTTTTCCCTGACGCCGGATACGCAGTTCTTTTTTAATCAACAAAGTCATCGCGACGCGCTCAATACCATTCTTGTGTCAATCAAACACAGTGAAGGTTTTATCAAAATTGTGGGTGAAGTCGGCACAGGTAAGACACTGATTTGTCGCAAGCTTTTATCGATGTTGAGGGATTCGTGTTACACCTGCTACATCCCCAACCCTTATTTGTCGCCCGATGAATTGAAAGCGTTTTTGGCGTCGGAGATTCGTGCGGATGTCACACCTGACATGCCAAACCATCAATTATTGCTGGCCATTTATCGACGATTATTACAGTTGGCGCGCAAGGGCAAGCAGGTTGTTTTGGTGGTCGATGAAGCGCAGGCCATGCCGCGTGAAACCATTGAGTCGCTGCGTTTACTGACAAATTTAGAAACGGAGAAACGCAAACTATTGCAGATTGTTTTGTTGGGGCAGCCAGAGCTGGATACCTTGCTGGACCGCCCCGATCTGCGCCAGTTAAAGCAGCGCATTGTATTTTCTGAATACCTGCGGCCATACAGCACGTTAGGCACACGGCGTTACCTTAAACATCGGCTTGTCGCCGCAGGTAATAATGCCTCGTTATTTTCGCCCTCTGCGGAGTGGTTGCTTGCGAAAGCCTCAGGCGGCGTACCGAGGCTTATTAATATCATCGCCCATAAAGCGCTGCTGGTTGCTTATGGAAAGGGTGATTACCAAGTCAGGTCTGTGCACATGGCACAAGCCATAGCCGACACCAGTGAAACAACAGGTCTCGGCAAGCTACTGGCGTTGCGCTGGCACTTGTTATGGCCTGTTATCGGCGGCGTATCGGCGGCGCTTGTGATACCCATTTGGTTTGGGAGTGTGCTATGAGTTTGGTTAATGACATGCTGCAGGATCTAGATGCTCGCTGGCAGCCGAGTCATGATGGTTTGCAAGTATTATCGCACTCGCCCACAGCCCGCCTTGGCGAGTCATTAACGATGCCAGCCGCTAATTCGCTGCCTTCTGGTTTGTCGTCTGAAAAATCTGCGGAGCCGGATCTGGGGCGTCAGCCGTGGCGCCAGGCCCCTGCTTATTTGTTTGCCTCAGGCCTTGTGGTTTTAGTGGCCGTGGGTACGGGGATGGTGGTTGCTAACGGCAAGCCTGCAACCGAGCCGGTGCTGATAGCATCGCCCTCGAGCCCTTCCGAGCAGGTGCTGGTGGCTGAGGTGTTACAGAACCGTGACACGACAGACTTGTTGGGAGTGAAATCAACGGGTTCCAAGGCTGAGGGCACTGCTGGCGAGTCGAGTGAGAATGCACAGGTTAAAGGATTTAATTCGTCTGCGCTTCCATCGCTGAGCGTGGTCAATACCGTGGTGACACCCCTGTTTAAAACTAACAAGGTGGTAGAGCTACAAGAACGCGGATCAGCGGTACTAGCGGTTCTCGACGATGCGACTTTATCGTCAGTAAATACCCTAGAGGCGTCGTCTTCTGACTCGGTGGGCGGATCAAGGGTAAGTACTGAATTACCTGAGTTTGTTGATTCTATTCCGCCGGTTGATGACCCAAGCGCTTTTGCGCTTCAGTTGACTCATGAAGGGAATCCACTTGCGATAACTGTTGAATCGGCGGAGTCAGCGATTGCGTTAACTCCGCCTGCCCGCGAGCAGAAACTTAGTATTGAAGCTCCGGTGCTCGTAGCAGCGCCCGCGGTTTCCATTGATGACTTATTATTACAGGCACGCCGGGCCTTTGAGTTACAGCGCTACCGTGAGCCTGAAGGCGATAATGCCTATGACATATACCAAATTGTGTTAGCACAAGAAGAAAATAATGCCGCAGCGCTGGCGGGCATCCTGGCTATTCAACAAGCCTACTTGGGTTTAATACGCCGTGTGATCGGCAAAAATTATTACTACAAGGTACCTGAGTTAGCAAAAAGTGCCAGAGCGGTTGGCGCCTCACAAGCCGATATTGAAGCGGTCATCGCCTCGGTACCCGAATATAAAGAAAAACCCGTGCGCGATGCCATGGCGCAAACAAAAGCCTATGAGCAAGACAAGCGGCAGCGCAAAGACGCAGCGGCGCAGAGCACAGGTAAAAACGCCGTCTCTGTCAGTGAGCAGACCCACGATCAGCGGGTTGCACAGCAGGCCCGCCAGCTCTTGAAATCGGGGCAGTTGTCAGCAGCTGAAGATACGTTAAAAGCCTATGTCGCGTCCCAGCCCCGTTCACAGTCCAGTCTACAAGCTTTGTTTGATGTTTATATTCAACAGCAAAAGCTGGCCGAAGCAGAATCACTTGTCGCTCAAGCCCAGCATCTGCCGGGCGCAGAGTTCTCTTACCTAGTGGCCCAGTTGCTGATTCAACGCGGTGATATAAACGGTGCCATGCGCTCACTGACCTCGCAACAGCCTGAGTTAAGCCGAAACCCTGCATACTACGCCTTGATGGCAGCGCTCTACCATAAGTTGGGGCAGGACCGATCAGCTCAAGCGCTCTACCAGCGCTTGGTTGCCCACAATAAAGTTAACCCGAGTTATTGGCTGGGCCTGGCCATGGCCCGCGACGGGCTGAATGCACCTGCGGCGTTGCAGGCATTCCGCCAAGTTAGGCATTTAACACCTAAGCCTGTAAGTTACAGCGCCTATGTGAATAAGCGCATTGACGCGTTGTCTAGGCTTCAGGGTTAATCATAATGTATATAGGTGTTTCCACGAATTTTAACGTTAGGAGTGTGATTTGACGGCTCCAAAGCGTATTCGTATTGGTGATCTCCTCGTCGCTCAGCAGTTTATTACCGCTGAGCAGCTGGATCAGGCGCTGGCTGAGCAAAAATCCTCTGGGCGAAAGCTCGGTCGAACCCTCATCGACCTGGGTTTTGTAGAAGAAAACAGTTTACTGACGCTGCTGTCTAAGCAGTTAAATTACCCCTTTATTGAATTAAAACATTTTCCATTTGACCGTGAACTGGTGCAAAAGCTGCCGGAAACGGTGGCCCGACGTTATCGCGTTATGCTGCTCCGTGAGGATGACGATGGCCTGCTACTGGGTATGAGCGATCCGACGGATATCTTCTCACTGGATGATATTGCGAAAGAGGTCGGTCAACCGCTCAAACCAGCCGTTGTGCGTGAGTCCGAACTACTCGATATACTCGACATAGCCTACAGCCGCACAGGTGCCATTGCTTCGCTAGCCGAAGAACTCGATGATGAGTTGGAAGAAAGCGGCGTTGACCTCAGTGACATCATGGTGGATGCGGGGGACAGTGACGCCCCGGTTGTTAAGCTGCTGCAAGTTATCTTTGAAGGCGCGATCAGCACCAAGGCATCGGATATTCACATTGAACCCGATGAGCAGGTATTGCGTATTCGCATGCGCATTGACGGCGTGCTCTCGGAACAGGTGATGAATGAAAAACGCATTGCTGCCGCATTGGTGGTGCGTTTGAAGTTGATGTCCGGCTTGGATATTTCTGAAAAACGTTTGCCCCAGGATGGGCGTTTTAACCTGCGGGTTAAAGGCCGCAACATCGATGTGCGATTGTCGACCATGCCGGTACAGTTTGGTGAGTCGGTGGTGATGCGCCTACTCGATCACACAGACGGTGTCTTGCCGCTCGATAAAGTGGGCATGCCAGCGCCTTTCGTTAAACGTTTTCGTGAATTAATTCACCGGCCTTACGGGTTGATTCTGGTCACCGGGCCGACCGGAAGTGGTAAAACCACCAGCCTCTACGGCGCCTTGTCTGAGCTCAATACCCCCGACAAAAAAATTATCACAGTTGAAGACCCAGTAGAGTATCGCCTGCCGCGCATCAGTCAGGTGCAGGTTCACGAGAAAATTGGCTTGGACTTCAGCACGGTATTGCGCGCGACCTTGCGTCAAGACCCCGATGTGTTGTTGGTTGGCGAGATCCGCGATGGAGCTTCCGCCGAGATCGCCTTGCGCGCCGCCATGACCGGTCACATGGTGTTGTCCACCTTGCACACCAACGATGCGGTGACCTCGGCGCTGCGTTTAATCGATATGAATGTCGACCCCTACCTAGTTGCGGCTTCATTAAAAGCCGTGGTGGCGCAGCGTCTGGTTCGGCGTATTTGCCGCAGCTGTATTCAACCCTATAGCCCAACCCCTGGTGAATTACAGCTGTTGCGCAGGGTGCCAGAAGATAAACGCGGCAAGCTAAAGCATGGGGCCGGTTGCCCACACTGCTTTAATACCGGCTACCGTGGTCGCATCGGTGTGTTTGAGTTACTAGAAGTTAACCGCGACATGGCCAACGCCCTGCGCGATAACAGCGTGCGGGATTTTAATGCCGCGGCGTTTAAAAGTGAGGGTTACCGCCCTCTGAGCCAAAGCGCACTTATCTACGCGCTGCAGGGCATAACAACCCTGGAAGAAGTGATTCGAGTGACAGCGCAGGTAGAAGATGAAAACGTCGATGAACTTGATGCCCAAGCGCCACAGGGCGCGAACGCATGAGTAACTTTGCCTTTGAGGGGCGCAGCGCCGAAGGCCAGCGGGTGAGTGGCACGCTTGAAGGTGCATCCAAGGATGCCGTGGCCGGTCAGTTGTCGAGCCGAGGCATTACCCCGATCAATATTCAATCCGCTAAACCCAAGTCAGAGGTGGGTGAGTGGTGGTTGAAAGTGTCGGGGCAAGAGAGGGTGCGGGTTGAGGACCTGATTATGTTGACGCGCCAGCTCTACACCATCACCAAAGCAGGCATTCCGCTTATTCGTGGTTTACGCAGTTTGTCGGCGTCAATGACACACCCCAAACTGCGCCGAGTACTGGAGGCTTTGGCGGCCGAATTGGAAACCGGCGTGCAGTTATCCACCGCGATGCTGCAGCACCGGGATGTGTTCGATAACCTTTATATTAATATGGTGAAGGTTGGGGAGGATGCTGGTCAGTTGGAAGCCATTTTTGATCAACTGAGCAGCTACCTGGAAAAGGACATGGATACAAAAAAGCGCATCACCTCTGCCATGCGTTACCCCAGTTTTGTTTTGATTGCCCTGGTGATTG
>Ga0209292_1005959_pt1 | contig 12223 bp, 13 predicted proteins | sample GOMGulsemesocosm_2_FD_184634 | JGI IMG/M metagenome (GOLD analysis project Ga0209292, IMG submission 184634) | Methane-oxidizing microbial communities from mesocosms in the Gulf of Mexico - GOM9C Gulf of Mexico (SPAdes) (version 2) | ecosystem: Environmental > Aquatic > Marine > Cold seeps...
GCGTTTATAATATTGTGCATTTGAAAGGGGAGACAACGCCTTTGTGAGCTGCTCGCTTATTGGGTTATATAAATGATGATAAAAACTAAACTCACTGGGCGTTATGGCGTTAGTGAGTGTACGATACTTAAAGAATCGCTTATTGATGCTGGCAGAGATCTTGTCGCTTTTGCGTTGATATTGCGATAATTTATCCTCTTTAAACTGCTCAAGGCTCAGCGACGAAATGACGCTAACAGGCACAAACAACAGCAAGAAAAACATCAAGGTAAAGCATCGTAATCTATTGATTCGTTGCTGATAATTAAGCAAATGATTGTTGGTCAGCAATAGCTGAATTTTTCTCATTACTGACTTAATAATTGATACCCCTCTCCACGAAGTGTGACAAGGTGTTGAGGTGACTTAGGGTCACTTTCAATTTTTTTTCTGATCTTAGCCATGTGAATATCTACGGTACGAGTATCTAAATGTTCGGTCGACTTGTATCCCCACACTTTCTTGAGTAATTCTTCGCGTGAAGCTGGGGCTTTCTTATGGTTTAAGTAATTTAAAATATCCACTTCACGACGTGTATATCTCACCTCTTGTTGATAAGAAATTCCCGTCAATGTTTGTGTGCATACGCTGACATTGCTGCTAATGGTTAGCTTGTTATCTGCAGAAGATAAGCCTGAGCGCCTAATAAGGGCAGTGACTCTTAATACTAGCTCTGAGGTTGAAAAGGGTTTTGCTAAATAGTCATCAGCCCCTAGGGTTAAGCCATTAATAATATCTTGTTCAGAATTTTTAGCCGTAAGCATCAAAATAGGCTGGCTCTGTGAGTGTTGACGAATGGCGTTACAAATTTGAAAACCGTCAATAGATGGCAACATTACATCTAAAATAATACAGCAATATTGAGCTGATAATGCTCGGTCTAGCCCTTGTTGACCATCGGTTTCACTTACCACGTTAAAACCGTGAAAAATAAAGAGGTCGGTTAAGCCACGTAAAATGCTGGGTTCATCTTCAATAATTAATAGTGTCGGTTTAGTGCTCATAATATCAAGTCTATTGAATGTTTAAGGCACAATATATCAAGAAAGCACAAAGGCCAATGTAAACTTTTGTAAAACATAATGCCCAAAAGTTTTACGTTGCGTGTCTGTTTGACCATCCATTAAGTATTTAAGCTTGTTGCTAACTTAATTGAAGGGTTCTAACGATGACAAATGATGTAACAGTGCCAAATACTCACGTATTTAAACGCTCAGCTATCAGCTTAGTAATTAACTCATGCATCTTGCTAAGTGCAGCCAGTTTGATGTTCGGATTTGCTAGTGACAGTCATGCTAACACCGGCCCTTCAGCGAGCAGTCCAGAAACAGATACTCAAGTAGTGAAATATACGCCTGACTTTTTTATGGGATTTTCTCCTCAAACCCTATACGACATCTTAGAAAAAACGCCAGGGGCAAATAGTTTAATCATGTCCATGAATAACGCTGCCCAAAGCAGGGGATTTGGCTCTGGTGGTGATCAAATATTGATAAATAATAAACGCATGTCGGGTAAAGAAAATAGTATTCAAAACGAGTTAGTGAATATTCAGGCGCAAGATGTTGACTATATAGAGCTTATTAGAGGTACAAGGTCAGACTTAGACGTGCAAAGTGATGGCTTAGTGATTAATGTTGTCCTCAAAAAGGATGTAAAATCATCGGTATTATGGTCTGTGGGCGGTGCAACTGCGCCAAACGTTAGCGTTAAACCTGAATTTTCAATTATTTATAATGCAGGTCTAGGTGATTTTAAATATCGCCTTGGGGTGAGTCGTAATGTTAACCCGACGCATTTCTCTAATACCGAAACATATACATCATCTGCGCAGGTCCACACCGATACTTATAAAAGAGTCCGCCATCACTGGTTTATACAAGATCGATTATCTGGCAAGTTTGAATACAGTCTTTCTGATAAAACAGACCTTCAAATGAATGGCCTTTATGAAAAATTGACTATCGACAGCGATTTCACCACCAATCATGAAAACGTGCTAACGAACGAGCAAGACAAAAATGTCATTATCTATGATAACGATCGAGATAAGTGGGAGTTAAGTGGTGATATATCTCATGTGTTTAATACCAAAAATAATTTTAAGCTGTTGTTTATTAGTAATTCTTTAGACGCAGATGATCACTTAGCACGCTTTTCATTATTGGATGAACAAGTACCAACGCCTCAATATCAATTACCAAGAGTATATACAGTCACAGAGAATGTATTGTCATTCGTTTGATTCAGGATTGGAAGTAGCAATTAATAATCGTAAAGAGGATTTACAATTTATTAGTCAGTCTAACGCGCCTTACCATTCGACTGAGCTGAACGATGTCAAAGAAACGCGTTATGAGGCATTTGTGCATTATAACTTTGCAATCTCTCCAAAATTAAATATTCAGTCGTCGCTTATGCATGAACGTTCAACCATGGACGTAGCAACGGATTATTCGTTGGTGCGTGATACTACCGATGAAGTCAAAAAAGGATCTTCCCGCACTTTTTCTTATTTTAAACCACGGGTTAACATTCGTTATGACGTTAACGATATTTATCAAATGCGCTTTAATTATGAGCGTACTGTGAGTCAATTAAGACTTAATGATTTTGTGCCTTGGTTTAATCGAGATGAAACACGCCTTGAAGAAACGAACCCAGATTTAAAACCTGAAATGCGTGATGAAATTTCATTAAGCGTTGAGAAACAATGGTTAGACGCAGACGGCAGCCTAACCTTAACGCCTTATTATCATAAGATTAGTGATCTCATTACTGAAATTCCTTTAGAAAAATATTCCGGCAGTGGCAATGTCGACTCAGCCAAAGAATATGGTCTGACTTTAGACACCAATTTTTCGTTAAAAAATATGGGCATGGAAAATACGTTAATTAGTCTAGGGTATACGTGGCGACATAGTGAAATGACACATCCGTTTTCAGGCAAGAATGCACCTCTAGAAAGACGCAGTAACAATGACTGGAATATACAAATAAATCAAAGTGAATTACTACCGGGATTGTCGTTAAACGCAACCATAAAGAGCCAGAGTCCTTATCAATTTTCGAGTTATGATTATCAAGGAACTATGGATAGGGGGGCTACGACAGAGTTATCTTTAGATTATAAAATAAATGACAGCTTGAAACTGCGCTTTATGGGAGAGCACTTATTTAATCGAAAATTGGTGCTTCACAGAGAGCGATATTCAGGTCCGTTTGGCCAAGAAAACCTTTTAAGAAATGAGCATCGTGATGGTCAAGTGTCACGCCGTCTATCTTTGACATTGACTGGTCAGTTTTAGAAAAAAGCCCTTAAATCATTATTTGCCATTGAACCATCGTGAGATGGTCGATGGCAATATTGTACGAAGGGCAGCATTTACTTACGCAGTTCAGTCACCTGGTCGTACCCAATACCCCAATTGTCGGTGTTCACTTCATCGATAACGACAAAGGTAGTTGCAGGGTTTTTATCTAAGATATCAACCATTAACTGTGTACAGCCTTTGATAATGGCCTTCTTTTGTTCATTAGTTACATTTTCATCGGTAATTTTTACATTGATATATGGCATGGTCATTCCTTTATTTTTAATAATTATGAATCTTAAGTAAATATGGTATAGGTCGAGCTTTAAGCGGTACCGCTAGGCTGTGATTGGTTCGTTTATCATCGTTAGCAAGGCATTTTCAAAATATTTCACTGAATTGGAACCAGCAAGCAGTGTATTTTCGTTAACTATAAATGCAGGGATACTGCTTATGTTAAGTGTTTTAACGCGTGATACTTTTTCGTCTAATTCTTGGCTTAGCTCTGTTGAAGTTATCGCTTTCTTACTCGCTTGCTTATCTAATCCTATCTTGCTTGCGACATCCAAAAGGACGTTCAAATCATTAATATCCTGGCCATCTTTAAAATAGGCCTCAATCAAGGCTTCGTTGAGCTCAGTTTGTTTATTAAATCGATGAGCCCAGTGCATTAATAAATGAGCATTTCGAGTGGGGTAGTAGTGTGTTCTCTTTGAGAAATCAATTTCTACTCCGGCTTTTGCTGCTGTTGCAACTAATGATCGTTGATAGCTCGATAGTCTATCAGCATCCCATCCCATTTGACGACTAAAGTAAGCGGCTATAGGTTCGCCTACGTCAGCCATCTGAGGGTTTAATTCATAAGGAAGAAATTTAAAATCCACATCAATATTTAAATTTTTGATAGCGGCTTTAATATTGTTATAACCAATAGGGCACCAAGAACAAACAAGGTCGTGCACCATTTCTATTTTTAATTTTTGGGTGTTTATCGTTGTCATTATTGTTGCGCCTTAATATCGGTATACATTTTGGAGACTATGCGCCATTGGCCCTTTTCTTTGAGCAGACCGATATAGTCAATATATTGAAAATCAAATAATGGACAGTAAATTTTCGCCATGGCTTGATCTTGTACCACCTCCAGCGTTAGTACTTGGAAGTCATATGACTGGTTTAGCTGTGCCGGCGTTTCTCGCTTTTCTACATCAGTTAACCACTGTGTTAGTGAACGCCTAACACCAGGGGCTTTTAACCATGTATCATCATGAAAAATAGATTTTAGTTTATCGATGTCACCATGATAAAGCCCGTCAAAATAACTATGTAAGATGGCTGTAACAGCGGTGAAATCAGATGTATTTTCATCTACGTTATAAAGGTGTTTCATGTGTTAACTCCAAAAAGTAGCACACAGAAAAGACAAAGATTTATAACAAAAACGCTATCTTTTCTGTGGTTTTAGTAATGGTTATTGAGCTGAAATTGCTTGTTCAGCTTCATCGGTTTTAATGAAATTAGGCATCACTTTTACCGCATTTAACATTGCTGTGGCTTTTTCACCGATGATAATGTTTACATCAAAATAGGCAGACCAACGAGAATAAACGGTCAACATAATATCGGCAGCTGAAGGAGTATCGCCCCCCAAGAAAGGCTTGTTAGATAGTTTGTTTTCAACTACTTGCCATAGTTTATTAATGATATTTGCTGCAGCATTTAATGCTTCTTGCTTGGCTTTTTCATCAGTGACATGTTGTGCAATAAAAAACAATCGACCGTAAGCAGGGTGCATAGTGGCATTGGCAAACATAATATCTTCAACTGATTGTTGGCGATTAGCACCAGGAAACAGTGAATTTTCATGTTTGTTAAGCAGATGCAGGATAATTGCAGCACCTTCAGTCAGGGTTTGGTTGCCATCAATTAACGCTGGAACCGCGCCAACAGGATTAATATCTGTGAAATGATTATGCTGTTTGGCATCGATGAGTTTAACTTCTTGTCCTAGTTCTCTTAGAACAACTTGAGTGGCTGCAGAACAAGTACCTTGAGCGTAGAATAATGTATACATGAAATTTTCCTTTTGAATTAAGTTAATTAGTTCACATCCTCAGTGGCTGATGCCTGCCTTGATGCGATGGGGTAATATTACTTCTTCAATTTGTTTTCATATATAGCATTAATAAGAATGTACTGTTCTCATATTGTTGACAATTGGTGTTAGGTGCAAGTGTGTATGCTGCAATCTGTTGAGAAGGGAATTGATCTGGAGGAGACATTATTTAAACCAGGCGATTACAAGTGGTATTTATCGCTCATGAGAGAGATAAAAGTCTGGTGTAAAATAGACTAGTGACAGCACAGCCTAAACGGTGAACAGTGTATGGCATGCTGGTCAATAGTTCAGTAACTTTAAAGTTATTAATATTCAGTGGTTTGCCACTATATAGAATATTGTTTATACCCCCTTTATATGTAAATAGAGAAAATCTTGTAAGACTCTTAATCGCCGTGATGGCGTCTTGTTCGGCGCTCGAAGCGAATAGAGGTTTAACTCTTTAGTCGTATAGTTTTGTAATATTGGCGTTAACTTACCACAAGCAAGATCTTCTCTAATGATAAATTCAGGAATCAAAGCGATTCCTTTGTCGGCCATCAATGCGTTATGAAGCAACTGACTATTGTTGGCTAGTAAGCGTGGCGTGATAAAAACATCGATATTTTTATTCCCGTCCATAAATTGCCACTTGAAGGGCTCTCCTGGCAAATTAAACATCAATGTCGCACGATCTTTTAGATCTGAGGGGTGCTTGGGCTCGCCATATGTTTTTAAATAATGGGGCGTTGCACAATTTATCAACGGATAACTGGTAATTTTCTGGCAAATCAGTGTGCTATCTTCCAGCTGATGAGTAGTACGCAGCACTAAGTCAAAATTATCCTCCAACACATTCACATGCTTGTCAGCAAGCTGTATATCTATGCTTATTTCAGGATATATTTCCATGAATTCATTGAGCAAAGGCATCAGTATTAACAAGCCCCAAGTCATGGGCGCACTAATACGTAGCTTGCCTTTTGGGCTTTGCTGCGATTCAACTAATTCTTCTTTAAGGTCTTGCCATTGATTGATTAAATTCAGCGCGCGGTTATAACATTGCTCGCCGCTATCGGTGATATTCATATGGCGAGTGCTTCGATTAAAGAGCAAGGTTTCTAGTTCAGCCTCTAAATGTTCAATCGATTTAGACACTCGTGCCGCAGATATATTGAGTCGTTTAGCAGCCGCAGTAAAACTGCCGCATTCGACGACAGCTTGGAACACTTTCAAGCTATCGAGTTGGTTTATTTTAGGCATATTCAATTAAAAGTTATTAATGTTTCAACTGAAATCGATATTTACAGGTTATGAGTTGAATGTCAAAATCGTTTCAAATTTAGCAGCACACTTTTTTATTAATGAGATCATTCGATGATTGATTATTTATTCCTTGCCTTGATTGCCGCTGTGGGTTTATTTGTACTACTCGAATCTGTGCCTGTGCTCTACATGGCGCTAAAGATAATGGGCGGCCTATATCTGTGTTTTCTAGCCTATAAAATGTATGCAGCCACTAAGGTGATTGGTAAAACGAATGAACAAGAAGAAAGTGAAGTGATTAGTGACGATAGCAGCAAAGGCTATACAAAGTGTTTTTGACATCTTGGGTCATAACCAAATTAGGTATAAATAATAGTTAATGGAAGGGTAAGAACATTTCCGTTAAGTAGATGTAGGGTAATATAATTTTGCTCATTTATTATGTCGGCGCATAGCCGAAAAGGGAGAAATAAAATGAAGGTTGAAGTACTAATTGCAGACTATTTGAATAAACAACATGCCGTTGATGTTGGAAGTTTATTAAATAATTACGCCGAGGATCCAATGGGCGGTGGCGAACCTTTGTCAGACTTTATAAAAGATAATTTAGCTGCCGAGTTAGCTAAAGTTCCTCATGCATTTAGTGTCATTGCCTATGTGGATGGCAAAGCCGCTGGCTTAATAAATTGTTTTGAATTGTTCTCAACATTCAAATGCAAACCTCTTATAAACATACACGATATAGTTGTCGCTAATGAGTTTAGGGGGGCTGGCATAAGCCAGTTAATGTTGGCAAAAGTGGAAGAACGGGCTAAAGAAAAAGGCTGTTGCAAAATTACCTTAGAAGTATTGGAAGGCAATGACGTTGCCAAAAGTTCATACATAAAATTTGGTTTTGATGGTTATGAATTAGACCCAAAAATGGGAAAAGCACTTTTCTGGCAAAAAGAAATATAAACGTTAAAGGAGAGCAAAATTAAGTGATATTTTGCTCTGGCCACACTATCAAACAGTAAAGGTGAGTTAATTGAATTTTATTAACTGTACGTATGAATATCATGCCAATGAAATACTTGAAATCTTAAATGACGCAATCTTAAATTCAACAGCTCTTTATGACTATCAAGCGCGCACCATAGAAAGCATGACTACTTGGTTTGAGCAAAAACAAGCGGGAGATTTTCCTGTGATTGGCGTAGTCAATGAGGCTAATCAACTCATGGGGTTTGCTAGTTACGGCACATTTAGAGCGTGGCCAGCTTATAAATACTCAGTTGAGCATTCTGTATATATCCATAAAGATCATAGAGGCAAGGGACTTGGGCGCTTACTTATGCAGCAACTAATTTCTGCTGCCAAAAATCAGAACTATCACACCTTAATTGGTGGCATCGATATCACTAATACGGGCAGTATAATCCTGCATCAAAAGTTGGGCTTCTCTCATGTCGGTACCATTAAAGAGGCAGCATTTAAATTCAATCGTTGGCTTGATTTGGGGATGTATCAATTATTGCTAAATACACCAAATAACCCTGTGGATGGTGAATAACCTATTATTGACGAAGCCGGTCAACTGTATTTGTTATTAACCACTTAAAATGAATCCTCGCCATGTAACTTATTGCTGGCGAGTAACATATAAGTTTGCCAGCGGTATTACGCCATAAGAGATAATAGGCACTATAATTCCTACAACAACTACCACATTTAACCATTTTATTGCTGGCAGGAACGGCGCGATAAAATCTGGAATAAAATAGACCAGTGGCAGCAAAGCCAAAAAGGTGATTAGTGCAATGGCGTGCTGGCCAATTGGTTGTTTACTCTGTGAATTATGATGCATGTCTGTGCTCCCTCTACTGTGAATACTAATACCAATAATTATGTGATTAGACTTGTTGACTAACGACTAACAAATGTAAGTTATTTTTGGCAATGATTTTTGCATCTCTGCTGCGAATTAAGTCACCTTCTTTGACACTTTCTTCACCCTGTTTTTTGGTGTTTTGCTGCTCACTAATGACAGCTTCACCCGTAATGACGTAAGTTAGTTGTCCGCGCTCTAAAGTAAGGTTTTCACCAACTTTCAAATGCACAATATCGATGAGGGTTTGACTATCAAACGTCTCTGATTGATTTTTACTGCCACCATAAATCCGTGTCACGCCTTCTAATTTAGGGGTATAAGATTTGTAGGCTGCGCGCTCTCCTTTTGTTTCAGGTAGAGCCCAAACTTGCAACATTCTATTGTTGTGATTGTCTGGATTAATTTCATTATGATCAAAACCTTCACCACCAGCGCGTTGTACTTGAACGTCGCCAGCAACAAGATCTTTACCATGCTCCATCGAGCCTTCATGGCTTACTCGGCCATCGATGATGACTGAAATCACATCAATTTCACTATGAGGATGCATGCCAGACTCGCCGTTAGGGTTATATCTAGCATCTGCTAAATACACCATATTACCCAAGCCTTCTGACGTATTTGGTTTTTTGTTAGCACCAAAAATACGACTGTCCGTCACTAATCTATGTTCTTTAATGCCTGCAAAACCGCCTAGTGGTAGTGAGTCTCTTGATAGTATGTTCATAATGACGTTCCCTATTGTATGTTTGTTTCGTTGTGTTCTCAGTTGATGAAGCTATTGTAGGGAATTGTTATTATTTAATAAATCGTCATTAAGGTAATTGATTGTTCCATTTTTAACAACAATCTAGTTTGGGCAATAGTGATGTCTATTGATTGTTAGGGTAAATGCGGATTAGTGACATAGTTGTTTATTTAGTGCGATGTAATTGAGTTGAGGCATGCTCTAAGCTGCTGAATATTATTTGATCATCAATAACGTCAAAACCGTAGCTATCACCTAACGAGTGTGTTGCGATGATTTTCTTTGGGGCGTTGATATTTGATATAAGTAGCTTTTCAGAATAGTTAGGGATCTGATATAACTTGCCACCATTAATCTTGGTATCACGGTTAATCGAATGACTCATCGTACTAATAAGTTGAGGAGAGATAACTGTTTTTGCTATAACAGTATTGGTAGTTGTTCTATAAATATTTTTTTCTTTGTCTATCAAATACACGATGCGGTCATTAGTGTGATCTATCAGCATGCTAAGCCACTTATCTGCTATTGTTTTAAGCTCTTCGCCATTGTGATCATACAGCGTAATAAATGATTGCTTCACATTATAATGCGTTACGGCTAATACTTTATTGGTTAACCAAACTGCCGATCTAACTCGGTTCTCGAGGGTGATTGTCTTATTGCTCGATGTTGTTGGTTCTTTTAACTCAAAAATATGTAATCGGTTTGCTTCACCGGCTATTAATTTTTCATCATTAGGAGAAATAGCTAGGCTGCTGAACACCTTATAGTTATCAAATGAAGAAATCGCTTTAATGTCGTTGCTGCCACGCTGTACATAAATTTGTGCCCTACCATCTCGTTTAGAAATAAAAGCAAGAGCAGGATCTTGGTGAAATAATTTTGGCAGCATGTCATAGACTGTTGAATTATTAATGGAATATTTACTATCGGATAACCATTTAATACTGAAGTTTCTAATATTTGTCCGATAAATGAGGTTTTTCCCATCTGGAATACGAGCCATATCGCAGCATAAATACTCACTTGAGCTGATTGTTATCATTGGTTTTTGTTTCTTCACAGCATTTATCGCCATCACTTTTTGTGCAGGCGGGGGGGTAGTATAGAGAATGCCTTCACCATCATGTTGCCATATTGCATTTCGAACGATGGAATTGAACGTGTGATAATGCCTTTGCGCATAATTTTCTATATTCAACTGGTAGAGTGATGTTGAATCATCATGATTTTTAGTGAGTAGCAGAATGCGCGTTTGAGTCGGATTAATGTCGAGACGACTTAATCTCGCATTCTCTTGTATATCTAATGGGATCTGTTCAATTGCTGGTTGAAAGAAGTCGAGTTTATATAATGCTGGCTGCTTATCTTGTGGTGACTTTGCCACCATGAATAACAGGTTGTTTTTAATTGCCGCAATATCAGAGACTTGCCAATTATCGAGATTTGCCATGCTTTGGCTTAATAAATGAAGTTTGTTGTCGATTACTTGCCCGCGCATGATTCGTTTTTTGTCATTGTGGCGCACCAACAAGGTTATTTCATTGCTATCTTGCCATTGCACTATTTGATAAATGCGCTCAAAACTGTGGGGGATATCGCTTAGTTCGTTGCTCTGTAGTGACCTAATCCATAGTTTATCGATACCATGTTGGCGCGTTAAAAAGGACAATGTTTTTCCGTTAGGGGCAACAAACGGAGAGTATTTATCGCCTGTCATTCGCGTTAACGTTTGAATGTCGGTCGCGTCTTCATTTTTATGATCTGAAAAATTAACCTGCCAAGTAAATAACGATAAAACGGTTAGTATAATGAGCAGAGAAATTGCTATGAGAGGCAATTTATTTTTTGGCTTATTAGTCTGTGATTTTGAGCTAACGGTTTGAGGGATGCTTTCTATTGTTGGTTCTTTTTTACTTTCACTATGAGTGACAGGACAAATAAAACGGTAACCTAACTTAGGAACCGTTTGAATAAACTTAGGCGATTTAGCATCATCATTTAAAGACTTGCGTAAACTGGCAATGAGTTTATTGAGAGTATTTTCACTGACTATCGAATCTTTCCAAATTTCTGATAACAGCTCATCTCGTGAGATAACGCGATCAGTGTTTTGGCAAAAGAAACACAAGACCCCAAACATTTTTGGATCAATTGAGACTACTTGCTCATTAAATAATAGTTCTACGGTATCAGTCGATAACCGAAATTGGTCAAAATAATACTGCATTTTTAACGTTACTCAGAAATTTATCTAAGGGTATTTTGCCACTAAAATGCGATCAACAATACAGCCAACTTAATATACATTTACCTTCTTTTTCACTGGTTTAGTACGAAAAATACTCAATGCCACATTTTTACCACTATAATTTCACGCTTTTTTCATTACTTGATGTAATTGTTTCGATAAATTTGTATGCACTTCAACACGATTATACGGAAGAGCAATGAACAGATTAAAAAGCATATTAGTAGCGTTATGCCTTTGCCTATTAATAGGTAACTCTAAGGCAAACGAGCCTAAGATAATTTATGGTGATGGTGAAATTTTTCAGGGGAAATATGGAGATCTATATGCAGAGAGTGAAGGCAATGGTACGCCAGTTGTTTTAATTAATGGCGGTCCGGGTGCTGGCCATGCAGTGTTTTTAGGTTGGTTTGATTTTTTAGCGACAAATGGCTATCAAGTTGTCTATTTTGATGAGACTGGACGAGGAAGAGCAACGAGATCTGTAGCGGGAAGTAAATTAACTCCACAAATGGGCGTGGATGATTTGGAAAGTTTACGAGTGCATTTAAAGGCGGATAAACTTATTTTGTTAGCTCACTCTTATGGTGGCATTCAAGGACTGCAATATGCTTTGCAATATCCACAGCACGTA
>Ga0209292_1005963_pt1 | contig 12219 bp, 12 predicted proteins | sample GOMGulsemesocosm_2_FD_184634 | JGI IMG/M metagenome (GOLD analysis project Ga0209292, IMG submission 184634) | Methane-oxidizing microbial communities from mesocosms in the Gulf of Mexico - GOM9C Gulf of Mexico (SPAdes) (version 2) | ecosystem: Environmental > Aquatic > Marine > Cold seeps...
AGACGATGATAAATTATTAGCCAATTTACTAGTAAATATGGTCAAGAATGTACAAAAGTTAATATGTCATTATGGCTAGTTGTAGTAGTCTCTAATGACCACTAGCTTAATGTTAACAATGATACGATTGCTGACATTATTGAATTCAAGAGTAAAGACTCCTCCTTGCGCTGACATTTTCATTAAATGTTTATCCATATATTTTCTAATGAATTATTAGTGCTGTATTGTAGAAGGGTCTTAATAATCGGTCTAAAAGGAATAATTACTGTATAAATACTCAGATTAAATAAGTTTCCCCTATATTCGGGAAAATGCGCAAATTGCACACTATTAAATTGTTATATTTTATAGCCACTATCTACTCTCTTGTCTAATAAGCTGCGAGATATAACTATCACGATTTATTAAAAACTGTATTAAAAGGGCTGAGTAATCTTCTGAAACCGCGTGCTTAACAGATTTGCGTTGGCTCAATGCTTTACGCCACAACTGACACTTAGGTAAATGTGCAAACGTGTTCAATTCAGTAAAGCTATCAAATACCTCAAAGTATCTAAAAATGGGGCCGTACACAGCATCGATCAGGTGAAATTTATCTCCTGATAAAAATGGTATACCTGATAATTCCTTTTCAATAAATTGAAATTTTCCTTGTATTTCAGTATGAATATTTTGAAAGCTAGTATTGTCTTTTGTATTGTAGAGGCTGGCTATGTTGTTCAGTATGGCGGAACCCAGTTCAATCAATGCTCGATGATGCGCTCTATCAAAACTATCCCTTGGATGCAGGGAATTTGCTGTTACTTCATCCAGATACTCGCAAATCACAGACGATTCAAACAGGGTACGGTTGTCATCAACAATTAGAATCGGTACTTTACCCATTGGTGATTTATGCTTAAACCACGCAGGCTTATTCGAAAGATCGATATCAGTTCTGGTGAAAGGAATATTTTTTTCTTCTAAGGTGATAATTGAACGTTGCACATAAGGGCATAATACGTGGCTAATGAGAGTAAAATTTTGATGTTTCATAGTAGGTTACTCCTATGCTCTGATTTGTTGTTGTTTTGATTTAAAGTAAGCCGTGACGGCATAGTTACCACCACCTAGGCTAAGCTGTGCAACGGCCATTAAAGCGAGGAACATTGGATATTCCCATCCTCCACCTGAATTAGTGAATAACCATCCGTTTGCATAATGTGCCCAAGTAGCTCCAAGTAAGATGGGGATAACAAGAGCAGAAAAGAAACGAGTGTTGAACCCCAGTAGAAGTGAGACACCAGAGACAACCTCCACAAAGAAAACAATATAGGCGAGTACTTCAGGTAATCCTATTGAGCTAAAATACTGTGCGGTACCCGCTAAAGTAAATACGACCATCTTCAAATAGAGGCTGTGTGATAAAAGTACGCTACCAAGCGCAACACGTAAGATAAGTGCTCCTGTGTCTGTATTAAGTAGTTGTTTCATAGTGATTATTTCCGTTTTAGTGGGTGTTAGAATATAATACGCATTGCTTAATCGCACAGCAATTAGCATAATGTGCAAACAAATATTGCATAATTGCAAGGTCTTGAGGAATTATATGGATTGGAATTCATTAAAGGTATTTCTAGCGATTGTTCGTAGTGGGTCCTTATCAGGAGCAGCAAGTGATCTTGAAGTTAATCATTCAACTATTTTTAGGCGCTTGAATGCTTTTGAAGAAGAAATAAGCGGGCAGCTATTTGAACGTAAAAATAATCGCTATGAACTAACTACATTGGGGCATGAGCTGCATGTGCTTGCTCAAAACATTGAAAATTCTTTTGATGGCATAAGTCGCCATATTGTCGGTAAAGATATTCAGCCCAAAGGGATAGTCAAGATCACTGCCCCGAATAATATCGCTTATCGTTATTTGCCTCGTTATATCACCAATTTTAATCTTCAATACCCTGACATTCAGATTGAGTTATTGGTAAGTAATCAAGAATTCAATATGTCTAATCGTCAAGCTGATATCGCGGTACGATCGACCTCTTCACCAGCAGAACATTTGATTGGAAGGCAGGTTTGTACTCTCAATTGGAGCGTATTTGCAAGTAAAGCTTATGAAGATAAGTTTGGTTTGCCTAACAATATAGATGAGTTAGCAAAGCATGTTTTAATTGGCGCCACAGGTAGCATGTGTCGACTACCGGCATTCATATGGCAAGACACACACTTTACTGATCAAGTTATAACTCGTTGTGATGATTTAACCGCAATGTCTTACTTTGTCGAGTCGGGTCAAGGATTGGCATTCTTACCTGATGATCAGTCTAGGCCTGAACTAATAAAACTATTTGCCATCCAAGATAGTCAGCCGAGTAATATATGGTTGTTAACACATCCTGACTTACGCAATGTAGAAAGAATAAAATTGTTCATGCAATATTTGACAAAGGCTTTTTCGCAGGAGTGGCCATGCTGAACCATAAGGTAAGCATCGGAATAAAATATAACAAGGCGCTACTACGGAAAAATTACTCGCTAGTGCTCCCAAATTTCCTCAGAGCTTGCCTTTATCGATACAATATCTAATCCAAATCTACTTTAAACTTTCACAGGTTAATGTTCTTTGTGGCATAACCTGAACTGTGTGAATGATTACTCTATTTCCGCTTATGGCTAGCTACGGAAGGTTTTGTGTTGATTCAAAAAGCTTCCCAATGCGGACCAAGTGAGCCTTCCACTTCATTGGTGCTTATTATTTATTCTATTTCATTTAAGGATTGTTTTAACCATGCAAGCATTGCATTTTCTAAATTCTTATCCAATTCAAATAAAGGTTCGCCATGTTCTTTACCTTTGTAGCTGATTAATTTGCTTTGTTCATTTGTCGCATTTAGAAAAAGCTCGTTAGCCGTTTTAAAATTAACACCATCGTCTTGCGCTACTATGATCATCGAAGGAATATGACTGACCGGTTTGAAGTGTTCCTCTACACTTTTAGTCATTGAAGCCATTCCTGCGGAGAAAAAGATAAAACTTTTAGGTGGGTGTTTTTTAGCCAAAGTAACAGCCAGTTCTCCTCCGCAACTAGCGCCGATAAATGCAATATTGTCAGAACCTATTTTTTCAGCCAATGTTTTATATGCAGCATCGACATCTAACGGCCAGACTTTTTCCATCATGCTGCGATAATTAGCCATAAGCTTTTCTCGTGTGCTGGTATCTATCGCAGCTTCTTGCTTTTCATACGCTTCATTGTTACTGCCACCATAACCACGTAAATCTACAGCTAGGGAATGGATGCCTTCTAATGCCAGTTTTTCCCCCAGACTGGTATACATATCTTTATTCCGATTACATTGATGCAGCATTAGTACACCTTTTGCTAGTTTTCGACTTCCGGCGTTATAATCTGCTTCTAATTTAAAGCCGTCTTGAGTCTTAAAGTGGATCACTTCTGCTGCTGAACTAACCGAAAAAATCAATGACAAAAAGATTCCCTTTGAGATAATTTTATAGAGCACTTTCATTTTATTAACCAAGTATACGAACGAGCAGCTATTTTGCTCTTTCTAAATAAAATGTGCTAGTCATAAAAGCTCCACTGAAACTTTAATAGGTTCAAGCGTTATTAAAGTTATAACAGGAAGCAAATGATACTGTCTATTTATCTATCGTTTTAGTATTAACTTCAATACTAACTTGCTCATTGGCATGGATACACATGGTATGAACCACTGCGTTAACCACCTATCTCTTCAGTGTGTGCAGCAGGGTATTGTCATCGTCTTTAATTATTTTTTTTAGCTATAATATTTTTAAATATTCGAGATTTCAAGTAAATGAAGTCGCTGTACTTGATGAATTTAAACGATAAAAACAATTACTTCAGGAGTCGGTTTACGATCACTTATGGCTAATAAGTGACCATTCAGTACATAGCTTAGGAGTTTTTAAATTTTCTTATTTTTTGTGGTGTTTTTTATAAGTTTCTCACGACTTTTGACGTAAGTTTTTCAATCCATTTAACTCAATCTGGCTACAGCCAATAAAATCCTGAACGATAATTATCATTATTAATGAAGTTCAATAAACGCAAACAAAAACGGACATCAATTTTCAATGACAGATTTAACCACTTGAATATTTAATCGCTTAGCAATACGATTTAAGTTGGCCCTATCAGTCGTTAATCTTCTTGCCGCAGCAGCCCAGTTGCCTCCTTCTTGCATTAGTGTCTGACTAATAAGTTGGCGTTGAAAACGATCAGTTTCGTCTCTTAGGCTTATATCTGTAGACTCTATACTCTCCAAAGTGGCCTCTTTTATTTGCTGTGTTTTTTCATTTGAATGCATATTCAGTGATCCGCAATCTTCACTTTCAATGGCGATAATTTTTTTATGTTTTTGGCGCGACCTTGCCTTTAATGCTGCCCGGCTAATCACATGTTCGAGTTCCCGAACATTACCTGGCCAGCTATATTGATCTAAGTGAGTAATCGCTTCTGCCGCTATTTTTAGCTGAGTAATACCTAACTTTTGTTTTGTTTGTTCGACAAAATAACCGCTGAGTAATTGTACATCCCCTACTCGTTCTTGTAATTGAGGTACTCTGATCGGATAAACACTTAGCCTATGATATAAATCTGCACGGAAGCGGCCGTCTTTAACTTCTTCTTTTAAATCTCGATTAGTAGCCGCGACTATACGTACATCGACTTCATCAACGTTATCTTGCCCAACAGGCTGAATTTCGTTGCTTTGTATGGCACGCAAAATTTTACTTTGTGCAGCAATGGGCAGTTCCCCTATTTCGTCTAAGAACAAGGTGCCGCCATTAGCCAAAGAAAATTTACCTGCACGATTCTTTTCAGCCCCTGTAAAAGCCCCTTTAACATGACCAAAGAGTTCACTTTCAATCAAGTTTTCGGGCAACGCGGCACAGTTAACATAAACCATAGGGCCATTTTTTCGTAACGACTTATGATGAAGCGTACGTGCAACCAGCTCTTTACCAACGCCCGTTTCACCGTAGACAAGAATATTAAAGTCCGATGCTGCAACAATATCAATTTCCTGTTTCAGCTGCTGCATGATATGACTTTCGCCGATCAATTCGCCGCCATCACGTTTCCATGCTTCTTCGGTTAACTCAGTAACCACACGTTTAGAGTGATCTGCCTGATTCTCTAATTGTTCAATTAAAAAAGCGGTATTAAGTGTTGCCGATGCCATTGCTGAAATGACTTCTAAAGTTCGTTCAGGAATGTCTTCAAAAATATGTGGGGTTAAGCTATCTATGGTTAACAAACCTAGTAACTTATCATCATAATAAAGAGGTAAGCCCATGCAAGAATGAACAGGTAAGTCTCCGGTTCGGTCAACTAACAAACCGTCGTAGGGATCGGGTAATGGTGAGTTTGCAGCAAAACGAATCGGCGCTTTTGATTTACACAAAATTGAAAACCTAGGATGCTCTGCAACATTAAAGCGTCTACCTAAAGTGTCTCTGCTTAAGCCCTGTAATGCGATAGGTTTGAGAATATCACCATGGTAAGACAACAAGGCGACCGCATCGCAAACAATGGTTTTTCTTACGGTATCTAATAGTCGGTCAAATCTGTCTTTGCTATTTAAGCTACCCGCAAGGTTAAGTGCTAATTCGATAATTGCACTTGATGATATTTGGCTCATGTTTATCTCCTTATCAACTACACAATAACACTAACGTGTCATTAAGACTACACAAAAGATGAGTCATATAGACTCTACAAATAGCAAAAATTCGACTACACCATTGTTTATAAAGGGTTAAATAACTTGGCATTTACTTTGCAACTACATAAGTAGAGAACACAGATAGAAAACATAGTTACGCAAATATGGAGTCAAGTATGTATTCACAATTTACTATCGCTAACCAGTTACCCCTAACACCTAATGCTTTGAGCTATCAAAAGTGTTTAATTTTAGGGAACTACCTAATGATCATTTCTCTCATTGTGGTTACCTCAAGTATTTTTGTCACTTTTGCTTTCGATGAATTATTTGCTATGTCGGTGCAAATTTCGGCACATATCGCCACGATCATTTTTGCTGCGCTACTGAAAATTGGTTATGTGCTGCGTTGTGTTGCTTTACATGGTTTTGGTGAAGGGAGTTTTTAATATGTTAACTATTCAAGATACAGAATTGATGCAATTAATACATGAACAACAATCGATTAACTGGCTTAAACAACGCAACCAACTGCCTGTTTTGGAACAGGCCCTTAAAAGCTACTTTATATTACCTGTTACTTTTTCAATCATCGCGATAGCACTTGGGCCGGTTATTTAGATGATGAGTTAATACTCGTACCACCAAGCTAGCCCGAGCTTCATCCACATATAACATTAAGGCATAGTGCCTTAATGTCTAAAAGATTCAATGAATTTAAATTAGGAATAACAATGTTAACTGAACAACATATCAAGATAATAAAAAGTACTATCCCACTGCTAGAAAATGCAGGACCTGCCTTAACTAAATATTTTTATCAACGCTTGTTCTCCCATGAACCTGAGTTAAAAGATATTTTCAATATGTCGAATCAAGCTAACGGCAAGCAACAATTCGCACTTTTTGAAGCGATTGCTGCCTATGCAAAAAACATTGAAAACGTCGCGGTATTACAAAGCGCCGTAGAACGAATTGCTCAAAAACATACCAGTTTAAATATTCAACCTGAACATTATCAAGTAGTAGGTCACCATTTGATTGAAACGCTTCGTGAGCTAACTGGAGATGCTTTTAGTGCTGATGTCGAAGAAGCTTGGACTGCGGCTTACCAGTTTCTTGCACAAATATTTATCGATAGAGAAGCTGAACTTTATCAGCAACGAGCAGCAAGTACCGGCGGTTGGCGAGGTGCTAGAGCATTCAAAGTTATTGATAAAGTTATTGAATCTGAACTGGTAAAAAGCTTCATTTTTGCTCCGGTAGACCAAAAAGGTGTGATTAGTTTTACCCCAGGCCAATACTTAGGTATTGAAGTAACCCCTGTTGATGGTGAATATAAAGAAATTCGTCAGTATTCCTTATCAGCTCAGCCGAATGGCGAGACTTATCGAATTTCAGTTAAGCGAGAAACCAACGGTGTTCCAGGTAAAGTGTCGAACTACTTACACGATGAAATAAATATTGGTGATGAAGTTAGTCTATATGCGCCAGCAGGTGACTTTTTCTTTGTTAACCGTAAAAAGCCGGTAGTATTAATTTCTGCAGGTGTCGGTATTACACCTATGCAAGCCATGTTAGAAACGTTAGCTGAGCAAAGCTATGAAGAAGGTGTGCATTATTTACATGCTTGTGAAAATAGTGAACAACATTCTTTTGCACCACGTACCACAGAAATAATAAAGAAGAATGACTGGCAACAGCATATTTGGTATCAAAATAAAGAACAGGCACAGCCACATGTTTCTCAGGGTGTTATGGACTTTACTGAACTTGCTTTACCGATAGAAGAAGGAGACTTTTATTTGTGTGGCCCGATTGGCTTTATGCAATTTGCTAAAAACAAATTACTGACTTGTGGTGTAACTGAAACTCGTATTCATTATGAAGTGTTCGGTCCTCATCAGTCTTTATAGTGCGGTTAGAGTTCGCCAGCTTTTATAAAAAAAGCCTGAATTAATTACCCGTGCAGAGCCTCTATATAAAATGTAGAGGCTTTTTTATTGAGCATGATAATACCGATTAAATTACCCTTTTAAGCAAATATGACTTGGCGTTTCTCCGATTTTTTCAAGATGACTTTTAACAAATTAAATAAAGATCCCAGAGCTTTCAAATCCATCCCCCCTTGCTACTACTTTAATTTTCCGGCAGCTACCTAGTAGTTAACCGTAAATGGGGCATTAAAGTTAAGCCTAGATCTCGCACACATTTCAGACATAGCTTTAGCGCAACAATTAATTCATTGGTCACCAAAGTGGGACTTTTAAAAGCTTTACTGCATAAATGTCATAAGCTAATCAAGTTTGTAACCATCTATTGATTATCGGCATATCCAATAATTAAAATTTAATGAAATGTGCAGCTGAAAAACTTACCAGCGTAAAGTGCACAATATTGCTCTGAATCTACTAAACCAGGGCCTGACGTTATAATGTAAGAGAACTATTATGCTGACGTCCCTCACCCTCTTATTAAATTTTTTTCTTATGTAGTTATAGCCATTGATGAAATTTTAACTGTATAAAGATTGCAAATACAAATAGGAATGATTATCATTACCACAAATTAAACTTGAAACGAATTACAATGCAAAAATTTACAATAGTCACACTATGCCTGTTACTTTGCTCAGGATTTGTCAACGCTAAAGAGCATACCGTTAAACTGCTAACTCAGGGAAGCAACGGAAAAATGATGGTTTTTGAGCCAATGTTTATCAAAATTTCTGTCGGGGATACTATTAATTTTATTCCTTCAGATGCATCACATAATGCCCAGTCGTTTTCTGCCCCTTCTGAAAAATCAACATTCGAAACACCTTACGGTAAGTCAGCTAAAGTAACTTTTACTGAAAATGGTGCCGTACTGGTTAAATGCTTACCTCATTTTGCCCTAGGAATGGTCGCTGTCATTCAAGTAGGTGAGAATATCGATAGCAATAAAGTTAACGCGGACTGGCGTAAAGTAAGGGCCTCGGTGGTAATGAATAAAGAAGCAATTGACGAGGCGCTTAGCAAAATCAACCAATAACTACTTCGCTAAATTGAGCTTAATTCGACTAAATTTTTGGCATTAAAGATCTATTTTTTGTCTGCCTGGTTAACCACTTTATATTGAGTGTAATGATATGACTTTCTTTGGCCTAAAAATTTGGAAGGTGAAGGGGCACAGTATGCACCCTCGTATTCCCCAGCACAGTTATGTACTGGTAGGACACTGGTATTCTTTCCGTCGAGTTAAAGCGAATCAAACCATCATCATTAACCATCCCGAGCATGGCTTATTAATAAAAACGGTCGCTATTGTCGATAAAAATAAATTGGTTTGGTGCAGGGGTGAAAATGCTTCAAGCATTACCGTAGAAAAATTGGGTCCGATTAGTAACAAACAAATAATTGGCCGGGTTTTGAAAGTATTTATTAAACCTTCAGTAAAACATCCTTAAGTTACAAAAAATTAGGTATTCGATAGATGCAATCAAGTTCACAAATTCTAAGTAAAAAACTCGCGATGAAAAGCACTTATTTATCCCGAAAACGTCTACTTGTCCCCATATTAATTTTTGCTTTATTACTAACAGACTCCACTTACCTTTTAACCCAAAGGGTTTTGTCTGATGCATTCTGGCAAGTGTCGGCATATGTTGCGGCAAGCCTTGCCTTGTACCATTATTTAGCCGGTTTAATTACCCAGCATAAATGGCTATTGAATGTGACGCACACCCATAGAAGTTACCAAATAGTATTTGCGAGTTTAATGGGGGCTATGCCTGGCTGTGGCGGCGCAATCATTGTAATAACACAATTTGTCCAAGGTAAGTTTTCATTTGGTGCCGTGGTTGCGGTGCTCACTGCCACCATGGGAGATGCTGCCTTTCTGTTACTTGCATCACGCCCAAGTATCGGTTTTTTAGTTATCGCTGTTGGTGTTGGTGTTGGCTTGATTTCAGGAATTGTGGTTGATGCAATTCATGGAGATAAATTTATGCGCCCCAAAATAGCCATAAAACAAGCACTTTGCTGTAATGAAAATCAGCAAGACAAGCAAGTTTCACCCTATATCAAATGGCAGGGTATCTTATGGCAGTGGTTATTACTTCCTGCTACTTTTGTTGCTATTTTATTTTCGTTTCAAATTGATGTTGACCAATTTTTTCATTTACCTCTCGGTACCATTAATGTTATTGGCTCAATTATTATAGTGGTAGCTATTACGCTTTGGGCACTCTCGGGAGAAGTAACAAACTATCAAACCGTAGTTGCTGAAGACTCTAAAGTTAATACGAGAAATTTATTTCATAAAGTAGCCTTAGATACCAATTTTGTTGCAAGCTGGGTGATTTTAGCATTTTTGGTTTTTGAACTACTGGTGCATTTTTCAGGCGTTAACTTAGCTGCTATTTTCACTCAATGGGGCAGCTTGACCCCCTTAATCGCTATATTTATTGGTTTACTGCCTGGGTGTGGCCCTCAAATTATTACCACAAGTCTGTACTTGTCTGGAGCTATTCCGCTTTCGGCACAACTAGGTAATGCAATTAGTAATGACGGCGATGCATTATTTCCAGCTATAGCTCTTTCGCCTAAAATGGCAATAGTGGCCACTTTATATTCAGCCTTACCTGCAGTAATAGTCGCCTACAGTTATTGGTATTTTTTTGAATAATAAATATTAAGTAAAGTGTGAAATACTTATTGACAATACAAATAAGAATCATTAACATTTAAATCATCAGTTAGGGGAAATGAATGCTCTCTCACTTTTCTTAGCTGGTAGCAAACCTGTTTGTTAGGATAAGAATTATGTTTTCATAACGCATAACAATTATCCTACTCACAGGTTTGTAGATTTAGACTTGCAGTTTAAATTGATGCGATAAAAATTTTTTGATGATTAGGCCAATAACAATATCAGGTATTGTTATTGGTTTATTACATTTTAAACCCAAGTAAAATACCATCTCATATATGTTCCTCTATAGTTAAATGCATATATTTATTAATAAGTTAATCATTTCCCCTAATAGTAACGTCTAGCTTTATTAGAGATATAAGTCGTTCACCCCAACACTCTTTGCCGAATAAATTTAAGCATTGGGTATAGCTGAATTAGGATTCGATGGTGTGAAAATAAAATCTACTTTAGTTGTTTGGTTTAACTAAAATGACCTTTGATCTTAGTTCCTTTTAAATCAATGACAACAAAAAAACAACTCCCCCGCTAGATTAAAACTATGGCTCAGCAAAGCTATACAGACTTTAATTCATTATAAAACATAGATTTATCAACAACCGAGACTTACCTTACAATAGACATTTCTAAAGCCAAAGCAAGTCCCCAAGTTTAGCAATAATTCAGTTGAACGTGACGTTACCAACTAATGAAGTTCTCTTATTAAAACATTGATAAAATATTGTTTCTGATTTGAATGAACGCCTGGTGATTCTACTTTTGCAAATAAATAAAATCTGATGCTACATCAATTATTGCATGATGCGCACCTAATACGTCCTGACCAATTAAACCATCAATATGCTTGTCTGACGTTTCCTTTATCGCATCAACAACATGTGATAAATCCATCCCTGTTATTTTGGCTACATTAATGTCGATACCTTTGAGGTTAAAAGAATTTAATTGGTATTGTGAAATAGCAACAACACCACCAGCCCCTGTTCCCGTCTCCTGATCCACTCCATTAATTTTCTTTAACTTGAACTTTTCAAGACTTGCTTCATGAATAATAGTGTGACTTGCACCACTATCTATAATAAAAAAACCTGTCACGCCATTAATGGAAGCATGGATCACTGCGTGTTGAGTAGGTAGCTTTGAATATGAAATTTTGTTAAATCCTTTATTAGTTAAAAAAGAATCCAGACCTAAATCATTTTTATTGTAAACTTCTGCATTCGTCATCATAGGTAAAGCTAAAAGTACTGATAATACTGCTGTTTTAATATTCATGTTAATTCCTTTAAAATAATAGATTAGAGATTTTGTTATTTGATAGGAGCTCAAATAGCTTAATTAGCATAAATAATGGAAGTTATATGCCAACCCAACAAAGCCTTAGTTTTCAACAACTAAGGCGGGAGGTTTATTTTTAGTCAAGATGTTTTGTTCGGTTTTGGCCTATTAGTGTTCGGAATTATACGATTTGGCTATTACAAATCGGCCACTATTTGGCCAAGTTCTAAAATGATGTCCACATGAAATACAGACTATTTCGACTCACAGTATTCAAAGCTAGCTTAGGCTCGACCTATTTTACAGGCAGATCTTAAATGCCTGTATAATACGATTAAGGTAGTAATTTTCAGAGTCCCTCTAATACCTAGTACGCCTACTTCCGGCTGAAGATAGTATTTATTACATTTGAAAACAATTCATCACGACTTTAGCTTAAGAGTTACACATCCCAAATTAAAAAATTCATATCCATTGATGTTTACAGGTTATAACATTACGATGTAAATAATAATGCTTATCATTTAAACTTTACTGTAATTCATGT
>Ga0209292_1005964_pt1 | contig 12217 bp, 9 predicted proteins | sample GOMGulsemesocosm_2_FD_184634 | JGI IMG/M metagenome (GOLD analysis project Ga0209292, IMG submission 184634) | Methane-oxidizing microbial communities from mesocosms in the Gulf of Mexico - GOM9C Gulf of Mexico (SPAdes) (version 2) | ecosystem: Environmental > Aquatic > Marine > Cold seeps...
GCTGGGCTTATGATATTGGTTCGGGCGGTCTTGATCATGTCTTGGCTAGTGGGCGCGATGTAAATGTATTGGTGATGGATACTGAGGTTTATTCTAATACTGGCGGACAAATGTCTAAGTCTACGCCGTTAGGTGCGGTGGCTAAATTTGCGGCGGGTGGTAAACCTGTCGCTAAAAAAGATATTGCCTTGCAAGCTATTTCATATGGCAATGTTTATGTGGCTAGAATTGCGATGGGAGCCAATCCTCAACAAACTTTATTAGCAATGAGAGAAGCTGAAGCTTACCCTGGTCCCTCTTTAATTTTGGCTTACAGTCATTGTATTGCTCATGGTATCAATATGAATGATGGTTTAAAACAGCAGGATCTGGCAGCAGCATCAGGTCATTGGCCTTTGCTTAGATATAACCCGGTACTTAGACAAACTCAAAGCAACCCATTTGTACTGGATTCACCTAGACCTAGAGTGCAATTTAAAGACTATGCATATAATGAATTGCGTTACAAAATGTTGCAAAGAACTAATCCAGAAAAGGCAGAGAAAATGCTTATATTGGCTCAAAAAGGTATTGATCTGAAATGGAAAATTTATGAGCAGATGGCTGAGCAAACGGGTGGCGATTTTCAACCTGATGCAACATTAATTGATTAAGGAAATATTATGGACTTGTCTAGTAAATATATGGGCTTAAACTTAAAGAACCCAATCGTTGTATCATCTTGCCCATTATCAGAATCACTTGATGGGATTAAAACACTTGAAGATTCAGGTGCATCAGCCGTTGTTATGTATTCTTTGTTTGAAGAACAAATTCGACAAGAAAATGAAGCTTTTGATAGTTTAATGGATTTTTTCCCTCAAATGGATGAGGTTGCAGATAAAGGCCCCGAACAATATCTAAATTTATTACAAAAAGCTGTAACTGCTACCGATATTCCTATTGTTGGGAGTTTGAATGGCGTGACTAATGAGGGCTGGATTGATTATGCTAAACAAATTCAGCAAGCAGGGGCGAGTGCTTTAGAGTTAAATATTTATTATATTCCAACGGATATTAATAAGACGGGCGTAGAAGTAGAACAACGTTATTTTGATATTTTACAAGCTGTAAAATCTTCGGTTTCAATTCCTGTGGCAATAAAGTTAAGCCCTTTTTTTAGTGCTACCGCTAATTTTGCTAAGCGATTAGATGATGCTGGGGCGGATGGCTTAGTTTTATTTAATCGGTTTTTTCAGCCAGACTTTAATCTCGATACATTGCAAATTGATCCACGTGCTCATACTGGCTCAGCTGAAGAAATAAGGGTTCCTTTACTTTGGATTGCGGTGTTACACGGTCAAATTAACGCATCACTTGCTGCCAGTCGAGGCGTGCAAACCTCAACAGAAGTAATTAAATATCTACTGGCTGGAGCAAATGTAGTGATGGTTGCATCTGCTTTAATGAAGCATGGGCCTCAATATATCCAGGTTTTATTAGATGAACTAGAGCAATGGTTAGAAGCTAGAAATTATGCCTCAGTCAATGAAATTAGAGGGAAAATGAGTCATAAAAATGTGGTAAACCCTGATGAGTTTGAAAGGGTTAATTATATTAAGGCTTTGGGGAGGGCAGGAAGGGCTTCACGATTCTAGTTAAAAGGGGGCGTGGGTTATTAATCGTGAACACCTAGTTCTTAAATATCAGTTAAAACATTTGCGATGTTTAATGATAGGTGTTCCTTGTCGGTAAAGATATGTAATAAATTGTCTTAGTAAGAAGCTAGTGAAATATTAAAATGACTCTAGTTACATTGGAGCCAATATTATTTACTATACGGTACAACTGACCATCCTTCGTATTTTTGATTTTTTACCTTTTTCTTTTTAGCTTTATCGTGTTCAGAAAACGGGTTGTCTCCCATCTTCATATGGTTTTTCTTTGCCATGTTAATATCTGATTTGCTGGTATGCGTGTTCCGCATATGCTTGCCTTTTGTCATATCAACATCTGAAGCACTGGTATGAGTATTTTGCATGCTTTTATTTTCAGCAACTGCTATTGCAGGTAGAGTAGAACATAATGCAATTGTTAATAGAATTTTTTTCATTTTCTTCCTCTTGATAATTAAAATTTCATGGTTTGTGAAAGTTAAATATATCATAATTTTATAATATATGAAATTTCAAACAAGCAATAATCAACAAATTTAAAGTGGTTAAATGTGGTTTTGTTAGATTCTATAATAAAGTATAACTATTTCAGCTGCTTAAGCGTATAAAATGGGCTATTCGAATTATGATTTTAACTGATGTGTTTAGTAATAAAGGGCTTTAATAGCTTTAAACTAAGCCGGGAAAGGGGTTAGATGGTGGCTTCGCGTTGCGCGGGAATCACCATCTAAGTTAATTTCTTATGCAGCTTTTTTTCGACTATAAAAAAAGAATCCTAATCCTGTCGCAATCAAAAAACCAATAATAGGAAACATATCATCAGATTTATTTTCCACTTTAGCAGTATTGGGGAATCTAAACTTTGTTATAACGCCTAAGCCAGAGTCATTAACATCAATAGTGATAGATTTTGCACTTAGGTGAGATAGTTGAACTTCTCCACCATCAAAGGCTTTGTAGTTTTTTGATCTGTTTTCGGTAAAGTTTGGGTAGATAGGTGTTGATGAGAAAATAGCTTTAGAACCTAGAGCTTGTGCTATTTCAACTTCTAATTGTTGGGTAGACTTACCTTTTGTCTGTAGTACTATCGGGGTATCTTTATCAATAGTAATGGTGACTGTGCCTCCCGCCGTTTCATACTTTATATCAGAAGAGAAATCTCTCACATATTCAACCGCGGCAGTATAAACAAGGTTGATAGAAATATCGACAGCAGCACTGGAAAAACTCTTTCCAGGAACTCTGTAGCTTAGGGTTTGATTGGTATAGTCTCGGGTAGTGATTCTATCAATTGCAAAACTTGCTTTATTGAAGATAGTAAATTCAGCTTTATTTTTACTTGTTTCGGTAAAGGCTCCTCGGTCACTAGGTGCTTCAGTTTTAATGGCAGCATTAAGTGAGCCGACAACCTTTTTATTTACTTCAATTGCCGTAAGTGGTTTTTTAGCGGTAGTACCTTTTATAAAGGTTAGGCCATTTGATTTATTAAAATTTATACCTTCTTTCTGCCAAGATACCATCGTAGAAAAGGATGTTTCAATTGTCCTTTTTGGTGCGCTAGTTTGTATCAGTAGTTGGTCTGTTCTTTCTGGATTTGCCATGCTGATTGATGGAACTGCCAAAATACAACTCAGAAGTATGCTTAGATTTAAGGTTTTTCTTTTTATCATTATTTTATCCTCAGTATATTCGTCCAGCCTAACATAGTTAGATCATATTGAAAAAAGCTTTCAATAGCTTTCTTGCCGTTAAATTTTAAGGCTATGTCACCGTTAATTGTGGAATTTTAATTTTGATTTATTGTCTATAAAAGTATAGAGCATTTATATCAGGAAATAATCATGAAAGCGTCAGAGTTTTTAGAATTAATTTCTACGGTAAATCAACTGGATCATCATCAACGTAGAATGTTAACAGCCACATTAACTCAGCTCTCAGATGAACCAAAAGTGAGTGAGTTAATTGAAACAGCTTTTGATAGTAAAGGTATTTGTCCTCATTGCTCACATTCAGAAAGCTATAGACATGGTTCAGTCAGTGGACTCCAGCGATATCGATGTAAAGCATGTAAAAAGACCTTTAATGCATTAACAAAAACACCACTTGCCCATCTTAGATATAAATCAAAATGGCTTGAGTATCTCTATGCTATTACTGAGTCTTCAACGGTGCGTAAAGCGGCTTCTGATCTTAAAGTTCATCGCAATACAACCTTTCGTTGGCGACATCGTTTTTTAACATGGATCAAACAAGATCGGCCCTCAGCACTTCATGGTATTACAGAAGCAGATGAAACTTATCTGCTTGAATCTCATAAAGGCAGTCGCAAGCTAGAAAGAAAACCACGGAAACGGGGAGGTTCAGCAAGTAAACGAGGCATTTCTAATGAGCAAGTCTGTATTCTCATTGCCCGCGACAGATCCAAACAAACTGTTGACTTTGTGACAGGACATGGCGCAATAACCAAAACTATACTGACTGAACATTTAAAACCTATATTAGACCCGGACGCCTTATTAGTGAGTGATAGCAACCCAACATATAATGCATTTTGTAATGCTGAAGGTATTAGTCATGAAGCCGTCAACATTAGTCAGGGACAAAGGGTTATTAAAGGCGCATATCATGTACAAAATGTTAATGCTTATCACAGCCGGTTTAAATCATGGATGGGGCATTTTCATGGCGTGGCAACCAAGTATCTTCCTAACTATTTAGGTTGGTGTAGAGTGATGGATGAGTTTCATAACCTTACCCCTGAAATGCTATTAAATTCAGCTCTCGGGGATTTTCAACATTTAACGGTGACATAGCCAATTTTAATGACCTATAAAACATAAATACTCTGCTAACAATAATAAAAGCGCGTAGAATATGCTCCCTTTAAAATAATTTACTCATTAATATATAGGCAGCATTTTAAATGTTAGTCTCAATAGCATTATTGATGTGTTTTTACTCGGAATAAAATATGCTCGCAACCGCAAATATCACAATGCAATTTGGCGCCAAGCCATTATTTGAAGACGTTTCTGTTAAATTTGGTAATGGCAATCGTTACGGATTAATTGGTGCTAATGGGTGTGGTAAATCAACCTTTATGAAAATTTTAGGGGGGGATTTAGAGCCTTCAGGGGGTAATGTTTCAAAAGACCCTCATGAACGTATTGGTAAGTTGAAGCAGGATCAATTTGCTTATGAAAAATATGCGGTAATTGATACCGTTATTATGGGGCATGATGAATTATGGGCTGTAAAGTCTGAGCGTGATGCTATCTATGCAAACCCTGATATGTCAGAAGAAGATGGTATGCGTGCAGCAGAACTAGAATCTGAGTTTGCGGAAATGGATGGTTATACGGCTGAAGCGCGTGCTGGTGAATTATTGGCAGGTGTTGGGATAGATGTAGAACAGCATTATGGCCTTATGAGCGAAGTAGCTCCAGGTTGGAAATTACGGGTATTGTTAGCGCAAGCCCTGTTTTCTGAGCCTGATATTATGTTGCTTGATGAGCCAACAAATAACTTGGATATTAATGCGATTCGCTGGTTAGAAGGCGTGTTAAATGAGCGTAATTGCACCATGGTTATCATTTCGCATGATAGACACTTTTTAAATAGTGTTTGTACGCATATGGCTGATTTAGATTATGGTGAAATTCGTGTTTACCCAGGTTCATATGATGATTATATGACAGCTGCAACGCAAGTTATTGAAAGTATGCAGTCGGAAAATGCTAAAAAGAAAGCACAAATTTCAGAGCTAAAAGCCTTTGTCAGTCGATTCTCTGCCAATGCTTCAAAATCAAAGCAAGCAACATCAAGAGCTAAACGACTAGATAAAATTAGTTTAGATGAGATAAAGCCTTCAAGTCGCCAAACCCCCTTTATCCGTTTTGAACAAGATAAAAAACTGCATCGTTTAGCCTTAGAAGTTGAAGGCTTAGGTAAAAGTTACGAGACTGAGCTATTTAAAGAATTAAATTTAATGGTAGAAGTAGGGGAGCGCGTAGCCATTATCGGTCCCAATGGCATTGGTAAAACAACCCTATTAAAATGTTTGATGGGTGAAGAACTTCCATCAGCAGGTTTTGTAAAATGGTCAGAAAATGCAGATATTAGCTATTGTGCACAAGATCATGCGCCTGAATTTAAAGGCAATGAGTCACTAATCCCCTGGATGGATCAATGGCGTAAACCAAAGGATGATGACCAAGCTATTCGAGGTACTTTAGGGCGTTTATTATTCTCTCAAGATGATCTTGAGAAAAAAGTAGGAGTGCTTTCTGGAGGAGAGAAAGGTCGGATGATTTTTGGAAAACTGATGTTACAGCGTGCCAATATCATGCTATTAGATGAGCCAACTAACCATTTAGATATGGAATCAATTGAATCATTAAATTTAGCCTTAGAAAATTACGATGGCACATTGATTTTTGTCAGTCATGATAGAGAATTTGTATCATCACTTGCTACACGAGTAATTGAATTGACAGCAACTGGTATTGTAGATTTTCGTGGAACTTACGAGGATTATTTGTCGAGTCAAAAGGAATCATGACTGAATTAGACTGTAAAGCAAGGATGCTTACAGTTTGTCTGTAATTTATTAGTCCAGCAGTAACCTTTCAAACTCCAATGCTGGTACCGGCTTACTAAAGTAATAACCTTGTACATATTCACATTGAAACTGTTTTAATATTTCTAGTTGTTCTTTAGATTCTACACCTTCGGCAACAACTGATAAGCCAAGGTTTTTAGATATTGTGATAATAGAGGTGACGAGAGCCTCATCACTTTTATCTTCAGTAATATCCATAATAAAAGATCTATCAATTTTAACGGTGGAAACCGGAAGATTTTTTAAGTAGCTTAATGATGAATAACCTGTACCAAAGTCATCTAGTGAAAAACTGACGCCCTTACTAATTAACTCTTCCATTTTATAAACTGATTTCTTTACATCATTAATTAGACTATATTCTGTGATTTCAATATCAATACATTGAGCGGGAACATTAACCTTTTCTATTAAATTAAGTACTGATTGTGCAAAGTTTTCATCTTGAAATTGGCGTGTACTGATGTTGATGCTAAGTCTTTGATCAGGTTTCCAAAGCCCCTTTTTAATCCAGTGAGCGAGTTGTTTTAAGCTTTCCTCTAACACCCAATGTCCTATATCCATCATAAGACCTGATGATTCTAGAATATCTAGAAAGTATCCCGGCGCTTTAATTCCATTTTCTGGGTCATTCCAGCGTAATAAGACTTCTGCCCCATGAATATGGCCTGTAGTGGATTCATTTTTAGGTTGAAAATAGAGTATAAATTCGTTATTGCTATAGGCTTTTCTTAATTTGTGTTCAAGTTCTAACTGACGTTGAACTTTTATGCTCATATCCTTATGAAATACTTCAAATTGATTTTTTCCTGATTTTTTTGCTTCATACATAGCTGTATCGGCAAAGCGGAGTAATTCATGGCTATTATCTGTTCCAGCAGAAAACATTGATATTCCAATACTTGCTGTTAGATTGAATGTCATATTTTCTACATGGATATCTTTTGCAATAAATTCATTAAGTTTTTTAGTTACTTTGCGCGCTTGATTAATAGCTTCTAGTGAATCAGAACTAAGTCCCGTGAGAATAATGACAAATTCATCACCTCCGAGTCTTGCAAGGATATCTTCGCCTCTAATCTCAGTTTGTAATCGTTGAGCTATTTCTTTTAAAACTAAATCACCTGTTGGATGGCCGAGAGAGTCGTTTACATATTTAAAGTTATCTAGGTCTATATATAATAGGGCACTATGGATCTTGTTGCGGTGGACTCTATCAATTTCATGATCAAGTTGTTTTAATAGCTCATTGCGATTAGCTAAGCCTGTCAAAGTGTCGTAATACGCTAAATACTTTATAGTTTTTTCTGCTGAACGTAGATCGCGGATATCCTTGGCGACAGTTGAAAAGAAATCTATCTCTCCATTAGCTGATTTGTGAGTGATTAATACTTGAGAGGTTAATATTGTCTCATTTGAAGTTGATAGAAAGGTTGTTTCTCCCTTCCACATACCGTGTTTAATTGCACAAGGGATTGCTTCTGACATGATTAGGATAGCATCATCCCTTTCGTGGAAATCACTTAAGCGTACCCTGCTTAAATCTTTATCTTCAGGAATGCCAAGTAATTCATATCCTGCTTTATTCAGGTAGGTGAGAAACCCATCTATATCGGCAATACAAATTAAATCAGGTGTTGCTTCTAAAATGGCAATTAATCTACTTTGTTGTTGGAATGCTATTTTATTATCTAAAATAAGTCGCCATTCTCGTAGTACGCGATTTGCAATAATAGGGAGTTCACGTAAAGTTTGGTCTGATTTTACAATGTAATCTAATGCTCCAGCCTTTATGGCTTTAACTGCAATTGCTTCATCTCCGAAGCTGGTCATTACAATAATGGGACATGTTTTTTTTTGTAAGCATTGTTCAATAAAGTCAATGCCATCGCCATCGGGTAGGCGAAAGTCAGTAATGATTAAGTCTGGTTGGTACTGCGAAAGTAGTTGGCAGGCATCTGTGAGAGTATGTCTGGTAATTATTTGGTATTGTGGGTGGGTTTCAAATGAACGTATAATTAATGTTTCATGTGCAAGATCATCTTCAACTAATAAAATTCTGAAATTTTGTTTTCTATTGCTTGTTGTCGATTTAATATTTATTGCTTTATTCATTAATCATTCTCATCAGGCATTTATAGTTTCTTTCAGGGGCGTTTTTATTTTAAACCGTACAGATGATATCTTCTATGGCTTGGCTTTGAGCGATGGCTTCAATTAGAAGATCGAAGATAATAAATTTTGAGATATTTAAGTCATCTAAATAGCTATTAATTAAGGGGGGTATCTGTTCAAAATCAATTTCAGATAAATCAGTATTAGATTCAATAAAGTGAATTAATTGATCTGCAAGCCCCACTATTTTTGCTTCTTTTTGATAAAGAGTCGCTTCATCAGGTTGATGATGATATCGAATCGTTCCGCTAACTTGTTCAGGAACGCCCCATTTCTCTAGCAATAATGCGCCAACAATGGGGTGACTAAAACCTAATAATGATTGCTCAACTTTGGATCGTTCTTTATTTTCATTTGTTTCATGCCAAGCAATGGTTGTTAATAGTTCGGGTTCATTTTTATAGATAATGAGTTGACCGATATCATGTAATAACCCAGTAAGAAATAATAATTCTGGGTCGGGTGCAGATATTGCTTTTGCAAGTAATTTAGCCGTCATTCCACAACGGATACTGTGCTGCCAAAATTCAGTGATATTAATTCCACTATCTGTTAATGCATCAACTGAATTAACCACAGAACTGACAAGTACAATATTACGCAAGTCATATTCACCAATAAGATTTATTGCTGTACCTATATTATAGATAGTCTTGGGAAGGGCATAGTAAGAACTGTTGATGATTCTAAGTGTGCGGGCACATAAAGCGGGGTCTATATTAACAATAGCCGCAATGTCGTTGCGAGTATGGTTAGGGTCCTTTAAGGTTTTTTCTAGTTGAGTGTAAATATTGGGTAGGCTAACCAGGTGAACAACATTAGCTACTAATTCATCGGGAGTATTCGTTTTAATCGGTGGCTTCAAAACGGTATCCTTTTTGTTTGATAAAGTAAAAGCATCTCAAGTAGTTTAGGACATTCTCTTGATTAGTCAATATTTGGAGATTTGTTCCATACTAACCAATAAAAGCCTATGCTTTCAAGCATGGGCATAAACTGTTGTAAGTCTAAAGGTTTTACTAAATAGCTGTTAGCATAATTATCATAAGCTTGGGTGATGTCTTTTTCTGCTGATGATGTGGTCATTATAACAACGGGGATAGGCATTAAGGTCGGGTCAGTTTTAATGGTTTTTAAGACTTCAAGCCCATCTACTTTTGGTAAGCGTAAATCAAGTAAAATTAATTCAGGTCTTGGGGATGATGAAGAGTCGCTATAAGCATCGCGTTGATATAAATAATCAAGAGCGGCTTGCCCATCTTTAACATGGTTGATTTTGTTGGCTAGTTTGAAGTCATTAAAGTTGCGTTTAACAATAGCGGCATGCGCATCTTCATCTTCTACTAATAAAATAGTAATAGGTTTTCCTTCCATTATGATTCTCCATTGTGGGGTGAATTATTAGCAGTAGGTAAGGTAAATAGAAAACATGAACCCTGTCCATACCCTTTTGATTCAACATGTATTGAACCTTGGTAAAGCCCAACTATACGCTTTATTAGTGCTAAGCCCAAGCCGCTACCATCAATCTCAGGGTTTAGCTGTTCAAATATTTCAAAAACCTTTTCATGGTATTGTGATTCAATTCCTATACCATTATCTCTAACATAAAATGTGGGGTTGGCAATAACATTATGGATACCTATTTCAATTGCAGGGTTTGTTTGGTCGCCCATGTACTTAATCGAATTTTCTATTAGATTCTGCCATATTTGTAATAATTCACTATAATCACCTATCAAGCTTAAGTCGATATCCTTTACTTGAACCGTAATGTTATTTTTAGAAATATTACCTGCAGTTAACTTTAGAGCATCAGAAGTAAGTTGTTTAAATGAGCAGGGCTGTATATTCTTTGATTGTCTGCCTATTCTTGAGTATTCGAGTAAATCATCAAGTAATATACTCATTTTATCAGTGGCTGTAGACATAAAGCCAATATCTTCAGAAATTCTTGAGCTATCTGCTTTTTCAATATCTTGTACTAAATAACTGAGAAAAGTTTTAACTGTAACTAAGGGGCTTTTGAGGTCATGAGAGATCATATAGATAAACTGTTCCAGCTCAGTATTTTTTTCTAGCAGTTCCTTGTCTATTCTTTTACGGTCGGTAATATCATTTATTATTGCATAGTAGACAGGTTTATCGGGTACATCATACATTTGTAGCAGCACTTCAACGGGGTAATAACTGCCATTTTTACGTTGGTGGGTTGTTTCAAATATTAATTGCTGCTGTTTTCTCTCTTTTAATGGGCTGATAAATTCAGAAAAATTCTGAAGAGTATATTCAGGTTTTATATCAACTGGTGTCATACTGTGTAATTCCTTCATGGAATAACCTAAATTCTGACGACCACCTTGGTTAACCTGTATAAAGTGAAATGTATTAACATCAAAAATATATATTTCATTAGATGATTGTTCTAGTACGTGGCCTAAGCGAAGGCTATTTTCCTCTGCTATATTACGTTCATAAATAACACGTTGTAAACGTTTGCTTAATTGCCAATAATAAACAAAACATACTGTAGTAACTAATAATAATATTAAAGCGATAAATAAATAACGAACCCAATATTGCTTGTACCATGGTTTGTTAGGTGTATAAATAAAGCCATTAAGAGAGTAATTTGCAGGGACTTTACCCTGTTTGACAAAAACATCTGCCATTCGTTTCCAGCGGCCAGGGTTCATATTGCCTATTTCAACTAAATTGGGTAGCATTAATTTCTTTATAGCTTGTGCCTCAAATGCTAGATGCTCTGGTGATTCTCTAGTGGCATATTGATTAATAATTAAGTTAACTATCTCGCCAGAATTGTCCATTGCATACTGCCAGCCACGTAAAGTAGCTTGTAAAAAACGAGCAACTCTTTCTGGGTGGTTTTTTACTTCATCTTCCGTTGTAAAAAGTGTGTCGCCATAGAAATCAATGCCATAGTTGATAGGATTAAGAATTCGACTTTTTATGCCCGCTTGTTCTAATAAAAAAGGGCGATTTATAATATAAACACCCATGGCATCAACTGTTTTATTGACCATTTCATCAATAACATAACTTTGTTTTACTATTTCAATATCTGATAGCTTGACTCCTTCATTCTGTAGCATGGCTAATGTATTGATAGCATTATCTCCCAGTTGTAACATGACTTTTTTACCAATAAGGTCGTGGGGAGAATATATATTGCTATCAGCTCGCACCATTAGAGCTGTTGGAGAATGTTGGAAAATAGGTGCAAGTGCTACGACAGGTTTACCTTGAAGACGAGCGTGTAATAAATCAGTTTGTGTTTGGCCATATTGGGCTGTGCCTGATAAAACTTCATCAACAGTTTTTTTACCTAATTTGGCTTCAATAAGAGTGACATCAAGACCAACTTCTTCATAATAGCCTTGATCGATTGCAGCATAAAAACCAGCAAATTGGAACTGATGGAGGTAGCGTAATTGAACTGAGATAGGTTCTAAGCGTGTCGAATTAATATTTGACCTAGCTTGTAACGATGGTGGCAAAAGCATAACAATTAAACTATAAAAAGCGAGGCAATAAAGTTTTTTGTATTTTTGCATAGGAGGGTTTTGGATTAAGGGCTAAAAAATATTAATCTTCAAGCTATATTGTCACTTATTTTTAAAAAAATATCTCCATTATATGAGGCTCTTGCAAAACTAATAAAAGCGAATGCTATTCTTAGCAGAGAGGGCTAAAAAAGAAAAAACTCACTCAAAAATGATAAAATAGGAAGCGACAAAACAATCTA
>Ga0209292_1005965_pt1 | contig 12217 bp, 15 predicted proteins | sample GOMGulsemesocosm_2_FD_184634 | JGI IMG/M metagenome (GOLD analysis project Ga0209292, IMG submission 184634) | Methane-oxidizing microbial communities from mesocosms in the Gulf of Mexico - GOM9C Gulf of Mexico (SPAdes) (version 2) | ecosystem: Environmental > Aquatic > Marine > Cold seeps...
GTATACCAACCACCACCTGGTATTAACTCCACCACTTTCATTGAATCTTTAAGACCCAGAAATTGCAGGGTCTCAAGTGGCTGACGATTCCTATCGCGAGAAAGCTCGGCCGCTGGCCGTGTTTCTGCGGCCATCGCTTTTTCTAACTTTTCTTCTAGCGTTACATCGGCGGCCGAGACCAGCGCCGAACTCAATAGACCCAAGCCCACTGAAATAAATTTAAACATAGGTACTTTCCTTAAATAAGAATTAAAAGTGCGCTGATCCAGGCACGCGAGGGAAGGGAATGGCATCACGAATATTGTCCATACCGCTAATATAATTTAACAAGCGCTCAAAACCTAAACCAAAACCGGCGTGAGGCACAGTGCCGTAACGGCGCAGGTCACGATACCACCAAAGTTCTTCTTTTAAGGTGGGATTGTCCATTCTTGATTCCAATACAGACAAACGTTCTTCGCGCTGACTGCCACCAATAATTTCACCGATACCGGGTGCTAATACATCCATGGCGGCCACGGTTTTCTCATCGTCATTCAAGCGCATATAAAAAGCTTTAATGTCTTTCGGGTAATTTTTCACCACCACCGGACCTTTCACGTACTCTTCACAGAGAAAACGCTCATGTTCCGACTGAAGATCTAAACCCCAAGTGACGGGATACTCAAACGACTTCCCAGACTTTTCGAGTATACTGACAGCATCGCTATAATCCATATGTACAAAATCGGAATTGACCACTCGCTCCAAACGCGCAATGGCATCTTTGTCGATACGCTGAGCAAAAAATTCCATATCGTCTTGGCGCTGATTGAGCACTTCGCGAAAACAATGTTTCAGAAAATCTTCTGCCAAGGCAGCGTCGTCCTCTAGGTTGGCAAAAGCGATTTCGGGTTCCACCATCCAAAATTCCGCGAGATGCCGACTCGTATTGGAGTTTTCTGCACGAAAAGTAGGCCCAAAGGTATACACTTTCGACATAGCCAAACAGTAGGCCTCAACGTTTAACTGCCCAGAGACGGTAAGAAAACTTTCGCTCGCAAAAAAATCCTGCGTGAAATCAACACCACCCTGCGCATTGCGCGGAAGGTTGGAAAAATCTAAGGTAGAAACTCGAAATAATTCACCGGCGCCCTCACAGTCACTTGACGTGATCAATGGCGTATTGACCCAATGAAAACCTTCTCCATAAAAATAATTATGCATGGCGTTGGCAAGCGTATTGCGTAATCGGGTCACCGCACCAAAAGCATTTGTGCGCGGGCGTAAGTGCGCTTGAGTTCGCAGGTATTCAAAGGTATGCCGCTTCTTGGCAATGGGATAGGTCTCGGGATCATCTACCCAGCCGACCACCTCGAGCTCTAAGGCTTGAATTTCAACCGACTGCCCTTGACCTTCAGACGCCACTAATTCACCGGATGCTATCACAGAGCAGCCGGCGCCCAACTGCGTGACTTCACTGTAATTACTCAGGGTATCGGGCACCACTACCTGAATAGGATCGAAACAAGATCCGTCGTGCACGGCCACAAAAGAAATACCGGCTTTGGAGGTTCGCCGAGAGCGCACCCAACCTTTTACTGTTACCTGGGTGCCAGTGGCAACCTTCCCTGCAAACAATTCAGCAACCGCGTTTGAACTCATTGAGCATTTTCTCCTATAAGGTAAGGTATGACTTTAGACGGATATAGTCTGATTTCCCTCAAACTTGATTCTAGGGCTCCGACCTTAGATAGAATCACTTAGCGTAATTCGCACGATAGTGACCACTTCTACCGGGCCATGAAAGGCTATTTTTTTATCGTCGCCCAGCCACTCCTCTTTCACTTCACTACTGGCAATTTTATCCAGCACTTCGAAACCCTCACTTAACTGGCCAAACACCGTATAGCGGCCATCTAAATGCGGGCGCGCCTCATGGCAAATATATATTTCAGTGCTGCCACTGTCAGGGTCTTCCCCTCGCGCGAGACCAACGGCACCCTTAATATGGGGGTTCTGGTTAAACTCAGCTTTGACCAAAGGCTGTTCATTATCGGTATTACTGCCCGCCTGAATCACATGCCCTTTCACTACTCGATAGAAGGTTTTGCCCTCATACCAACCCTCGTTAACCAAGCGTTTAAAGTTGGCCACCGTCGCAGGCGCGTCTTCAGGGTAAAAGGTCATGAGCATGTTGCCGTGACTGGTTTCAATGAGCGCCTGACCTGCACCTGCATTGACACCAATACTCATGAATACGGCGAAGCAAAAGCTCAACGCGGGCAACAAGACTCGATTGTAGGCAATAGACATAAGTAGGATCTCTTCTGAGTTTGAGTGCATGATGCTACCACTTCAATCTCATCGAGCCCACTACAGCAAGCGCTTAATCGACAAAAGTAAAAATACACGGGATGAAGAGAGATATAGAAGAGCTTAAGGGGGAAAACGGCCTAGAGACTTGTCTCGCAGCCGTATAGAAAACGAAGTTTCCGGTGCTATACACTCCGTCTAGCGATCAATGTCAGCAAACTCCTTGTTCAGTTTATAGTGGCGCGAAGTCACATACGCCTCCATGTCTTCTACCCGACGTAAGGTTGCGTTCAAGCGATCCTGAGCCCGATGCAAGCTACTGGCAGGGCTTGGCGAGTAATTAAACATGTTCTTACGTTCTTGCCGAGGCCGATCTTTTGGCGATCTCCGATATCCTCGTTCCTTTTTAGGACGCGGGGCTATCATCACACAAGCCACTATATACGCCAGCACCGCCAGCGACTGAAAAAACAACAAAGCTCCTAAAAATACGAGCCGAACCACCCAAGGTGCAAATTCGAAATGGTCTGCAAGACCGGCACACACACCGCCTATCTTCCCTTCCCGCTTGTTGCGATACAGGTTCATACCCCAGCCATTTCTCTTGTCTTCTTTGAAGTGATTACCGCTTTTTTGATGTCTACTCATAATTCGAATCCTGCTCAGTTCCGTTGCTGGGTGCGCGCATTGCGCTCGCGCCAATCGGAGTGGTCTTCATCCAAAATCGATTCCAATGCTTCAATGCGATCACCCAGCTTATCGATAGTGCCAATCATATCCTCGAGCACTTGGCGGTCATCTTGGTTTAAACCCTGATTCGATTGCCGAGAACTTTTGTAATGCATCGCAAGCCAGATAGGCGCAACAATCACCATAAATAAAATTGTGGGGACATACATAAATTCAAACATACTTCTAATCCTTAGCGCCAGTGAGGTCGTTGAGTGCGGCTGTTCAAACTGAGTGTACGACAGATTTTATTAGCCGCCCACCCATCTGAAAGTCTACTCAGTGCCCACCATTCATTTCAGCCTTGATGCGCGCCATTTCATCGTTTATTTTTTCGTCATCAGCCAGGCCGTCGATCTCTGCAGCCAAATCAGGCTTACCGCCACGGCCCACATCCATCGATTCTACCTGCCCCTCCAAATCGTCCATGCGCCGTTCAAACTTCTCAAACTTCACAAAGGCATCATCCAGGGCTTCACGATGTATTTGACGCTTTACCTTCATGCGGTCATTTACAGTCTTATGGCGAAGTAACATCGTCTTCTGCTTCGCTTTAGCATCGTTCAACTTCTGCTGCAGCTGACTCACCTCTTCATTTAGGTGATCGAGCTGCTCGTCCAGAGCGGCCAGATCCTCAGCAATAGATTCTGCATCGGTCGCCGCAACCTGCTTCTCGGCCAGCGCTGCTCGCGCTAAGTCTTCTCGACCTTTACTAATTGCCAAACGAGCCTTTTCATCCCACTGTTCGGCCTCATCCTGCATTCGCGCCAAGGCTCGGCTTGCCGTCTTCTTGTCGGCAATCACTCGCGCCGAGGAACTGCGCACCTCAACCAGAGTTTCCTCCATCTCCTGAATAATCAGGCGGATCATCTTTTGAGGGTCTTCAGCCTTATCCAGCATCGAATTGATATTGGAATTAATAATATCGGCCATACGCGAAAATATACTCATAATGCTCACTCCAATCGGTATTTCTAAAAGGGTTATCCACTCAACTACGGCTTACAGTCGTCCTGTAAAAAAAGCTAATAGCTCAGCCAATCAAAGAGAGGCAGGCGTCTTCAACATCCACATAATCAGCAATCAACTCAGGCGCAAACAGCCCCAGCGACAACACACAATATACAAACGCCACAGCCGCAAAAATCACACTCCACTTGTCCAGGCTATTCATTTCCATCCACTCTCTAGGTTGATTTAATCTATTTATAAGCCAAAGGCAGCATTCTTTTTCTTTGGCATTTGTAAGTATCTATATCAGGAAACGTGCCAAGATCTTATGTTGTTGTTTTATATCGACTTTATTGAAACAACAGATTTTATCGAGAAATAAAATGGTTAAAAAAACCAAATATTGGTAACACGAAACAATAATAACTGGTATATTTAACCAAACATCCAATAAGGCCAGACAATGAGCAACCAACGCATCGTAGGCGCCTCTACTGCCTGGGCTGAAGCGCTTGACCACGTATCTCAGCTGGCCCCAATAGATCGAGCCGCACTCATCATTGGCGAGCGTGGCACCGGCAAAGAACTGATTGCCGAGCGCCTACACTTTCTCTCGCCGCGCTGGGAACAGCCTCTCGTTAAAGTGAATTGCGCAGCCTTTAGCGACAACCTGCTTGAGTCCGAGCTATTTGGCCACGAAGCTGGCGCATTTACCGGCGCCACAGGCCGCCAGATAGGCCGCTTCGAACGAGCTGAGCAAGGCACTCTATTTCTTGACGAGCTAGGCACGCTACCAAAACGCGCTCAGGAAAAAATACTGCGGATAATTGAATATGGCGAATTTGAACGCCTCGGCAGCGCCGAAACCCAGACCGTAAACGTCAGAATAGTGGCCGCCACCAATGCCGACTTGCCCGCCATGGTTGAGCGAGGGCTATTCCGGGGCGATCTGCTCGACAGACTTTCATTCGACGTCATTAACCTTCCGCCGCTGCGCGATCGTCAGAGCGATATCCTGGAGCTCAGCACCTACTTTGCCGTTAAAATGTCTCACGAACTTGGCTGGGAGCTTTTCCCTGGGTTTTCCCCAAAGGCCAATACCGCCCTTTTAAATTGGTCCTGGCCTGGCAATGTGAGAGAACTCAAAAATGTGGTTGAACGCTCAGTCTACAGATGGGACGATCAAAACAGCGCCATAGAACAAGTAATAATCGACCCCTTTAAGCCCTCAATGCCGAGCTCGGAAGACACCCAAAACTTCCCCGAAAGCCAAACATTCGATTCCCGCAAACAACTTAAGGTGCCTACTGATCCCGAAGATCAAGCTGGAGGTTTTGAAGCTCAGAATTTCAACGAAGCCGTCGCAAGTTATGAAAAAGAATTACTGAACCAAGCTCTAAAAGCCTGTAAACACCACCAAGGTGCAAGCGCGAAATATCTGGGTTTGAGTTATAACCAATTCAGAGGGCTCTATCGAAAACACAGCCAATAAACGTTACCATCACAACACAGACAGCCAAATTAAGGACTCCAACACCATGATCACATTCAAGAGAATACTGCTAGGCCTTGCGCTAACTCTAAGCGCACTAAACCCAGCACTGGCCACAGAATCTGCTGATGGCGCCAAACTTTACTTCATCACCCCAAGTGATGGCGCCGAACTTACCAGCCCAATCACAGTGAAATTTGGCCTCAGCGGTATGGGAGTAGCGCCCGCGGGCATAGACAAAAAAAATACGGGACACCATCACTTGCTCATAGATTTAGACTCACTGCCAAACATGAGCTTGCCGCTCCCCAATGACTCTCAACACAAACACTTTGGCGGCGGTCAAACCGAGGTAAACCTAGAGCTTGCCCCCGGCAAACACACCCTGCAGCTGCTACTGGGCGACATGAATCACATGCCGCACACACCCGCAGTGCTATCCACTAAAATCACCATCACCGTCAAGTAAATCATTCGGAGCCGGCGATCAAAGATCGCTGGCAATGAAATTTCGAACAGCGCTAATGGAAGGGATAAACTCCTTTGCCAAAACCTCTATTCGAGGCCAATCTCCATGCTTGCCTGCCGACTCCAACAAATCGCATAAATCAGCCAAGGGCAGCGCTCCAACCGTTCGGGAAGACGACTTCATTTTATGCGCTACCGCCTGCACCTTCGCGGCCGAACACTCATCCATTGCCCGCTCAAACTCCAGCTGATATTCAGGCAAGCTCGAGCTGTACGCCGACAAAATGGCTTTCTGCGTCAACTCATCGCTGCCAAACAGCTCGGTTAGGGTAGCTAGGTCTAGGGGGGCATCACTCATCGTACACAAAACATCCAATATATTATCAATTACAATGGCATCAAAATAGCGCCAAAGCAGAAAAGTAGCACGGTCATCATCTAAAATTATAGTCTTATTTTTCTCTTTTAATACCCATAGGTTGCACTCCTATCGGCAGAGTCCATACTTACCACATTCAAACAAAAGTAACGGAAACTAATGCCTCTTTCAAAGCTCAGCTGCCTTGTTGTAGACGATGACCGCTTCATGCTTAAAACAATAGAAGTGCTACTGCAGCAAATTGGCATCACCAATACAACCACCTCCGACAATGCACAAGACGCACTAAAACACATCGCCAACCAAAACAACAATATAGACATTGTTATTAGCGACTTGAACATGCCAGAGATGGACGGCATTCAACTGCTGAGACACCTTGGCGGCCTTGGCGTCTCAATGGGCATAATACTGGTAAGCGGCGAAGACCCCAGACTACTTCAGTCCGTTAAAACGCTAGGGGAAACTTTTGATCTAACGGTACTTGGCACGCTTGGCAAGCCTGTAAACAAACAGGAACTGAAAGGTTTAATTGAGCAATACGAACCTTCAGCAGACACCCCACCTACCGGCCCTGCCGCCATGGTTTTTGCTGACGAACTTAAGATGGCCATCACCAACCATGAGATTAAAGTTCACTACCAACCCCAAGTGAGCCTTATCGATGGGCGCATTGTGGGCGTGGAAGCACTTGCCCGCTGGACCCACCCCGAAAAAGGCGCTATATCACCTGCTATTTTTATCGGCATTGCAGAAAAGTACAACATGATCAAAGAGCTCACAAATCAAGTTTTTGAGCAGAGCTTAACCCAAGCTAGCCATTGGCGATCACAGGGTTTTGACATCAATTTGTCGGTGAATTTTTCCGCCCAAGCCCTAACACAACTCGACATGCCGGAAAGTATTTTCGAGCAACTGCAAGGCAGCGCACTGCGCCCGCATAATCTCAATATAGAAATCACAGAGTCCACCTTAGCCGAAGACATCAGCGTTGCACTCGACATATTGACGCGCCTGCGCTTAAAGGGCTTTGGTTTATCTATTGATGATTTTGGCACTGGGTTTTCGTCGCTTGAACAACTTCAAAGAATTCCGTTTACCGAACTGAAAGTAGACCGCTCCTTTGTGCACAATGCTGACGCCAATAAAGCCTGCCAGGTTATATTGGAATCTAGCATTGCGCTCACCAAGAAACTCGGCATTAAAAGTGTTGCTGAAGGAGTGGAAAGCGAAGCGGATTTAAAGTTAGTGAAAGCGCAGGGCTGCGACATTGTCCAGGGCTACTATTTTGCCAGGCCCATGCCCCCAGAGAAATTCATCCCTTGGGCACGAGACTACAGCAACAGCTTAAATCGCCCCTTCAAGCCAGGCGATTAAATAGCTAAGACCACCCAGCACAAGCAATATCACCACAATGAGACTGAGTAAAATTCCGTGCCGGAAAGGCTTCCTTTCCACAGAGTTCACACCGCCACGGATGACCTGGTCAACACGAGCCTGATCTTCTGGTGAAAGTCTTGGGCTATTCATACAATACGAAACTCCTGTTGGCGCTCAAAAGAGCACCATTAAACCCTTTAGCTCCGCAAATTAAAAGGCCTTAAAACTGTTCCGGCGCCAGGGCCATCACAGCACTACTACCCGCTGAAATCCCTTGTGCCAAGGCAGCCGTTTGCGGCAGCAGACGCTGAAAATAAAACTGCGCCGTAGCAATTTTTGCACTGTGAAATGCCTCATCTTCAGCCAGTAACGCTTGTGATGTCAGTGCCATTTTTGCCCACATGTAGGCGTAAGTGACGTATCCAGTAAGATGCAAAAAGTCGACTGCCGCCGCGCCAACCGCATTGGCATCGCCTTGCGCCTGCGACACTACCGCTTCAGTAGCTTGAGTCAGCAAGTGTAGCGAGGCCAGCAGGGGCTGCGTGTACTCTTGCGCATTCTCACCCGAGCTGTCTTCAACAAATGCTTGAATTTCTTTGGCCAGCAGGGCGATAGACGAACCACCATTCATCGCCACTTTGCGCCCCATCAGGTCCATTGCCTGAATGCCGTTGGTTCCCTCATAAATTTGCGTAATTCGCACATCTCGAACCAACTGCTCTTGCCCCCACTCGCGGACAAACCCATGACCACCAAACACCTGCTGCCCCATCACTGTTGCGTCGAGCGCTTTGTCGCTCATAAAAGCTTTAGCCACAGGAGTTAGTAATGCCACCATAGTGTCGGCATGCTTGCGATCTGTGTCACTGTCGCTGTATTTCGCGATGTCCAACCAGCTGGCCACGTAGGTTGAGAACGCTCGACCCGCCTCATTAAAGGCCTTCATCGTCATCAACATACGGCGAACATCGGCGTGCACAATAATAGGGTCAGCCACTTTTTCTGGCGCTTGAACACCACTTGGCGAGCGGCTTTGCAAACGCTCTCGAGCGTATTCACGGGCATTCTGGTAGGAAGCCTCGGCCGCACCTAAACCCTGAATGCCCACGCCTAAGCGCTCGTAGTTCATCATGGTGAACATACACGCCAAACCTTGATTTTCACCGCCGACTAACCAACCTCGCGCGCCATCAAAATTCATCACGCAAGTTGCCGACGCCTTAATACCCATCTTCTTCTCTATAGAGCCGCATGAAACGCCGTTGGTACCACCAAGAGAGCCGTCTTCATTCACTAGCAACTTCGGAACGATAAACAAGGAAATACCTTTTGGCCCTGCGGGAGCCCCCGGAAGCTTAGCCAAAACCAAGTGAATGATATTTTCCGCCATATCGTGCTCACCCCAAGTAATAAAAATCTTGGTGCCCGAGATGGTATAGCTGCCATCTCCTTGTGGCTCAGCTTTGGTGCGAATAATGCCCAGGTCCGTGCCCGCGTGAGGCTCGGTTAAATCCATTGCCCCAGCCCAAGTACCGGCATACATATTTGGCAAATATTTCTCTTTCAATTCGTCGCTGGCATGCACATTGATCGACAGACAAGCGCCCGCGCTCAACATTGGAGCCAAACCAAACGAAATACTGGCACCCTGCACTAATTCATCTACCTGACCCACCAGTGTTTTAGGCATGCCCATGCCGCCATATTCAGTATTGCCGCCAAGCCCAACCCAGCCGCCCTCACTGAATGTTTGGTAAGCCTCCTTAAAGCCCGACGGGGCCGTAACCGCTCCATCAGACCAATGCGAGCCCTCTTCATCAGCCTCTCGGTTAAGAGGCGCTATCACCTCACCGGCAATCTTACCGGCCTCTTCAAGAATCGCGTCGGCGGTGTCCATATCGATGAGGTCTTGCAAGGCTGGAAGCGAAGCCCACTGCTTGTCCATCTGAAAAACATCTTTAAGAACGTAGCGCATATCACGCAAAGGAGCTGAATAACTGGGCATGCGGGCCTCTTGAGTTAAGAATTAGGAACCAGGGGGTTTGAGTAAAGCATAGGTTAAATCGCTACGAATACCCGAGACTAGGGCATTAAAACGAGCGTTTTAAAACAATCGTTTGAAACATACGGACTGAACAGCCTTATGTCAAGAAAATACTCGCCCAAAGCTGCCACTAAAAAGTGACGAGCAAACCCTAGGAGGCACTGTAAATGAGGGGTTTAAGCCGATAAATTCAAGAGCTCACCGGGTGCGTTATCAATTGGCACCGCGCCAATGTCTTGCAGGCGGCGAAGTAGGTTAATTTGTGTATCGCTAATGTCGCTTCTCTGCTGACTCGCCTCTTCAGCCCCTATTGCTGATTGGGCCTCAGCCTCGCTTTGATCTTTTTCCACTTGATCACTTTCAGCTTCCCGCGCGGCTACTTGCTCCGCCTCCTCCGCCTTTGAGCTCAAAACTTCATCGCGCCGCTGTTGAGCCAGTTCCGCCAGAGCTTGAAGCTCTAAACTGGCCGCTCCTGCTGCAACGGCACGATCTTGTGAAGAGGGGTCTGCCGGCGCTAAAGCCGCTCGCTGAATTTGTTGGGCCTTTGCTATTGTGGCCTCTGGGTCATTTGGAACACCGCCGGAGCTGATAGACACTTCGCCGCCGATGGCATAACTAACCCCATCAGGACCACGCTGAAACTCATAACTAGGGGAGCCTGCAAACTGGCCACCCACAGATGCGTGCGCCCGCTCGTGGGCACGCACCTCACGATCTCGCGACGCCAGGCTCTGAATAAGCTGTTGGTCTTGCTTCTGCTGACGCTCCAGAGCGTCCTTTTGCTGATTAGCATGCTGGTCTTGCTCGCTAACGGTTGTGGAAAGGTCATTAGCTCGATCACTACCTAACTGCGACTGAGGTGCCGCGGTTTTTGCCGGCTCCTCCACCGACTTAAAAGGTGTTGACTTACTTTCTACATTTTCTTCGCCCACAGCCTCTCGGCCCAAAGGGCTGAAAGTGGCAACCGCGCTGCCGAAGTTCGTGGGTAAGTTCACGTTCATTAACTAAGCCTTTATGTCCAATAGAGCACCCAAGGTGCTATCGGCCGCCTCAACCACCTTGGCCGACGCGTCAAAAATATGCTGTTGAATTTTTATATTGATAATCGGCTCGGAAATATCGCTTAACGTAATGTCTTCGGCGGGAGTCTTTATCGCTCCCGCTATCTGCTCTGCAGACTTAGCCATCTCGCGTGCGCTCTGCTGCATTCCCGCCAAGCCTTGATTAAGGACACCACCAATCATAATTTCGAGCCTCTACTGTGCTGTAACGCTTAAATATCAAACAAACTGAACACCAGTTTACTGCCCACAGTCCATAATTTCAGCTATCTAAGCCTCAAAAACCTAAACTTATAAGAACATTTGGGCGTAAAGGATTTAAGGATCAATTAATTTGCCTATATCTAAATGCGTAGAGACTTCAGTCGCCGCAGCCCCAGGTAGATTGGGGATTTCGCCTAGGCATGGGAAGGGCAATCGCGCCTTTAAGCTTGCTAAATTTTCCTCGTAACAGCTCATTTCCGCCTCTGCGCGATTGGCAATCCAGCCCGCAATCTGCAAGCCATCACGATGAATTGCCTCTGCGCTCAACAAGGCGTGATTAATGCAGCCCAGGCGCATCCCAATCACCAAGATTACAGGGATATTTAAGGCCTTTGGCAATTCCGCCAACGTTTCCCGGCCATTTAATGGCACACGCCAGCCACCAGCGCCCTCAATCAAGGTAAAGTCGGCCCGCTGCATCATTACACCGCGACAAAAGCCCACAAGGCGGTCTACAGTAATATTTTTCCCGGCTCGGGCAGCCGCAATATGAGGGGCAATAGCAGGCTCTAAGGTTATTGGGTTTATCTGCTCGTAAGACAGAGACAGAGACATCGCCTCCTGAAGTGCCAAGGCGTCGCCGTTACGCAAGCCTTCAGGCGTCACTTCACAGCCCGCGGCTACAGGCTTAACAGCGGCGCTTGTTAAGCCCCTTTGATTCGCGGCTGCCAGCAGTGCACAGGCAACAAAGGTTTTTCCAACATCGGTGTCTGTGCCAGTGACAAAAAATGTACTCATACTTACAAAACTCCAAATGAAAAATTTTGGTTCTCGAATAGGACACTAACACGATGATGCTCGATTGATACTTAACTACGAAAGACGATCCTGGAACATGAAATACTCGACAGCATGAGTGAGCTAAGCCCTACCCGCTGACAACGCCATAGAACACTTCGTAACTTGCAGGCAGGCCATCCTCTGTACGAAATTGCTCGTAGCCTTTACGAACACCCAGCAAGCGTTGACGCCCCGTGAGCCCAGTCGGCTTGCCCTGATTGACGTTGTGAGCCCCTATTCCTTTGAGTTCATTTGTAAGATGCTTGAGTTCGGAGTAATACAGAACTCGCTCCTCACAGGCCCAATCAAGTAAATCCAAATTAGCCGACGCAACACTGGTACGAATTGTTTCCTCGGGGTAAAAACGATTCACA
>Ga0209292_1005970_pt1 | contig 12213 bp, 11 predicted proteins | sample GOMGulsemesocosm_2_FD_184634 | JGI IMG/M metagenome (GOLD analysis project Ga0209292, IMG submission 184634) | Methane-oxidizing microbial communities from mesocosms in the Gulf of Mexico - GOM9C Gulf of Mexico (SPAdes) (version 2) | ecosystem: Environmental > Aquatic > Marine > Cold seeps...
GGTTCTGATTGGCGGAGTATTTGTTGTGCTTTATTTACTTAAATCTTGGTTGGGTATTGATCTATTTCCTAATGAATCCTTAGGCTTATGGGATGAATTTAAAAGTCTGTTCTAAATTTAGCAATAAAGCGTTTATAATTGACTGATAAATTAAACAATAAAATTTAAGTGAAAGGTTTCGTTAATATGATTAAAGGACAATGTTTGTGTGGGGTAGTGAAGATTGAACTCGATGGTGAAATTAGCGATATTATTCACTGTCATTGTTCTTTATGTCGAAAAAATAGCGGTAGCGCTTTTGCGACAAACGGATTTATAAATAACGATCAATTCTTAGTCGTTGAAGGAAAAGATAGATTAAGTTGTTTTTCGTTTAAACCGGGACGTTACCGCTATTTCTGTGAAAACTGTGGTAGCCCAATTTATAGTGCTAATGATGAAGACCCATCACGCCTTCGTTTACGTTTGGGGTTATTAGATACCGATATATCAGCGCGCCCCATTTCTCATAACTTTGTATCGTCTAAAGCCAATTGGGAAAATTTAGACGCTGACCTGCCGCGTTATGATGGTTTTGAACCGAGTAGAAAATAATGCTATTTGAACAATGGTATTACTTTTAATTAGTACCAATTTCAAATGTAATAGAAATTCGTGCACCGCCAAGCGTCGGGGAGCCATCAATGACTAATGACGCACGGTGCAGAGCCGCAATACGAGATACTATGGCGAGTCCCATGCCATAACCTTTCTCGGTTGCATTATTACGTGCGTGCTGACCTCGAATAAAAGGCTTGAGCAAGGATTCACGCTGACTTTCCTCAATGCCCATTCCATCATCTTCTATGATAATAGTTAAGCTATTATCATCATATTTAAGTGAAACAAACACTTGTTCTATGGCGTATTGTTGTGCGTTACTTAGTAAATTATTAAGCATCATTTTGACATGGGCCTGGTTTGCTTTGATGAGGCAAGTTGTGTCTAGTAAGTGCCATGTAAATTGCTTGTCAGAGAATTCAAATTGGGCCGAGATATTATTGACTAAACTGGTGATGTCAATCGGTTGAAGTTGTAAATTATCTAAAGAGTCGAGCCGCGCATATTGCAGCAATACATTGACGAGTTGTTCCATTTCATCGATATCATTGCAAAGGTGCTGTTGATAACGTTTTTGGCGTGCAGGGTCGTTCGTTTCTTGTAGCGCTTCGATCCCAAAACGCAGTCGTGATAAAGGTGTTCTAAGATCATGAGAGACAGCATCACTGAGTAATTTGTTGTCATTAATGAGAGACTCTATACGGGTGGCCATGTGATTGAATTCACATTCAATATCAGAAGTATAAGAAAAGCGTTGGCTTGATACCCGAGTAGATAAATCACCTTGCCCAAATGCATGTGCTGTTTTCTTAAGTTGATTTAGCTGTTTAATGAGTGGATACAGCCACATTAATATGACGCACAAAATACCTAAGTAAAAGAGACTAGTAAAAATTAGCTGCCACTGATTATCTGGTACCAAGCTGCCTTGAGGAACAATTTTCAAGGTTAGCACGCGCTGGTGATTCTCTAAATAAAAATGCATGGTCACAAAGTCATCGTTATGCAAAACCAGTGCCTGACCTTTATGAAAACTTGAACGTAATATTTGTGGTAAAAACAGTGAATCTAACGTGTTTATTGATAACGTCAAGTTGTCTTGCTGCGGCCATGAGTCACTAATGGGATTAATTTTGTTTTGTTTGTCAATCGTTGTTGCTAATGCACTACCAATGTTTTGATACGCCCAAAGCTCAGTTGTTAAACTGTCTTGATCATTTGATGAATCAATTTGTGCCGTTGAGAAAATGCTATCAAGTGCCCATCCTAGAAGAAAGGTAGTAGTTAGCATGGCAATCACTAAAGATAAGGTGAGCTTTTTCATTGAATTATTTATTCCAGGCGTCTTTTACAAATAGGTAGCCTTTACCCCATACCGTCTTGATACGAAATGGATTGCTAGCATCGTCACCTAGTTTCTTTCGAATGCGAGACACTAAAATATCAATTGAACGATCAAAACCATCATATTCAAACCCTCGGCGCTGTGTTACTAATGCTTGACGACTCACTACATTATCCGCAGAGCTTGCCAGTTGCCATAGCACGTCAAATTCGTTAGATGAGATAGGCATTTTTTCATTATTAAGCAAGGTGGTACGAGAGTTTGCATTGATCGTGAAACGCCCAAATTGCAGTATGTTCTCATCGTCAGGTTGTACAATTGGCGTTGAGGAAGCTCGTCTAAATAATGCTTTTATACGTGACAACAGTACTCTGGGCTGAACGGGCTTTATGAGGTAATCATCTGCGCCGAGTTCCAAGCCGAGTATTTCATCCGTTTCATTGTCACGGGCAGTCATCATGAGAATAGGACCATGATAATTAGGGCGTACCGCTTGGCAAATATCAAAACCGTCTTTCACGGGCAGCATGATATCTAAAATGACCATATCGGGTTGGTCACTTAAAATTAACTCAATCGCGACATCGCCGCGATTTGCTAAAGACACTTCATAATCATGGTCGGTGAGGTAATCACTAAACCATTGCGCTAAAGATTGGTCGTCTTCGACCAGCATGATGTGTCTCTTTGTTGTCAAAATAATCTCCATGATGATTTAGTGCGGCGTTTGCTTTTGTAAACCCAAACGACGGGAATGCTCGCTATCGCAATATCTCGGTTAGAATGGGCAATACGCAGTGCAAATAAGTGACTTTTTTGCGCTTTGAAATCATATTCTAATGTAGAGTTACTGCTATCTTTCCAGCACTTGACCGTACTATTGGTTGTTGTATTGATTAAGCAGTAATTGTCTTTTTTAGGTTGTTGCCATTGAAAAGTAACATCAAGGTAGCACATCTGCCCCTTGTGCAGTGCTATGCACTGCTTAGGGGTTACAGTGAGTTCTTTCGTGCTTTTAGCCTGCGCTATAAAGCTAAATAAAGAGAATAAAACAACCCAAGCATATTTTGAACGGTGTAATTTCTTTTTGTTAAAACACATAACTGATACTCGTGCGCATAGATAATGCTGATGAACGTTTATTATTAAAATAAGGACTGTCGGTAATCGCGTCGTCTATTTTTGCTGCGCGCGCTGTCATGCGTAAAACAACATTTTCTGTAAGAGGGTAAGTGACGCCTGCTTCGGCGCTAAAATTAAAGCTATCACCCGCTTTATATTCTGTGAATCTGGGATTCAACGCACTTTCTGGTGATACACCTACATAATAATCGTTGAGTTTGCTGGTGGCATATTCTGCGCCAACTAAACCATGAAAGTTCCAGTTACGCCATTGCCAGCTTCGGCCTAACGCTGCTGTTAATGTGGTGCCATTATGATCACCAGTAGCATCCTGATTGACTGAAAACTGCAACACATTATCGCCGATAAACCCTGTTAAGCGGGCCCCAACGGTGAGTTCTTCGTCAATTTCTGTACCATTAAATCCAGCATTTCGTCCGTCATTATCATAATTGAACTGTCCAATGCTCGTTGTTGTAGTGAAATCTAATGACCACTGGTCTGTGTCAAATAGGTTATAACCGACAACCATACCGTGACCACTTTCACTATAAGACTCTACAAAAAAGTCATTCCATTGATAATAGCCATTGATCAGCAGGCCTGAATCTGAATAGTGACCGTCACCAAATTGGGCTGGACCATCACCAATAGCATGAAAAAGTCCTAATTCTAAATAGTTTTCAGGCGCGTTGGGCTGTGAAATTCCGGCTCTGACATTTTGACTAATTTCATTGGCATAAATAGGTTGTAGAGCACTTGCTGCTAAAGTTAAGGCGCCGATTAACAGTTGTTTATTCATTGAAGGCTTTCTCATTATTGTAATTCCGGTTGAGTAGATACCGAGTATTATTAAGAAATATAAATGTATTAGACGTATCAAAATCTATCGTCTGTAACAAAATGTAGCAATTGTAACTTTTAAAGCCACTAAATAGATTTCAAAAAAGTGAAATTATCGCAGTATTCTCCACTCCTTATCGCGCTGAAATGGTATCATAGCGACGTTAATTTCTCCTACAAGGCAATGTATTGAACAGTCCAATCGAACACAAAGCACCGAATATAGAATTTATTACCCTAATGGCTTGCATGATGTCTCTAGTGGCATTATCTATTGACGCTATTTTGCCTGCTATGGGGATGATTTCCACGTCACTGTCATTAACACAAACGCAAGATATTCAATTAGTCATCTCACTAGTGTTGTTGGGACAAGGATGCGGGCAGTTACTTTTTGGTCCCTTGTCTGACACCTTCGGTCGTAAGCCTGCTATTTACGCAGGCTATAGCATTTTTTTAGTCGCGACCATTGTTTGTATGTATACCACAACGTTCGAAGAATTATTAATTGCACGGTTCGTGCAAGGCTTTGGCTTAGCCGCGCCGCGCGTACTCACCATTGCGATTATACGTGATAAATATTCAGGCCCGCGCATGGCGCAAGTTATGTCATTTATCATGGTCTTTTTTATACTAGTGCCAATGATTGCACCTTTGATGGGCCAAGGTATTTTATTATTTGCTTCGTGGCAGGCCATTTTTGGTTTAATGCTCGTTTTTGGCTTGTTTTCTCTGGGTTGGTTTGCTGTACGTCAGCCTGAGACATTAGCACCGGAGCATAAGAAATCGTTAAAGCTTAGTGTATTATATGCGACGTTTAAAGAAGTTGTTACGACGCCCGTAACGATGGCATATACGTTAGCAGCCGGTATTTTGTCAGGCAGCTTTGTGTCTTATTTAGCTTCTTCTCAACAAATATTTGGTCAGCAATACGGCCTCGATGATAAATTCGCTATCTATTTTTCAGGTATGGCACTTGTGTTTGGATTGGCTTCATTTTTTAATGGGAAAATGGTCGTAAGAAAAGGCATGCAGTACCTGGTTTTTAGAGCCTTTGGTCTCTTTATTATTAGCTCCTTTATTTTTATGGCAGTGGTGATCAATCAACAAAACATGCCACCACTAAGTTGGACAACTGGCTATTTTGTAGTTGCATTTGCTTGTGTTGCTGTCTTATTTGGTAACTTAAATTCACTTGCAATGGAGCCTTTAGGCCACCTTGCAGGTTTTGGCGCAGCCGTTGTTGGTGCTGTTTCAACGTTAACGGCTGTGCTAATCGCTATGCTCGTTGGCAGTATATACGATGGCACAATATTTCCTTTAGCATTAGCTTTTACCTGTTGTGGTTTAGGGGCTGGTCTTGTGGTCTTTGCTATTGAGCGCCATAGAAAATCAAAGAAAGAATAATAAACATGCTTTTAGTTATCGATAATTACGATTCATTTACCTATAACATCGTGCAATATTTTCAGCAGTTAGGACAAATTGTTGAAGTGGTGCGTAATGATCAAGTGACAATCGCTGAAATTGAAGAAATGGCGCCGCAATATTTGGTTATTTCTCCTGGTCCTTGTACGCCTAATGAAGCCGGAATTTCGATGGCAGCTATTGAGTATTTCGCAGGGAAAATCCCCATGCTGGGTGTGTGCTTAGGCCATCAAGCCATCGCTCAAGTCTTTGGCGGTGACGTGGTGTTAGCGCATAAGGTCATGCATGGGAAAACATCACTGATAAATCACGATGGTGAAGGGGTCTTTAATCAATTGCCTAATCCATTGCGAGTGACTCGTTATCATTCATTGGTTGTAGAGCCATCCACATTACCTGCATGTTTTGAAGTGTCGGCAACGGTAATGAGTGACAATGGACAGGAAATAATGGCAATGCGTCATCGCTCCTTGCCCATTGAGAGCGTGCAGTTTCACCCTGAATCAGTGTTAACTGAACAGGGATTATCACTGCTTGGTAATTTTATTAAGCGTTAACTTGAGCTTGTTGCGGCATTTGATGGGGTTTTGGCACCCACTGGCTAGCGATGAGTGAACAAGCTGCTAATGCTGCTCCTGCATAAAATACTAATGAATTATCGATTAGCCAAATAAGACCAAAGGCGGCTGGAATGATCACGGCGGCAATGTGGTTGATGCTAAAACTAACACCAGCACTGCCTGCTAAATCTCGTGGGTCGGCTATTTTCTTGAAGTAAGTTTTTAGGGCAATAGCCATGGCAAAAAACAGATGATCGACCACGTATAATCCGGCGGCTATGGTGCTTGAATCAACCAGTGCATATCCCGTGAACACCATTATTAATCCCACATATTCTAAGGTTAAGGCTTTACGCTCACCAACGCGGCCAATCCATGCACCAATTTTGGGGGCTAAAAAGAAATTTATAACGTGATTAAGCATATAAAGCGCGGTAATTTGAGCAACGCTATAACCAAATTTTTCCACCATTAAAAAGCCTGCAAACACTACGAAAATTTGACGTCTGGCGCCTGAGAAAAAGGTTAATAAGTAATATAAGCCATAGCGTTTTTTTAGAATAAGTTTCTTATGCTGTACCGGACCATGATTAAACTCAGGCATAGCCACAAAGAGTAATACCGTGAGTACCAACCCCACGCTACCGAGCGCAAAGTAAACCCATTTATAATCGGCATCAAGCAGGCTAAAACCAATCCAAACTGCGCCATAGGCCACAAGTGCCGACGCTGATTTTATGGATAACAGCTTGCCTAGTTTTTCAGGCGCTTCTTGTTGATTAAACCATTGTAAGCTTAAAGATTGGTTAATCGTTTCGTAATAATGGAATCCGACAGACATTAAAATAGTCGTGGCATACAAGCCATAAATTGTAGGGAAAAAACCAGTGACCGCCACACCAATGGAAAGCAGCGCTAGTGACACCACCGCAAATGTTTGCTCTTTTAACACCAGTAATATAAAAACGGCGGTGAACGCTAGAAAACCGGGTATTTCTCTAAGTGACTGTAACATGCCAATTTCTGCACCCGTAAAATTGGCGGTCTCAATTGAAAAGTTATTAAGCATAGCCAGCCAAGCTGAAAAAGTGACTGACATAGTGATTGTCGCTAACGCGAGATAGGTGAAGGGCGTTTGCCAATGTGTGGGGATAATATTAAGTTTCATAACGATCTTTAAGTGGTCAATCAGAGGGTATTGATTATAAGATACTCAAATGATGACTAGTAGTAGCAATTATGACAAATAGTATAGATAAACAGACAAGTGACAGTTGGTTGCTCAAAGACAGTAAAGATAAACAGACAAGTGGTAATTGGCTGTTAACTTATACTTCCGAATATCGTGAATTACCGCGCCCCATAACACCTATTAAGCGTGAGATGAAGCCCATGGTTCAGGTGGTTAAACATAGCCACAGCTGGGGCCAGTTGGTGTTTGCATCGCAGGGTGTGTTGCAGATTATTGCCGATGAAGGGCGATATATTGTGCCTCCAGGGCAAGCACTGTGGTTACCAACAGGCGTGGAACATCAACTGTTCTGTCGTTATGGTGCTAGTTTTAGAAATCTGCATATTGATGGTTCTCTTTGTGATGTGTTGGGGACTCAGGTTTATGCGTTTAATGTGGAACCGCTATTAAAAGAAGTTATTTTGTCTATGTGTCAGTGGCCGCTTGATTATGAAGTGACGGATGAACGAATACGCTTGTTTTATGTTTTACTCGATTTGTTGAAAGCGGCACCTAATACAGGGTTATTTATGCCGTCTATTGATGACAACAGATTATCACCAATTATTGAAGCATTAACGGCCAATCCTTGTAATAAAACGACCCTCGAAGAATGGGCAAAGATTGTTGGCGCTTCTAGCCGTACTTTAAACCGATTATTTAACCAATGTTTTGGATTTGGCTTTAGTCAATGGAAGCAAAAACTAAAAATTATTCAAGCTTTGGACATGCTTACTGATGGTCATACCACACAAGGGATTGCGTCGGATTTAGGGTATGAATCAAGCTCTGCTTTTATCTATGCCTTTAAAAAGTACCTAGGATGTTCACCAGGGCACTACCGCAAAGGTAATAGTGGATAATCCTTGCTAGTAATTTAGTGTTAATCTCCTTACAATTAGCGGTTAAGCCTTAAAAATTAGTGCAGCTAAGCGTCATGTTTTAGCCACTACATATAATAATAAATAGGACTCTAATGAAAAAGTTGCTCATTGCATCCCTTGCGCTTGGCGTAACAGCCTGTACGACAACGGCGCCAAAAGTAGAAAAGTTAATCGTCAACAAGCCCATTGAAGTTATTAAAGTATCTCAGCCATTACTCAGTGGTAATGCCTTAACCATGAAACAGATCATGGCTGATCCAACATGGATGGGTATTGCACCATCTCGCGCCGATTGGCGTGATAATAATTCTATTTTTTATCATTTGAAACAAGCCAACTCACCATTGTCCGACATCTACGTACAAACGATTGATGGCAAAGCTAAAAAATTGGCATTGAGTGAGGTGCATTTAGCGTCACAGTCCTCAGGTGTTAGTAACCAAGATAATTCATTGAAGGCTTTTACCTATAAAGGCAATATTTTTATTAAAGAGTTATCGTCTGGTGATATTAAGCAGATAACAAAAGACACAAACCGTCGTTCTCAGCTGCAGTTTTTAACGGATGGGCGATTGGCCTATCAACAAGGGCAAGCATTTTACGCGATTAATTTAGTTTCAAATGTTAATGAGCTCATTGTAGAAATTAAGTTTGATAAAGCCCCTGTCGTACCAACAACCCCTACAACTTATATTGGCGCGCAGCAGCACCGTTTAATTAAATATGTAGCGCTGCAACAACACAATAAAGCGACGCGGTTTAACCATAATCAAACGCTTCAAAAAGAGAATAAAACATTTTCAACAGCGCCGTTTTATTTAGATCCTAAGCAGCGTTTATCTGAGCTTAGTCTAAGCCCTAGTGGTGATAAGCTGATCGTGGCGACAAAAAGTAAGAGCGCTAAATGGCGCAGCAAACATGACATTATGCCAAATTATTTAGGCGATAAAGGCTATGTTGAATCTGTTAATGTGCGAGCTCGTGTTGCTGAAGCCAAAGCAAGCCCCCATCAGTTAACCTTTATTGATATTGCGACAAGAGCGCAGCATCAAATTGATTTTAGCGCGTTACCGGGTTTTGATGAAGATGTATTAGCTAGCGTTAAAGCTGAAAACTATGCCAAAAAAGGTAAAGAGTACACCAGTAAAAAATCACCGAGAGATATAACACTCTTATCTGATTGGACCTGGGGGCAAAGTGCTATTGTTTGGAATGATAGTGGCAGTGAATTAGCAATCATGTTGGAAGCAGCTGACAATAAGGATCGTTGGTTAACATCTTACAATATGAACAACAATAAACTTAAGACGCTTCATCGTTTACATGATGACGCTTGGGTCAATTATACGTTTAACGAATTTGGTTGGTTAAACAATGATAAGAGCCTATATTTCTTGTCTGAAGAGAGTGGTTACTCACAGCTTTACACTGTGGATTTAAAAGGAAAAATTGACAGTTTAACCCAAGGTAAATTTGAAATTAGCAGCGCAAAGCTAAGCAAAAATGGTAAAACTATTTTTTATAAGGGAAATAAAACACACCCAGGTAAATATGAAATCTATCGCGTTAATTTAGCGACCAAGAAGTCTCAACAGTTGACTAGCTTTGGTGGTATGACCGATTACATACTAAGCCCTAAAGAAGATAAATTATTATTAACGCATTCGTCACTTTTAAAGCATAGTGACTTATACGTGATGAATATTACTGAGGCCGGTGCTGGCAGTGTTAAACGTTTAACAAACACAGTTAGTGAAGAATTTGCAGCTTACGATTGGCAAGCTCCTAAAATCGTTGCGGTACCATCAAGTTACGGTGAGCAACCTGTTTATGCGAAAGTGTATTATCCGCAAGGTTACGACAGTGCTAATCCGCAACAATACCCCGCAGTAATTTTTAATCATGGTGCAGGTTATTTACAAAACTCTCATTATGGGTTTTCAGGCTACTTCCGTGAATTTATGTTTCATAACTTATTAGCTCAACAAGGCTATGTTGTTATGGATATGGATTATCGTGCGTCAAAAGGTTATGGCCGTGACTGGAGAACCGCTATTTATCGTCAAATGGGTACACCAGAAATTCAAGATCTCAAAGATGGGGTCGATTACATGGGTAAGCATCTACAAGTTGATAAAAATAGAGTGGGTACTTATGGTGGTTCATACGGTGGCTTCATGACGTTTATGGCGTTGTTTACTGAGCCTGAGTTATTTCAAGCAGGTGCGGCGCTACGTCCAGTAACTGATTGGGCTCATTATAATGCGGGTTACACCTCTAACATTTTAAATACACCTAATGACGACGATATTGCTTATCGATTAAGTTCTCCAATAGAGCATGCACATAACTTGAATAAACCCTTGTTAATCATGTCGGGTGTTTTAGATAATAATGTGTTTTTTCAAGACAGTGTGCGCTTAGTTCAACGATTAATTGAACTAGAAAAAGAAACATTTGAAACTGCAATTTATCCGGTAGAGCCACATGGATTTAGGCAGCCATCAAGTTGGTTGGATGAGTATCGTAGAATTTTTAAATTGTTTGAAAACAATTTAAAAAATAAGTAATACAACATTTAGGGAGGATAAACCTCCCTGTTTAACATAGTTATAGGTTAGGGTTTGCAGTGAGTCGTTTAAAAAATTGGTTATCAAAAGATGATAAAACTTTACGAAAAGCCGAGACTAAGTCCCGTCGTCCTGCTGGTGAGGGTGACGCTAAAAGTGGCTTGAAATCGGCTGGCGTAATAGAAACTGAGACTAATTTTTACCGCTATTTGGTGAGTAAAGCCTTATTGCTGCCACAGAGTAATGATGTTGATAGTGAAATTCCTGATAATAGAATTCTGTTAGATATTGAATTAGCCCCTGCTTTGGCACGTCAAGCCTCAAAACAAGAAAGCAAAGATTTATTTAATGCCTTAAAAGCTCAATTATTTCAAAATGTAGAATCGCGGGTTGAAAGCCGTTTAAATAACATCGATGAAAGTACGTTTCAGCGTTTTATTATTGCACCATATTTAATGGATGCCGTTAACATAATAAATACAAAAGCGGCTTCCATATCTCGCATTAAGCCTTTGGTCTTGAAACCGGCTGGTTTAGTACAGAATATGATTGGTGTGTTAAATCGTTTTGGCTCAGTTAAAAAAAGTGATGAAAAACCACTAGAACCCAAAGATGCAGAATTATGTTTAGGTTATTTAGGCATTGAGAAATTACGGTTGTTTATACCTTATTTAATTGTGCACGAGTCATTAAAGGATACTGGTACTAAGTTTCATCAAACATCGCGAAAATTGTGGAACCATGTGCAAATTACGGCGCAAGCGGCTAGTGCTTTAGCAACGCTTGACGACAAATTAGACCCTGATGAAGTTTATATGATGGCGCTATTTCATGAAATGGGCGCCGCATTGATGTTACATATTGTTGATGAATGTTTTCATGAAACACGCAGAGAACTGAGTAAACAAGCGATGGAAAGTGGCGCATCTGAAGTGAGCCATAAACTAGCTGAAATTACTTCGGCTATACCTGTGCTTGATAAATTAATGCCTGCCAAAGCTAAAGCGTTAAGCGTTGAAATAGCTAATCGTTATAAAATGAATCACTTTAGATTAGCTCCTGTATTAGAAGAACTGTCTCAATCGATGAGTATTGATGGAATCAGCGGAGCGGCGCGCGTGATTGCACAGGCTCGTAGTTATGCTGTTTTTAAACAGATGTATAAAGAAGAACTAATTGACAAAATTCAAGCGACGGCATTGCTTAATTATTATCAATTGGATAGTAAAAAGATTAAATTACTCAACCAACAAAAGTATTTAAAAGTCCCTAAGGTTGAGCCTTAACGTAGTTATCCCCCAACAATATCGACACTTAGAGGAATGTTTAAGAGTGTCGATATTATTTTTCTGCTTTCTTCAATTCAATAAATGCTTGTTGAAGAGCTTTCACTGTCATTTCGGGGGTTGATAAGCTAACCGCAATGGACGGCTTAGATGAAAATGCATATCCAACCTTGATTAAACTTTCTTGAGGCAAACCATTTTCTTTCGCTGCTTGTGTTATTTGATCTGGTGATGCAATAACTAAATCAACTCTTCCTAATTTTAACATGCCAACAGTTTGCCTTACATGAGTAACGCGGCTGATGTATTTAAATCCATTGTCGGTTATATATGTATCATTAGCG
>Ga0209292_1005971_pt1 | contig 12210 bp, 11 predicted proteins | sample GOMGulsemesocosm_2_FD_184634 | JGI IMG/M metagenome (GOLD analysis project Ga0209292, IMG submission 184634) | Methane-oxidizing microbial communities from mesocosms in the Gulf of Mexico - GOM9C Gulf of Mexico (SPAdes) (version 2) | ecosystem: Environmental > Aquatic > Marine > Cold seeps...
CAGTGCTAGGATCAGCCCTTGAAAGGTTTTAACATTATATTTTGACATGATATCTGCACAATAAAGCAAAGAAATAATCATTAAAGTATACCTGCTGCGCAGATATGAATATAGGATAAATTACAATTTTTCGCATTGTTAGTGTGGTTTTTTCAGGTATTTGAGCTAGGTTAGCAAGGGGTCGGCAGAAAACCTGGCTAGGGATAAGAGCTGGCGCGAATATGCAGTGTTGATATTCGCGTATATAGAGTGGCTAATTTACACCTTTTTTGATCAGGTATTGATACGGTAGGCGCTCTGTCTGGCTAGCCACTAGGGTGTGATCCATAAACTGGCAGAAACTGGGGATATCACGTACTGTCGCAGGGTCATCTGCAAGTATTAATAATGTTTGACCATCCTCAAGTTTCCTCACCGTTTTCCTTACCATCATTACAGGTTCTGGACAGCGTAAACCAAGGGCATCGAGTTCATGTTCAGGATCGGAAAATAATGGATTCATCAGGCTTTCTCTATGTGGTAAATATACGTAAATAGACTAATATTAATGAGTGATTACAATTATATATTGGTAAATCATCATGTATGTTGTTAACTTGTTAATAATCGCGCGATATTAATTTTGCGCTGTTAAGTAACCATCAACAAGGAGTGTGTATGTTACTACAAGCCAGTGGCAGACTAAAAGTATATTCTTCAATCGCTTTTTTTGCTTTATTAATCATGCTTATGGAAGTGCCTATTGCTGATACAGGTACTTGGCTAGGGGTGCTGAGTATTGTTGGGATCGCTGTTTGGGTGGAATTAAGTGATTATTTTGTTGAAGAAGATAAAGTAGAAAAAGCCAAACAAGACGATGATAAAAAATAAATTCACAGAGGGCGATCGCCCTCTGTCTTGTAATCTAACTCGTAATTTCCCTCCTTGTAATGGTAAAACTGTGATTGTTATCTAAGCTTAACTCTACTACCTGTTTATTGGAGTTAACTATGAAAGGCAACAGTAAGGTTATCGCGACCCTTAATGGGTTATTACATAATGAATTAGCAGCAATTGATCAATATTTCACTCACTCTCGAATGTATCAGGATTGGGGGTTAGAAAAATTATATGAACGGATCAGTCATGAAATGGAAGAAGAAATTACGCATGCTGATGCGCTCATTAAACGTATTCTATTTCTTGAAGGACGGCCGAATTTAAAAGATCGCCGGGATTTATTAATTGGCAGTGATGTGACGAGTATGCTGACTAATGATCTGGTATTGGAAATGGAAGTTGTTGGTGGATTACGTGCTGGTATTAAGGTGTGCGAGGAAGAAGGTGATTATCAAACCCGGGAAGTATTGTTGCCATTACTGGCTGATACTGAAGAAGATCATGTTTACTGGTTAGAGCAGCAGTTAGGGTTGATTAAAAAAATCAGTTTATCTAATTATATCCAGTCGCATATGGGCTCTTAATTCTTATCGTATTACCACATTCATCGTTCAGGAGGCGGTTATGCAAGGAAATACAAATATCATCATGTTATTAAATAAGGCGCTAGGTTGTAAGCTGGTTGCGATCAATCAATATTTTTTACATGCCAGAATGTATAAAAATTGGGGCTTAGAGGGATTGGATAAAGCGGACTACAAACAGTCTATTTTAAAAATGAAGCAGGCAGATAAACTTATTAATCGTATTTTATTTTTGCAAGGGTTGCCGAATTTACAAGACTTAGGTCGGTTAGCTATCGGTGAAGAGGCTGCTGAAATGATTCAACTGAATATTGAGCTGGAGTTGAGTATTCGGGTGGTACTACAAACCTTGATTGAAGAATGCGAAAAAAGTAATGATTTTGTCAGTCGTGATATAGCCACTGAAATCTTAGAAGAAGTTGAAGAACAAATTGACTGGATCGAGAGTCAGCAATACCTGATCGGTCATGAGGGCTTAGACAACTATTTACAATCTCAATGTAGTTAGGCAACCTGTGGCTGTTGTTGTGCTTGCTTGAGCAGAGTTTGGTTTAATACCTTTTTTGCACATTGACAACACTTGCCACATTGACTACCAATACCAAGCTCAGTACTTAATTCTTTCATTGTTGTAGCACCTTCATCAATACTTTTTATCAGCTGTTTATCGGTAATACCGTGACAAATACATACGTACATAAATAACTATTCTTGGCTGGATTTATGCCGATGTTAATATGAATGCGAATGATTATCAAGCCGCTAGACCGCAAAAACTTTGGCTTTCACCATGTCTCTATATTGTTTTGGTGCCATATCAAAGTGTTGCTGGAATTTTTTTTTGAAATAATATGCATCACGAAAACCAACTTGTTCTGCTACATCGCAGATCGTTAAACCAAAATCCCGTAATAGCACCTGTGCGGTCTCTAATCTCAGTGTTAACAGAAACTGATTTGGGGTTTGTCCCACTTGTTCTTTGAAGCGGCGATTGAAGGTGCGTAGCGGTAACTGACAAACATCGGCGATCATTTGATTGGTAATGCTATTTGCCATGTTTCGTTGCATCCAATCTTGTGCGAGGGCAATCGACTCATCAAACTGTACTTGGCCACCAACTTGGTAGAAAGGCTGTTGTTGAGTACGTGATATTTCATGGGAAAAATGATTTTCAATCACACTAGCGATCTTTTTTCCAAACATTTCATTAATTAAAAATAGCATCATTTCTGATTGTGAGTTAATACTACCTGCACAATATAAGCCATTCGCGGCAGTGATAGAGGCTTGACGATTGAGTTTTACTTGTGGGTATTGTTGACTAAATTGATCGTAAAAATACCAGTGTGTTGTGGCTGGTAATCCATCAAGTAATCCGGCTTCAGCCAACCAACAAACACCTGTGCCAGTTGATAGTATTTTTGCACCGCTATTATACTGCTGACGTAACCAAGGTAATATTTCTGGATGTTTAATGATTGAAACTAATGGATTTCCCCACATTGGTGGAAATATGACTAAATCAAACTCTTGCTCACAGGTAAAGGTCAAGTCGGGTTGTAAACGAAGTCCGGCTGTCAGAGGCTTAGCGGTTAAGCTGCTAGAAATTAATTTTATTTCTAGTGGGTCTTGATGCTGGGTTTTTCTATCGCGCAAGCGTGATGCACCCGATAACATTTCTGCTGCTAAGGAAATACCAGTAACTAACGCTTTATCATAAAGTACAAACCCAATTTTCATATCAAACTCCAATTCTGTAGCAATCTAAACTTAGTATATCTATTTATTTATTACATTGTGTCCGATCTTTATAGGTAAATAGTCTGCGTTGGCACATTTGTCAGGGCTAATGGCATGGATGAAAGTGAATTGTTAGTATAACTTGCTAGACTATCTAGCAATAGCTGAGATTCGAATGAGATGTATTAAAATGGCGAAATTACCGTTAATAGTTGGTTTAGGTGGGATGAATGCAGCAGGACGTAGTTCTGGTTTCCATAGTTATAAGCGTTTAGTGTGCGATGCCTTGCCTGATGATGTAATGGCTAGTACTTGGCAAGACTTAGCCCAACGCATGGGGTTAGATACTCGCGATATAAATACTGACATTATTGGCCAAATTAAAGCCGGTACGTTAGTGCGTCATGCGACTACATTTAATCCAAAAGCGGTACCTTTCCAGCGAAAATATAAGTTCTCACCAGCAGGAGAACCAATTAAGTTTCAGTTAAAAAAATCAAAGCTACCTCATACTATTCCTGTTAATTGGGTACTTAATGACGTTGATAATAAAACAGTTGAAGTGACCGTTGAAGGTGATTTTGAGGCGTTAATTTATGACACCATTACTTACCCAGTATCAAGTGCCGGTAATATTCCAACGGGCTTTGATTTAGATAAATTATACAATTCGCGATCGCATCCTCGCGGTTTAAAACTAACGGTTTATGGTGCCTCTGATGCACTTAATTCATTAGGTGTTGATTGGGATGATATTCTCAAATTAATTAATCCTGATGAAGTATCTGTCTATGCGGGAAGTGCACTTGGTCAAGTCGATGAAAATTCATTTGGTGGTATGCTTTCAGCTTATTTTAAAGGCGGTCGCGTTAGTACCAAAATGATGGCCATGGCACTAGCTGAAATGCCAGCAGATTTCATTAATAGTTATGTGATCAATAGTGCTGGTACTACTGGCACCAACATGGGGGCTTGTGCGAGTTTCTTATATAACTTGCGTCAAGGTATGCTAGACATTCAGTCAGGTAAATCAAAAGTTGTTATCGTTGGCAACGCTGAAGCACCTGTTGAAACTGGGGTTATGGAAGGTTTTCGTGTGATGGGCGCGTTAGCTGAAGATGATCAGTTAAAAGCATTAGATAACAGTGATTTTGTTGATAATCGCCGCGCTTGTCGTCCATTCTCATCCAACGCTGGGTTTACGATGGCTGAATCGGCACAATTTGTGGTGTTGATGGATGATGAACTTGCATTAGAGTTAGGTGTGTCTATTTATGGTTCTGTTGCCGATGTGTTTGTTAATGCTGATGCCAATAAGAAATCCATTTCAGCGCCAGGAATTGGTAACTATGTGACCGTGGCTAAAGCAACCGCATTAGCGAAAGCTATTTTAGGTGAATCAGGCTTACAGCATACTTTTGTGCAAGCGCATGGTACTGGAACGCCACAAAACCGGGTGACAGAAAGCCATATTTTAAATGAAGTCGCGGCAAGTTTTAATATTAAGAAGTGGCCTGTTACCGCAATTAAATCTTATGTCGGTCATTCAATGGGAGCTGCGGCTGGAGATCAACTTATGGCGTCGTTGGGTGTGTGGCAACACGGCTGGATCCCAGGGATTAAAACGATTGATCATATTGCCGATGACGTACATCAAGAAAACCTGCACATCTTAACTGATCACCAGTTTGTTGGTGATAAAGGTCAAGAGATGAAAGCGGTAATCTTAAATGCAAAAGGTTTTGGCGGTAATAATGCCAGTGGTTTAGTATTATCACCAGAGCAGACATTAACAATGCTGGAAATTAAATACGGAACATCAGTAGTAAGCGCTTACAAAGAACGCAATGTCCTGATTAAACAACGAGCTGTTGATAATGATACAAAGGCATGCCTAGGCGAAGAAAAAATCCGTTATGCATTTGGTAATGCGGTTATTGATGAAAGTGGTGTGAATATCACTACTAACGAAGTGCGTTTACAGGGCTTTGCAAACGCAATTAAGTTAGCTCAAAATAATCCGTATCACGAATATAGCTAATGCGTTGATGAACCTTGCACGTTAACTACGTGCAAGGTTATTTTAAATACGATTCATTTCATCTGCCATCACTTGTAACTCTTCGGTAATTTCTGCGATCTGTTTCAACTTCTGAATTAATAATAATATATGTTTATGATCATCATTTTCATAGCGTTTGAGTAACTCCTCTAGTTCACAAATATAAAAATTATCGTCATTAACTGGCGATAAAATAGTATTTTTTGTTTGCTTTAACGCGAGGGTAATCATTTGTTCCACTAAGCGTAAATCTTGCTGTAATTCCGCATCAATAATTTTATTTCTGTGTACGCCTAATGCCGACAGTGCCGATAGCATGGCATGATTACGACGGGCTATATCATACACATGATTGAGTTTATGGCGTTTATCGCTGGGTTCAACCTGCATGTCTTTCCAAGACGCGGTCAAATGGCTATCAGCTACATAGGCTTTACGGCGTGAAACTCGATATGGTAATTCATTGTTTTTCCCCGAAACATATTGATTGATGATCTCATGAAAGTAAGCCTGATTAGCGGTTATCGCTTCGACTAAATACTTAGGGAATTGCTTATATTGCCAGTTGGGTAGGACTAGCTTGGCCAGTAGATAAGCAATACTACAACCGGTTAAGGTATCAATGATACGTGGGATGGTTACCACAAAACCTTGTTGGTACAGTACGTTAAATGCCAGTAATACTAACAAGGTAATATAGGTAACCGCACGACTGTAATTTTGACGTAAATAATAAAAGAATAGAAATGCTGATATTGCCAATAAGAATAGTTGGCTGCGCTCAGTTGGAAACAGGTATAATAGAATAGCACCGATGATGATGCCCATTAGCGTACCTGAAATACGTTGTTTTAATTTAACTCGAGTTGCACTGTAACTGGGTTGTAGGACAAATAGTGTGGTTAACACCACCCAATATCCATGTAGTTCAGAGGCGAAAATAATCCCTATCCCTAATGCTATGCCGATGGTTAAGCGGATCGCATGGCGAAATACTGGGCTGGATAAGTGCAATGCGTCACCTAACCTTTGTTTTATCGATAGGCGTTCACGTGGTGCCATAACTAAGAATTCATGCTCACTTGTGGGCTCGCTGTTAATTAATAGCTCATCAGCCTTGCGTAAATTACGAAATAATAATTTCAGTGGACCAAAGAGCTGCCATTGCACAGATTTTTCTAATGTCAGTAATTCTTGTTTTAAAATAGCGAGTGACCAAGTCAAGCCGTGATCGTGTACATAAGTCTGCTTGTATAGTGTTGCGTTACCGCGTTGAGTACAGGCGGTAGCAAGTTGCTTTAATACTTGCTCAAAACCATGGATGATCAAATCATTATTTAAATTACGTTTTAGTGAATCATAATGAAAATGGCTAGATGTCATTTTTTCATGCAATTCTTGGGCTTCTTGATAGAGGTGGATCAAGTGTTGAAGTTCATGGGATAGGTTTTCACTATCCATATGATAATCAATGTTGGTACGACATGCTGACATGGCATTGACGATATTAATATTTAACGTTGATAAGGTATGACGAATGGTTTTATGATCATGCTTTGTCTGCGAGAAAAATTTGGCTTTTTCTTGTTGGTATAAACCTAATGAAAAATAAACCTCAGCCAATTGTTCTCTGATGGGGTTATATAGAGTCACCTTAAGTAATACTGTCGAGATAATAAAATACCAAGCCGCACCAGCAATGAGGAGTAAAGAGTAAGGATTAAATTCGACTTCAGTTGCGAGTATAGTGGCAGATTCAGCATCATGGCTTAACCCTAACATAGTGTAAACCGCAATCATCAAGGTTGCAAAACTGATGGTTACATAGCGTTTACCTAAGGAACCGAGAATGATAATCGAAAAACTAAATAGGCAGCTGCCAATTAAAAATAACAATGGGTAAGGGAACAGTTGGCTTACTAATAATGATGATAAAGTAAAACAAAAAAGCGTCAATAAGCTATTAATAATGCGCTTTTTGATACTGTCATCACCTTCTGAAATTACCGCAGCGACAATACCGAGAACGGCGGTAACTGAGAGTTCAGAGAGTTCAAGAATGTACCCCGGAATCAATAAGGTTATCGATGCTAAAAATGCTTTTAGCGCAATAAAAAAATTACTGTTGGCGGTTAAATAAGTCAGTTTTCGCCATGGCTGTAGCATGCGTGATGAGTCCCTTATAAAAATTTTACTGTGCTGCTTTAATGGCATTGACGAGTTGTACTACTGCCGCTTGATTGCTAATGCTTTTATCATAAATAAAATTACTGATAACCCGTGTTATTGCTGATTGTACATAGGTTGTTGTTGCCATTGCCTGAGAAAAAGTCGGTACTAGTGTGTTGTCTCGGGTTGCTTGTTGGTAGTCTTGATATGCTTGCTGCGTACAGGCATTAAAATTACCCTTATCAGTGGTATCTATTATCGGTAATGAACCTTTTTTGACGTTAAAGTCACGCTGTAATTCCGGTGTTAATATGATACTTGCTAGGGTGTTTTGCGCTTTCTTTACTTCTGATGATACACTTTTTAATTTAAAAAAAGCAAAACTATCAATATTATAGCTAAATATACCTTCAGTGCCAGGGAAGGGAATACAGCGGATTTTGGTATTTAATTTCTGCTTTTCTTGGAGTAGTTTACCTGCTACCCAATCCCCCATTATTTGCATTGCTGCTTGGTCTTCAATTAAGAGTTTAGTGGATTGTTCCCAAGTTCGATTTTTGGCATTTGCGTCGATGAATAACGATATAGTGCGTAATTTAGCAAAGGCTCGGATCATTGCCGGTGATGCTAATACTTGTGGGTTAAGTTCGACAAAAGCCTGTTTATATTGCTCTGCGCCTAAAATTGATAAACTGATCGACTCAAATAAAATTGCATCAGCCCAAGGCTCAGATGTATGAGCTATCGGTAAGTAACCAGCGGCTTCAAGCTGTGGTAATACTGTGATTAGCTCCGCGAGATCACGAGGAATTGCAATACTTGCTTTGTTAAAAATTGTTTCATTGAACCATAACCAATTAATACGATGAATATTAATCGGTACTGCCACATAATGTCCTTGGTATTTCATCACTGGCTTAATAAATTCTGGGAGCTTAGCATCCCATTGTTCTTGTTTAGCAATGTCGTCTAATGAGGTTAGGAACCCCAGTTTTGCCCATTCTTGAATATTATGGCCTTTGATTAACGCTGCCGTCGGTGGATTACCTGATACAGCCCGAGAACGTAATACCGTTAAGGCTGTATTACCACCGCCGCCTTTAATGGCAAAGTCGAGCCAGGTATTGTCGGTTTCTTCGACTTTACTTTGTAGCTCACTGAGCGCATCTAGTTCACCACCAGATGTCCACCAATGTAATACTTCTACTTGGCTTGCTGTTACAGGAGAAGTGAATAATACACTCAGTAGTATAAAGAGTCGTTGGATGCGATTACTGATGATGGTGCTCATTATTATATCCGTGATGATGGTTTGTGCGGGAGTCGTAAGATCACTTTTAATCCTGAATTTTCTCGATTGTGTAAGGTGAGTGTACCGCCATGGGCACTCGCTATACTGCGAGCAATACTTAAACCTAACCCTGAGCCATCGCTATCTTGAGCTATACGTGTATAAGGTGTAAAAATGTCCTCTAACATATCTTCTGGAATACCGGGGCCTGAATCAATCATACAAATGACGATGTGCTCTTGCTGTTGTTCGACGATAAGGTGTAAGAACCCTCCATATTTTATCCCATTTTCAACCAAGTTAGTTAAGCAGCGTTTTATAGCAAGGGGTTTTCCATGATAGTGAATGTTTACTTGTGGAAATGAAAAGGTAACTTTTTCTGTGCAGCTATTATGATGTTCTGTGATCTCATACAGTAATTCTTGGATATCAATAGGTGCACTGTTTTCGTGAATGTCGGTATCTTTCACACATTGTAATGCGCCTTTAACCATCATTTCTAATTGGTCGAGATCATTATTGAATTTCGCTGTTTTTACATCATCATTAAGTAACTCTGCACGTAAGCGTAATCGCGTTATCGGGGTTTTCAAATCGTGAGAAATGGACCGAAATAACCGTTCTCGATCGTCAATATAACGTTTTATTCGCAAGTGCATACGGTTAAATGCTTTAGTGGCAATCACTAATTCTGATGCGCCTTTTTCTTCAAGTAGAGGTTGATCTAAATCTTGACTTAATGTCGCTGCTGCGGCCGCCAGTTTTTTAAGTGGTTTGGTTTGCCAGCGCACTAGTATGTAGATCATCCACATTAAATTAGCGGTAATAAGAAAGATGAAAAACAATTGATCATTACTTACTAATTTATCATTAAGGGATACATAAGGTGCTGGTAGCAATGCGGCGATATATAGCCATTCATCAGGTGCGAACATCATTTGTATCACTAACACGGGGGGATTTAGCGGTTCTAGCGTGAGTGAGTAGTGTGCCCAAGAACGGGGTAATTCAGATAACAGAGTATCGTTGTTTAATACGTGTAAAGTTTTGGGGTGAGAAAACTCTGTTTTAATGACGATATTATTACCCAGTTTATCACCGAGCACACGATGAAATTCATCGAGTACGACACGTTTCATTTCACTGTTGGCTACGGGATCGATATTAATTTCGACTTCATTTAATGATACAAAATAGCGGCTTCCACCAAAATCGCGTAACTGTTCTAATACGATATGACGATATTGCAAGGGTAAGGAATTGAAGAAGGTCGCGGTTGAGGCTATATTTTGAGCCATGCTTTCCGCGGTATTTTTTAATCCTTCGAGTTCTTTATCTTTACTAAAATTATACCAAATACTGGTTGAAATTAACTGCGCGGTGGCGATTGATAACAGTGTCAGTAATAACATTCTAGAGACTAAAGAGCTGGGTAGCTGGCGGTAAATATACTCTTTAATCGTCATAAGAGACTTCGGTGATCAATACATAACCACGTCCGCGGATGGTTTTAATTAAGGTCGGACTTTTACTATTATCCCCTAGTTTTTGACGTAATCGACTCAGTTGTATATCGATGCCTCGTTCAAGGGGTAGTGCTTCTCGACCACGAGTCGCATCCGAAAGAGCATCACGACTTAGTACTTGATTTGGGTTTGTCACAAACAGTTTTAGCATATTGAATTCACTGCCTGACAGTTCTGTTGTACTGCTATTATGTTGATTAATTAATTGGCGTGTTAATGTATCAAGCTTCCAATGAGCAAACATAAAATAGCGGCCTTGGGTTGGCTTGGTGTAACTTGAACGGCGCAATAAGGCTTTGATTCTAGCCAGCAATTCTCGAGGACTAAAAGGTTTTGCCATGTAATCATCTGCGCCAATTTCTAAGCCGACAATGCGATCAGCTTCATCTGAATTAGCCGTTAACATGATGATCGGTACTTGTGATGTGCGGCGGATTTTTTGGCACAAGGTAAAACCATCATCACCTGGCATCATTACATCTAAGACAATCAGATCGGGCGTATTGGTGGCTAAGACGCGTTGCATTTCTTTGCCTTCACCGGCTGTCAGCACTGAAAATCCAGCTTGATCGAGATATTCACTGAGTAATTCTTTGATCTCAACGTCATCGTCAACTACTAATATTTGCTTTTTTGTGCTCATGCCCAGTCCATTATTTACATTGCGTAATGTGTATTGAACAGCTTGGAGGGGAAAATTTCAAGAAGAACATTTTAAGAAGAACATAAAAAAGCCAACTATCGTCATAGTTGGCTTGATATAGACTAACTAACCGTATGATGTATACCGTTGTTTTTAGTCTTCGATACGCTCAAAGATAGTCGCGATACCTTGACCAAGACCGATGCACATAGTCGCTAGACCATATCTACCACCTTGAACTTCAAGTTCGTTAACAAGCGTAGTCGAGATACGTGAACCTGAACAACCTAGAGGGTGACCTAATGAGATTGCACCACCGTTAAGGTTAATCTTTGTTTCAACAACATCTTCTAAGCCAAGGTCTTTAACACAAGGCAAAGATTGCGCTGCGAATGCTTCGTTTAATTCGAATACATCGATATCGTCAATGGTTAAACCTGCACGCTTAAGTGCTTTCTTTGTTGCTGGAACTGGACCGTAACCCATGATTGATGGATCACAACCTGCAACAGCCATAGATACAACGCGAGCGCGAGGCTTAAGACCTAGTTCTTTGGCTTTGTCTGCAGACATAAGTAACATTGCAGAAGCACCATCTGATAATGCAGATGAGGTACCCGCTGTTACTGTACCGTTTACAGGATCAAATACTGGACGTAAATTACCTAGGCTTTCCATTGATGTTTCTGGACGAATCACTTCATCAAAATCATACAATTTTAAAACGCCATCAGCATCGTGACCTTCAATTGGTAGAATTTCACGTTTGAAACGACCTGATTCTGTCGCTGCTTGTGCTAACTTGTGAGAACGAACTGCAAATGCATCCTGTTGCTCACGTGTAATGCCGTGTAATTTACCTAGCATTTCAGCTGTTAGCCCCATCATACCCGCTGCTTTAGCAGTGGATTTAGCAAGGCCAACGTGGAAATCAACACCGTGGTTCATTGGTACATGACCCATATGCTCAACACCACCAATGATCATCACGTCGCCGTCGCCCATTGCGATAGCACGTGTAGCATCATGGATAGCTTGCATCGATGAACCACATAGGCGGTTAACGGTTGTTGCACCTGCTGTGATTGGGATACCAGCAAGTAATGAAGCATTACGGGCGATATTGAAACCTTGTTCTAGTGTTTGCTGAACACAACCCCAATAAACATCTTCGATGTCATTTGGATCTACTTCAGGGTTACGGTCAAGCAAGCCTTTCATTAATTTTGCAGATAGATCTTCAGCACGAACGTGACGGAATGCACCGGCTTTAGAACGACCCATAGGTGTACGTAGACAATCGACTACAACTACAT
>Ga0209292_1005974_pt1 | contig 12201 bp, 10 predicted proteins | sample GOMGulsemesocosm_2_FD_184634 | JGI IMG/M metagenome (GOLD analysis project Ga0209292, IMG submission 184634) | Methane-oxidizing microbial communities from mesocosms in the Gulf of Mexico - GOM9C Gulf of Mexico (SPAdes) (version 2) | ecosystem: Environmental > Aquatic > Marine > Cold seeps...
GTTAAATGTTGATGATTTTGCCGTTATTGAGTGGCACAGTGCCTTTACGGGCAATCCAGCACCACAATTATTTAGCCTAGACAGTCGTCAACCTGCTTATATTGGCTTGAATCAAGTCGGTACATCCGAAATTACGGTGATTGCAAAGTAGTCGAAACTGAGGTAAATAAAAATGCAAAAGCTAGCACCTAGGGTGCTAGCTTTTGGTTTCAAATAACGGATAATTCACCTCATTGTTATGGTTTGGTACTCTTTATAATAATATCCCTGATTTAACTCTACCCCCAAGTCTAAGTCGCTAAGTATATAAGTAGAAAACACCACGTTTTTTGCACATTAATATAGGCACACAAACGTATTGTTATTTAATTGCTATGTGGCGTGTCTTGGAAACAATATACAGTCATCTGAATACATCACTTATTTCTTTATGTCCTGAGCTAAGTTATTTAATACTCTATCTTTAAAACAATAACTAACCGTTAAAGCCGCTATTATGTGGCGTATAAGGAAATGAAAGCATGTGCCCTAAAATAAATCAAAATAGTGAAGAGAACCCAAACTCAGATAAATTAAATAATTCAGTGACGTTTGATCAACAATCAAATGAAACTGCAAAAGTAAGTTATCCCTTATCATTTTTGTTATTAGAAAGTGAAGAAGACAGTTTTGTGAAAGGATATAATTAAAATCACCGATAAAAGCTGTGGGAGTTCAGCCTCTACCGATGAAGTAACTCTGAAATTAGTTGCTTAAGTGTTAGCCGCTTTTCGCCACAGCGGTAAAATAAATAGACTGGCTAAAAAGAATACGGCATTGCTAGGCTCTGGTATGTCATTTATACCATCGTCAACGTAGCCAGCTGTTCCTGTAGATGTTTCTTTGATCGCTTCAACAATAGCGTTGGCAAAATAGGTATCTCTTTTGGTTCTACTGCCTCTGATATTATAAGAGGCTTCTATATGGACAAAGTTAACACCAGCATCTCTTGAGAATTGACCTTGTGGGTTATTAAAGGCTCTTAAATGATAGAAAGGATCATGGCCATCTTGATCCACACCATTGACTTGAATGTTTAGCGGATCATCTTTATCTAATAGATTGTAAACATAAGAAGTACCAAATTGGTTGTCATCAATCTCTTCAAGTAATCGGTCTAACGTTGCCAACTCGTTGGTAACATTACCTGCGCCATCAGATAAGACAGCATCGGTACCCTCTGGAAATTTTTTCAAGGTACTAGAGCCAAAGCCATGTAGTTGCCAGGCGGTACTGTCGCCATAACCGCCATTAAAGATTTTATGTACTTCTTGAAATATTGAATATTCTAAGCTGGTTGGGTTAGCGGTTTGATATCCATTTGCAGAGCGATGAGAGCCTGCCATGGCAAATGCGTTAGCGTCAGAGCGCTCAAACACTCTCGCGCCTAATCTATGGGTATTGGTATCATTAGAAGGATGGGTCACTTCAATGGTCACGTTGGAAGTGGATGCTTCATTTATGAAGTATGAACCCCAGCCCTTAGACTGTTTACCGTCAATTAACTGTTCAGCTACGCCCCAATAAACATCTTGAGTGGTGCTGTTGTTAAATTGTATTAAGTCATAACCTAAGAAGTTAGCTTGAGTCTCAGCAATAGACCAATTGTGATCATAAAGGCTTTTAGCCAACAAGCTAAAGTCAGATCTTTGTCCTGCTGTGGGCGCGACATAATCACCCGAATTTTTAGAAAAAGCCAGGTTTTTTAATTCAGCGACGTAATCATAAAAACTGCCATCTTTAATAATGGCTGATTGAGCAGGTAGGCTAGCTAGCACTAATGCACCTAAAAGGTATGTTTTTTTCATGTTATCCCTTATTGTTTTTCTAAGATAATGGCTCAAAAAAAAAACACTAACCAATAACAAAATGTCGTAAACTCATAACCTCAGTCTATGAGGTACTGTTTATTATCTCCTTAATTTCATGGGGTTACAATTATATTGGTTTGTGTTTATGGCTCCTGTTAATTTCTAGATGCCAAATGATAGAGCTTGGTGTTATAAATGAGACACTTGGTGACAGTTAGAAGGGACTTGATGACATTTATGCTTTTATGTAACAGTGAAATTAATGTTTATAGGGGGAAGGTATTATTTTTACTTAAATATTCTTATTTCATATAGTTACCTTTATTTCAGACTAGTTAAGATAAAAAGTAGATGTTAATTTCATGGCTAAAAGTAAAGTTGGATGCAATTAATGAATGTACAAGTTGAATCCTTAAGGTATTTTGATAATAGTTGCGTTCAATTTTACCGTTAGGTTCAGTGTAGAAGCGATTAACGCTTATTCGTCACAATTACATGTAAACAACTTATAAAATACTCTATAAAAATAATAGGTCAAATCTACTATGCGTTATGTTTCTAGCAGACTAAAAACCATTGCTTCCCTTATTTCTTTAAAGAGCATACTGGTGGTTTTTCTTATCAACTCAATGTGCGCTTTTCTAAAAACGGTTTATCACTTGACGGTTGTGGAAAGCAGTTTCGACTTCTTTTTTTCTGAGTTTTATGGCTATTTCAAAACCATGAACACCTTAGGTTTTTCACTCGCGTTCTCTTATTTGATTCTCTCTCGTGGCCCAGATAGTAAAATGTCGATAACGCGTATCGCTATGATAGGGTTGTTGGCTTTTGCGGTGAGTTTTCCTTTTATATTTATTACCGGCCAGCCTTGGAATGAGAGCTCTTTACATCCAATCGTGCAAGTGACTATTTATTCACTCTCCACACTGATTTTTTCTGCTTGGGCCATAATGCTTATTATTTATGTGCAAAGTAGGGAGTCACAACCTAAATTTCAAATGCTCAAACAACAAATAGCTGAGCAATCCATCGAGCGTGAGCGCGTTGAAATGGAATTACACCTATTACAAGCACAAATTGAACCTCACTTTTTTTATAATACCTTAGCCAACTTACATAACCTGATTGATTATGATGCAGAAAAAGCTAAAAATTTATTAGAAGAACTCACCGAATATTTACGTTCTACAGTGCACCAATATCGGCATAAATTTATAAAGTTATCGGAAGAAGAAGACATGATTCGTCGCTACCTTAATATTCAAAAAATTCGTTTTGGTGACAAGCTGACTTATAAAATTGCGATACCAGAAAAGTTAATGCATTACCCTATCTTACCTATGTCAGTATTAACCTTGGTTGAAAATGCAATTAAACATGCAGTTGAGAAAAATAATGGACAGGGTGAGATCATTATTAGTGCTCGCTTAGGCAATAAAGATTTATTAACAGTGAGCGTTACAGATAATGTCGGTATATTAGCAGGGAATTTGCATGGTACAGGCATTGCTAATCTTATTGCTCGACTTGATGTTACGTATAACAACCGTGCAAAATTTACTCTCGACTGTAACCCCAATAAAAATACTTGTGCACAACTTGAGGTACCAACCAATGGTTAATATTATAATCGCGGAAGACGAAGATATTTTACGGGTAAACCTAGAAAGAAAGCTTCAAAATCACTGGCCTCAAGGAAATATCATTGCCTCTGTTAAGTGTGGTAAAGATGCTTTGTCCTCAATTGATTTATTAAAACCTGACGTGGTTTTTTTAGATATTCAAATGGGTGATCTGACCGGCATAGAAGTGATTCAGCAAAGTAAACACAGCTGCCATGTGGTGTTTATTACCGCCTATGATAAATACGCAATAGAGGCTTTTGAAGCAGGGGCGATTGATTACTTATTAAAACCATACTCTGATAAGCGTCTCAAGGACTGTATAGATCGACTAAATGTTCGTCTTGCTTCCACACCTGTTGATATTAAACAGCTGCTAAGTAAAATTTCATCAAACGAAGAACGTTATTTAAAATGGCTAAAAATTCAAATAGGTAGCAAGTTTTGGCTTTTAGATATTAAGGATATTATTTGTTTTAAAGCGTTTGGTCGTTATGTCAAAGTATTGACCAAAGATAGAGAGGCGCTTGTGCGCATGCCATTGAAGAGTTTATCGTTACAACTTGACCCAGATGTTTTTTGGCAGGTACATCGCAGTACAATAATGAGTATTGAACATTTAGACTATGTGCAAACATCAGACGCTGAACAAATGCATGCTCATATGAAACAGTTAGCTGAGCCCTTAGCTGTTAGTCGAAGCTTTTCTCATCTGTTCAGAAATCTAACAGTCGAATAACTGATGTGTGATAAAGTCATTACAAGCCACTCAAGCTTTATTGCTTAAGTGGCTTAAATAAGCCTATCTTTACTACTTAAATTAAATCACTAAGGTCGTATTTTTTGCCATAATTTACCCGTTGTTAATATTCTGGATTCCCATCTATTAATCCTACTCCTAGCTTTTAGTTATTTTTTGTTCGGGTGGAAATGACGATAATTTGAATAGATATTCACATCATAGGTGTGTTGCAGTACTTTGATGCATCTATAAGGCAGTTTGATAACAGCTTTACTACCTTTGATGGCTTTGCCACTTTTATCCTTTAATATTCCTTGGTAAAAATATCCTACGGTAACTTAATTTTTAGGATACAAAATGATCAGTAATATCATTCTACCCACAGCAAACATATCAAATGCTGAGATATTTTATGATAGCTTTCTCGGTTTGTTTGGTGCTAAAAAAACTATACAAAACAATTCAAAGATTTTATGGAAATGTCGCAATGATAATGTAGGTTTAATGGTTTGTGAGCAAAAGCAACCTTCATTAACAAAGAAAAACCACTCTCTGACTGTTGCTTTACAGGCGGGGTCTCCGGCTGAGGTGACTATGATTTATCACGTCGCGTTAAGGCTTGGTGCTACATGTGCAGGTAAACCGTTTACTAGTGATATAGGAGAACATGAAGCATATTTTTTGGATGCGGATAAAAATAAATTTGGCATAATATTTAAATGATTAACCCACAATGTGCGTATTTAAGGATATGTATACTGGTGATTAAAAAGGAAGTACTTAGCTAACGATTTCCTATTTTTGTACGGAGGCAGATCTTTAGCTTTTATAAACTATTGTTTTCATTTAATAACACTCACCTTTACAACCTCATGACCTACCATGCGGGCACGGCCTGTATGTAATTAACTCACTCTTTATTAGAGAAGTCTATAGGGCGATATACTTATAGTTAATGCGTACTTGTACTACAAAGCTAATCTAAGTCGGAGATAAATTAATCATTATAAATAGTCCGATCCTGCACCCAAGCGACAGTTATTTCGATAGAGAGCACAATAAATTACTGAAATAAACGTGCTGACCTTATAACTCGATGAATTTATATGTTATCCAGTATTAATACGTAAATACTTCTGAACTGATCCAATAATATCTGTTGCCCTAGCTATCCCACATAGCGATTTTCACAACGATCTAACAAATTTTTAGTGAACTTTGTTAGAGCTACTATTGACAAGGGACCACTAGTCTCTTAATATTTAAATAAGAGACTGGTAGTTACTTAAGTGGTGTACATGAATTGGCAACGTGCGAGAACAGACGAAAATAAAAATGAGCGTAGAGAGGCTATCTATCAAGCTGCTTTTACACTTTTTAAAAAGAATGGCTACGATAAGGTCAGTTTTAATAGCATTGCTGTTGAAGCGGGTTTTACCAAATCCAACATGTATCGCTACTTTAGTTCAAAAGATGACATTTTTTTGAATGTCTTTGCCGATTTGTTCGAGCAATGGGTAAACGATTTTAGTCAACAGTTACAAACGCTTGAGCAAGAAGTTGCGGCAAAATCCTTTGCTGATATTTGGTTGAATACGTTGTTGTCGCAACCCAAGTTGTTAGATTTGATGCCGATTCTTTTTACTTCACTAGAAAGAAACAGCTCATTTGAACAATTGTTGGAGTTTAAACGATTGTCGATGAATCTACTTTATCGCCTCACACTGGATATCACGCGTATTTATCCATCAATAGAAGGTGAAAGGGCTTTTAAACTGTTGACCTTAAGTTATGCAGCCACGTCAAACTCTTGGGCAGCAACCATGCAAAGTGACGCATTAAAGAAAGTGTATCAACTCGATGAGTTTCAGGCATTGAAACCAAACTTCGAAGATGATTTAACCACATCAATCGAAATAATTATTAAGGGGTTAAAGGCAAGTAGTTAATCCTGTTGGTAAAGAACAACAGACACACGTATTCCCCTAGCTAACAATAATTTAGCTAGTTTTAAACACTAATTAAATACAAGGTAAATATCATGGCACATCATTGTGAGAAGACATTAAAGGTTAACGTACCAGCTGAAAAAGTGTGGCAAGTTCTTGAGGATTATAGCCGTATTGAAAATTTTGCTATGACAATTAAATCATCTGCTTGTGTCAATGATATTAGCTCGGGTTTGGGCGCACAACGATCTTGTACTTTTAATGATGGTTCAAGCCTTGTAGAAGAAATTATTGAATACCACGAAGGGCAGGGCTATAAGATGGCTCTTTCTAACCATTCAATGCCGCTAAAAAGTATGCAATCTGAAATGAAAGTGACTGCGATTGATGAACATACCAGTGAAATTTATATGTCAGCAGACTTTATTGTCAAAGGAGGACCGCTTGGTTGGGTGATGGGTCAATTGATAATGCGACCAGTGATGAAGGCTATATTTAAGAAGGTGATGACAGGATTAGCATATCATAGTGTGACCGGGAAACTTATTAATGAAAAATTACCGGCTAAAGAAGAGTTAGCTAAAATAATCATCGCTTAATTTATCAATCAAGTGCTAAGGACAAGTGCTTTAACAAATTGATTCAGACATACATGATGACTATTTTAATCTGTGTGTCTTTATTAATGTCTAAATATAATAATCATCCTGTCTTTATTCATCCCCGTTTCTCAACGTCTATATCTGACGTATCGATAGTTAATTCCTCGACTCTATTTCTGCCTTTATTTTTGGCTTGCAGTAGCGCTTTATCAGCGGTCTCTATTAATATACGAGAAGGTAAATTTATCGTGGGAATTGCAGTACAGACGCCAATACTGATAGTGATTACTTGTGAGTTTTTGGAGTATTCATGAACAATATTCATATTTTCTATGGCTGCTCGGCAATTTTCTGCAACTTTGATTGGGTTTGTTGTATGGGGCAAGATAAGTGAGAACTCCTCACCACCATAGCGCGCAACGAGATCACAAGGGCGATGTAAAATACTCTGAAGCTGTTTTGCCACCCTTTTTAGACAATCATCTCCTTGTGGATGTCCATAGTTGTCGTTATACAACTTAAAAAAATCAATATCAACAAGAATAAAGGAAATTGAAGTTTGGTTTCGTAATGCTAAACGCCATTCTTGTTTAAAAAAATCATCCATATATCTTCTATTCGCTATTCCTGTTAAACCGTCAGAGCGAGATAGTAATTTTAGCTTTTTATTTGTTTCATTAATTTCCTGATTTTGTTCAAAAACAATTTTTTGAACAGCTGTTGCACGTTTGGATATGAAATTAATGTATAAGGATATATATATTGTGAATACAATAAATGACAAGAATACTGCCAAAGGTAATACATTACGTCTATCAGTAAAAAAAGCCTCTGTTGGCGATGCAATGATACTCCATTGTCGGCCCCATAATACCGGTAGTTTTTTTCGATAGATTATTTCATTATTTATTCCAATACCTTGGTTGGGAGTATTATGCAGTGTTGTTTCATCTAGTGGGTTTGTTACATCAAGTAGGGTTATTTTTAGATTATTGATTACTTTGTGTTTTATTGAATTTTGGTAAATATCGCCAATTCTAAAAACGGCAAGGACAAGGCCTAAGAAGTTATTTTTTCTTTTCTCTGTTGTTGATAACCCTCTAACTTTGTATATGGGAATGAATGCTAAAAATCCTTTTTGGTCACCTTTCTCTTGGACTAGTGTAATGCTACCAGAAGCAGTTGGTAACCCTGTATCCCTAGCAGAAATGATTGTTTGATAACGGATGTCATTAGAAGCTAGGTTAAAGCCATAAGCTAGTTCATTTCCAATATATGGCTCAACAAAGTAAACAGGGAAGTACTCATCTTTAACTGGAGCTATCACCATACTACCTTGTTTTTGTCTTTCAATTATTTCAAATTTAGGGAGGTTAAGTAATGGTTTTGACTCAATGACATCTCGTTGAGCATGTTTTACAAGTGGTACCCATTCTAATGCTTGAATACTATTATGGCGACTACGTATACTTTTAGCCTCAAGACTAAAGTTGTTCCAGTCGGGTGCAGTAGAATCACTAAACAAGATAGCCAGTGATCTTAGCGCTTCGAAATTCAAGATAGTTTCTCTATGTAAAGACGCTACATGTTCATCTACCTCCTTATGAAATTCTTTTATTATTTTTTCTTCTTCCATATTATATAGAAGGTAACCACTTGATATGGAGACAAATAGACCAAAGAATATTACAGTAACTAAAACCGTGGGGGTATGGAGCCTATGAAGCATGAATAGTTCCTTACTTTTAACTCGATAAACTTTTCAGAAATACTGAAGTTAGAAAAACTATTGAATCGAGTAATATTATAATAGTAGTTAGATTTAACTATGCCAAGATTAAGCTAGTTTTCTACTAAATTCGTGCTTTATTACAGCCAAATTTCAATGAGATTCCTGTCTCGTGGTTCAGGGGGGAGTTCCTAATTTACCCTGTGATAATAACTCGTGGTTAAATTGGTAATGATCATTTTGTACTCCAAAGTTAAGTGTGGGCATTACACTACTTCGGTTTCTCGCTAACAGCGGAGATTAGATTAAAGCCATGGAAACTCAATGTATTATGGTTCGACACTCACGTTTAATAATAAAAATATCGACTGAGCATCGCAATTGTTAACACAACGCCGGCGTTAAATTTCTGTGAAATCCTGTACTGTATCTGTATTGGCTTCAATGGTAACCGTATGCTTTTGACCTGTCGGGTCGGCAATCTTGATGGCATTATATTCTTCCGCAGAATCATCAACCGCGCTGCAAGAAAATGCCACAGTGTACTGTGCAATCGGAAGGTGTGAGAAACTGTAATGGTAGGCGCCAGCTCCCTCGTTAGCCTCTGCGTCAAAGGATATCGAATCAGAGGCAAAAGGCGCAATGGCATCATCAGGTCGTTCATTTAATGCCACTTCTGGATCAAATTCATCCACCAAAGTAGCGGAGTCAAGAACATCACCTTGGTATAAGTAAACTACCTTGCCATGGTCAGTATCTTCTACAAAAACCGTGTCACACCTATCATCATCAATGGCAGGGTTTAGTAGGTTTACATCGACAGTACCCGATAATGAACCAACAATGCCAACAATTCGAATGCCATGCGGCTTAAGGTTAAACGCAGCACCACCTGCTGTACTTGTTAGTGAAGAGCGTAAATTGAACTCTATGGTATATTTCTGTTGAGCCTCATCAGACACATTAAAGCCGCCCAAGCGCAGCTTATTGCTCGGTGTTTTTAAAGGTTTTCTTGTATCGCTATCAATTACCCAACAATCTTGATCACTACCATTGGGGTTTTGTGCGCAACCTGAGGTATTTAAAATTAAATTTGTATAATCGCCAACCGGTACTTCGGCATTATTTATAATCAGAAATTCATCACCATTTTGATAAGCCATTAAATTTATCAATATAGGCATATCATTATCATCTAATATTGGAAGGGTGATACCGGAATCATCATCGTCATCATCTTCTGCTAATTTTAAGGTGATGGAACTTAAAGTTACCCAAACCTCAGTAACAGAGTCAGCCGGCGCATCGGCAATAGCAAAAGAGAGCAGCGGGGTTGCAACGGCAGGGAGAACAGGTTGAGGAGTGGCATCCTCACGAGAGCCTCCACAAGAAATTAACAGAGCACTTACCAAAGCACTCAATAAAGTAAGGGATAATGACCGCATAGCTTAATTCCTAAGATATTACCTAGTAAACTCAGTATAGCGAAAAAGTATACGATTGCAGAAAAAGGTAACTGCACAATAAGTTTTATTTGATTGATTTGTTCACTGTGAACGGAATATAGCACTTGGTGCTTTATTTAAAATTCGAACAAACAAATCATAGGAACTAAATATTTAAACGGTGAGTTCATGGCTAGGTAATTATTAGATGAGAGGACTATGTAAATCGAATAATTAGGTCGAATTCCGATAATGCTTCTTAAATTCTACAGTGTTTTGTTCTAAATTTACGTGTTTTAATTCGAACTATGTTCCTAAAACACATAAAAATCATACTGATTATAATGGACAGTACTGATGTGTTGAACGATGTATTCATTATGCTATCAGATATAAATGCGTTTTCTAGCGCTATACTTGAATTGAGTAAGTACATAATAAATGAAGAAAATAAAAGAAAAATACCTGTAACTAAAAGTACCTTATACATTACGCTAAGGTTATAAATGACTTCTTGAGCAATTGTTTCTCGTAATTCCATGGTCCACCTCGAAAAGCAAAGGTTATTGAAAAGGTGATTTATAAATAGTCACCACCAACAATTACCTTACAAAAATCGTACCAATTAAAAAGTCAACTATTTCAGTTGGATAAAAACATCAATGCGATTAATAAGAATGTACTTCGCAAAAAGCGACTTATTTTGCAAAACACATTAGTCATTGAACATTGCTTTAATCAAGGTTCTTTAAGCTCAACACTCTTGGTAAGAATAGCCATTAAAAAAGCCACTATATTGCTATAGTGGCGCCTATTTATTTTTACTTTATTTTGAATTAACTAATTTTAGAACTGCTGGCTAAAACGAAGGAACCAGCTGCGTCCAAATAGACGGTAATTACTTTCATCAGTATTACCATTTTGAGCAGGCTCTATATAAATAGGCTCTTCATCGGTTAAGTTAGTAATACCAGCAGAAATGGTGGTTCCAGTATCAAAGCTATAACTGGCAGTTACGTCATGATATAAGATAGAGTCTACGCTATACATATGATTACCTTGGGTAGGATCATTTACATCATTTGGTGTGCTGCCGTAATATAATAAATCATCGTACTCTAGCCCGGAAATGAAGTAAGCAGCATAACTTAAGTTTAGGTTGTCTAAGGTATAGTTAGCCGTGAAGTTTACTTTATCGGTGGCATAGCTATTATCATTTTCGAACTGTCCATTTAAGTCTTCCATTTCAAACATGAAAGTAGTGGCGTTGTATACTTGGTTTTTACGCTCTAAAAAGTGGCTCCAAGATAAGTTTAAGTAAAATTCGCCTGACAGTGCTTCAAAAGTATAGTTTGCTTCAAAATCAATGCCTTTAGCTGTCATCGCACTTAAGTTTTCAGAGCGTTCACTGATATCAGTAATTTCACCACTGCTATCACGGGTTATGTTACTACATAAAGAAGCAACGCCGCCTTTGTAACAACCGTCTAATGAATCACCCGCACCAACAGCGTCGATAACGTTTTCTAGTTCAATAGACCAGTAATCTAACGTTAAACCAAAGCCTTCAATAAAATCAGGGGAGTAAGCTATGCCTATCGTTAAGCTGTCACCTTCTTCAGGCGTCAAACTATCGTTACCACCAACGGTTGAGCGTTGTTGACCATCAACATTGTTACTACCACCAGCAGGTACGCCGTCAGCTTGACAATTTCCTTGTTGAGCACCTGTTAAGCCAGCCCAATTTACACTACTACATGGATCACTCGTAAATGGGTATGAATCACCTGATGGAGCATAAAGATCAAACATTGTTGGTGCTCTATAGACAGTGCCGTATGTGCTGCGTACTAATAAACCATCAACAACATGCCATTCTAGGCCTAGTTGGTAAGTCGTTGAAGATCCAAAGAGTTCAAAATCATCATAACGAACACCAATGGGTATTTCGATGCTTTTTGCTCCTGGTAAATCATTTAATAATGGCACTCTAATCTCAGTGAAAATACTGGTTACATCAAACGCGCCATTAGTGGCTTTTGAGGTATTACCGGTAACTTCACCCATAAACTTGCCAGAATCCACTTGGTTTTCAGCTTCTTCCTCGCGGTATTCAAAACCAACACCCGCAGCTAAGGCACCTGCAGGTAACTCAATGATATCGCCACCAACAAAACCAGTGAGTGTTTGTAGGGTGTAATTACCAGAACTAGATAATGGCGCAGACGTATAATCAAGCATCTCTTGAGTAACAGAGCCTGG
>Ga0209292_1005975_pt1 | contig 12199 bp, 8 predicted proteins | sample GOMGulsemesocosm_2_FD_184634 | JGI IMG/M metagenome (GOLD analysis project Ga0209292, IMG submission 184634) | Methane-oxidizing microbial communities from mesocosms in the Gulf of Mexico - GOM9C Gulf of Mexico (SPAdes) (version 2) | ecosystem: Environmental > Aquatic > Marine > Cold seeps...
TGAGTGTTTCGGTGACGTTTTTTACATAAAGAATTGTATATTTGAATGTCAGATCTTTCATTGCATAAATCTCTTAATTATTTTGAATGCAAAATATTAAATCGTCACGATTTTTCAGTCTTGGATAAATGCGACAAAACAGAAATAAATTCTGTTGTTGAAAACTAGATTTGAAAGCTAGATTTGAAAGCTAGATTTGAAAGTAATGTTTAAAAGCTATGCTGGAAACTCATAGGATATTTAAATTGAAACGATTAATTAAGTTAATCGTTTCATTTTATGAGGTGATTAGCGTTTGGTGACTTGATTATTGTGTCTAATCGAATGGGATAGTGAGTTGATTAGACACTGTTGGAGAACAGCTGTCTTGATAAGACTTTTAAAATGACTGTTCATCGTCTCGTTTAGGTATGAAAAGTACTAAAGTGGCAGCGATTAAGAGAACCGCTCCACCTATGCAACCAAAGCGAACTAGGGTATAACCTTGCATGCCATACGCCTGATAAAATAAAAATGCCGCCAAGCAAGCTGCGATAAATGCCACAAGTTTTTTCATAATGACTCCTTAAATTTACTACTGTTGTTTAGCGCCACATATTACTTAATTTAGGCTTATTAGCCACCTTTGTTTTCAGGACAGCTCAGAACCTGACCCTAGTTATTATTGGAATTAGTCATAAAAATTATCGGCTCGCTTTTGATAGATATTTTTCCATTTCAGCTGCGGGAACCATACCACCACCGGTCGCCCATACAAGATGCGTCGCGTTTTCTAGTTGAGTTTCGTTTATGTTCATGCGATTAAGGTACTCATTATTATCAGTAATAATTATTGGACCTAGCATACCCGCTAGTGCTGACGGTTCGAGTTGAATGCCTTCCACCCGATTTAATAACCCAAGCAAATCATACATTCTTTGATCACTAATCGTATAATAGCCGTCTAACAGCCGTTCCATTGCACGACCTACAAAACCCGATGCTCGCCCAACCGCTAATCCATCAGCAGCCGTAATATTATCAATACCGATATCTTGCACTGAAATTTTATCATGGAGACCAGTATGGATGCCTAACAACATGCAAGGCGAATGTGTTGGTTCTGCAAATATACAATGGACGCTATCACCAAATGCCATTTTTAATCCAAATGCAACACCGCCAGGACCACCGCCGACACCACACGGCAGATAGATAAATAATGGATGTTTGTCATCCACAATAATATTCATCGCTTGGAACTGTGTCTTGAGTCTTTGGCCTGCAACAGAATAGCCTAAGAATAATGTTTTAGAATTTTCATCGTCGATAAAAAAACACCTTGGATCTTTTTGGGCCTCCTCACGTCCTTGTTCTACAGCAACACCGTAATCTTTACTGTATTTCACAACATTAACACCATGAGAGCGGAGTGTATCTTTCTTCCACTGACGAGCGTCTGCAGACATATGAACGCTGACCGAAAACCCTAATTTTGCACTTATAATTCCAATTGACAGACCAAGGTTACCCGTTGAGCCAACCGCAATGCTATAGCGGCTAAAGAAGGTACGAAACTCCTCGCTAAACAGTTTGCTATAGTCATCAGAGATAGAAAGTAATCCCGCTTTTATCGCTAACTGTTCGGCATGTGTTAATACTTCATAAATACCACCACGTGCCTTAATAGAGCCAGCTATGGGTAGGTGGCTATCTTTTTTTAGTAGCAGTTTGCCTTTGATTTTTGTCTTATGTTGCGTCTCTAATTCAGCTTTCATTTTAGAAATATCAATAACGTCAGATTCAATAATACCCTTGGTGATGGCTGTTTCTGGAAATGCCTTGATTAAATAGGGGGCAAAACGATTTAAGCGGTCGCTAGCATCTTGGATATGAGATCGATCCAGACCCACATAAGGTAGTGCTTCTTGTAGCGTTGTGATATTTGGGTTAAACCAGCAGATCTCTTCCAAGGCAATCATTTTTCTTATTAGCGGAAAATCAGCCGTTAATGTATCAGTGTTAAACGAATTCATTTTTTTATCCTTACCTCTGCATCGTTATGTGATGTTTGCAAGTATTAAACAAGAAACGTTGTTCAGTGACAAATGATAAAAACTCAAACACGCATGAGATAAATTAACTCAAAGTGTTGTCGGGGTCGCGTAAAGTTATTTTTGGCTCAATTAGAGTTAATTGTGCTCACCTATGATGTTATTATTATTGCTTAATCTTGCCAAAATAGTTGTAGAGGAGTCTGTATTATGTACAGCCAAGATAATGTCATCTCCAAAAGAAACTTATTAAGTAGCGTTCAATTATCTAAAATGCACACGTTCGAAGTAGCCGCTCGGCATTGTTCTTTTTCCCTTGCGGCTAAAGAATTGTCGATTACGCCAAGTGCAATATCCCATCGAATTAACGCGCTGGAGAATGAACTCGATATTAAATTATTTAAACGCTCACATCGAAAAATTGAGTTAACAAATGAAGGAGAGAGAATTTATATCGCCATCCAGTCTTCACTTAGTAGCTTGAATCAAGAAATATGCGAAGTTAAAAATAATGAAGTTTCTGGTGAGTTAACTATTTATTCTCGACCCTCTTTTGCGCGGTGTTGGTTAGTGCCAAGAATTGCTGGTTTTCAAAATAAATACCCCGCTATTTCACTTAATATTCTAACCGGAAATGAAACCATTAACTTTCATGGGCATGGCATTGATGTTGCTATTTATTTTGATGATAAACAAATGAACAAATTATTTACTCAAGACCTGATGAAAGAAACAATAGTGCCAGTATGCAGTCAAGAATACGCAGAACAACATGATTTAATAGGAAATATTAACAACTTGAAAAAATGCACATTATTGCATGATAGCCAAGCATGGGGATATGATTCGAACATGGATGAATGGGAACACTGGGCTAATCATTTCGATATCGGTGCATTAAACTCGACCGCTAGCATAAGCTTTGATCGTTCAGATCTGGCAATGAGTGCAGCGATGAACTGTGCAGGTGTCGCAATAGGCAGGGAAAGTCTTGCCAAGAAACATATCGAAAAAGGAGATTTGATTAAGCCGTTTCCTGATAAAAAATTGCTATGCCCACAGCGATATTATGTTGCAACGCTACCCAATATAAAAAATCCTAAAGTAGATAAATTTATCGAATGGCTTAAAGATGAAATAGAGTAACTGGGGGCAGGTTAAAGTTTAGTATGTAGGGCTTATACGCCAAAATTGTGAATATCCCACTGGTTGTTTTTTTGGCTGTTTCAAACTATTCAACAAGGGCTATGACCTATCTTAATATATTTATTCATCATGTTGATGGCGAAATTAATGACAACATGAGTGGTAGTATTAATCAGATATTAGCCATTGGTCACATTGAGTTTAAAGAGCACAGCGAGGCGTCACTGGTCTGAGAAAGCAACCTAAAAATAGAGTGGGCCTTTAAGAAAAAAGGCAGGAAATTAACATTAACATTAACCTGACCCTAGTTAATCATTTAAGTAATTTGACCTCAGTGTTTAAAAATACCTTGTAAATGCAATTGATAATTATTACTATTTAGGCGGTTGGTAAATATATTATTATTGTACAAGGTAGTTATGAAAAAAATTCGCACAATTAAACTTATGGTAAGTACATTATTATTGTCTTGTCTGTCTTTATTCGCCCAAAGCGCTGATAAATCAACAAATAAAGAGACACAAAAAAAGCTTGCGGCAGAGGTAGAGAAAATAGATGTTTACGGGGTGCGTCGTCGCTTGAATAATTCGGGCTCGTTAAAGGACAGTATTGCGAAAACAGAGTTATTAACGGATGAGTTTATTCGGAACTCGCAAGCAAGTAGCTTAGCCGATGCGATAAAAAATGCCGTTGGCATTCGGGTTTCAAATGAATGTTCAATGTGCGGTGCAAAGCGTGTCATGATCAATGGCATGAAAGGGGAACATACCAATGTTCTCATCGATGGTATTCCTATGCATACGATGATTTCTGGATTTTATGGGATGGACTCGGTTCGGCTACAGGCATTGGCACCATAGAAATTGCGCGCGGTGCTGGTGCGTCATTAACGGCACCAGAAGCCATTGGCGGTACCGTTAACATGGTGACCAAGGAGGCTAGCGAAGATGGTGTTCAAATTGATTTAGCCATGGGAGAGTTGGGTTATAGAAAGTCGTCCTTAATGGCAACGGCTATTAGCGATGATGAAAATAGCCACCTTACGTTAGTGGCACAGCATGATAATCGTGATCAGTTTGATGGCGACAGAAATGGTGTTAGCGAGAACCCCCAATTGACTAATTCGTCAATGACTGTTTATTTTTCTCATGATCTTAGCTACAACGATAATCTGCGAGTGCGTTACAATCAAAGTCATTCCGAAGTGTTTGGTGGGCCTGTTCTTGGAGATACGGTTGCTAGTGTGGGTGATGCATTATCAAGTGTGGTTGATGGCACGTCTGCACAATTGTTTGAAGGCGATGACGTTCGCAATCGTTATATCGGGCAACCTTGGGAGACAACCGAATGGGTAAAGACAGATCGTGAGGAGATGTCGCTTAGTTGGTTGCATGAAATTTCATCAGATCTCAATATTACCTCCAGCCTCGCGCATATCGATCATAATCAAGACTCTTTTTATGAAGGCGTTGACTACCGCGCTAACGACGCAATGTTATATGCCAATGTTAGACTTAATTATTTTCTTAACGAGTCACATTTGTTGAGCTTTGGTGGTGACTTTAGAGCAGAAGAAATGCGTTCAAGCTCACGGGCGTTATCCAAAATAGAAAATTATATTAGCGATAGTTTTGACTACACCACCAAGGGCCTATTTATACAAGATACTTGGACTGCTAGTGAAGATTTTGAGTTAGCTATCGCCGTTAGAATAGATAACATCCAAGCCGACTTTGTTGACTTGAGTAAACCCGGTACCGAAATTAATAAAACGCTCATTTCCCCGCGCGTAGACATGCGATATACCCATAATGAAACAATGAGTTCTCGGTTTTCATTTGGTCAAGGTTATCGGGCGCCATTGTCCTTTTTTGAAAGCGATCATGGTATTTTGGATGCAGGGCAAGGTTATATTATAGCGGTTGACCAACCTGAACGTTCAAACAGCGTTACATACTCACTAAATATTGACGGTCAGAAACTCACTAGCACACTGTCTGCCGCCTATACTGAAGTCGACCACCTAGCCACTCTCACTCATAATCAAGCCGGTACTCCGGTCTTAGACCAGCTTGATGAAACGGCATCAGTCGTTGCATTAGATATCGCTATTAATTACCAAGTGATGGATCAATGGTCGCTCTCAATGATTGCTGAGCAATATAGTTATAACGACATATTCAAACAATCATTTGCTATTGCCCCTGTAGAGCGGCGAATGACGGTGTCATCTGATTGGGATTATAACGGGTGGGATGTTATTACATCGGCTACTTGGGTTGCCAGTCGTGATTTAGCTGAATATGGCTACTACGGCTTTAATCGTAGCGATGCAACCGAGCTTAAATCAACCAATGCAAAGGATTATGTCACTGTTGATTTAAAAGTGATTAAAGCACTGTCAAAGAATCTTAAGCTCTACATCGGCGCGACTAATTTATTTGATTACAATCAGGCCAAAGATTTGGATAGCCCGCTAATGTTCCATGAGGATGGTAGTTACGATGTTATCTTCATTAATGGTCCGCTGCGCGGTCGCTCGACTTATGCTGGATTACGTTATGAATTTTAAAGGATTAATCATAGTATTGTCGCTATTTGCTATTACCATGAACGCACAGAATATTTATCAACAAAAAATGCAGCGTATCAACGGTGCTCAGCACAGCAGTGTCCCGCTGCAAGACTTAACGCCATATCAAGGTAAGCCATTGCTTGCCTCGTTCTTTATGCCTGATTGCCGCTGGTGTCAAAAACAACACAAGGTATTAAGCCAATTACAAAACCGTTGTCCTAATCTCCAAACTATTATGTTAGGTGTGCAAGGCAGTAAACAAAGATTACGCCAAGCGCTTAAGCGAGGGAAAAACACCTTTCCTGCGTTTATCGCTAACAAGGAGATTGTTCAAGCTATTGGCACGAAAAGCCCTGTCCCGATGATGATATTTATTAGTGAATCTGGAGACGTTTTATTTAAAACGGTCGGTTACGCTAACTTAGCAAGCATGTCTGCCTTGCTCAAAGAACACGAGGTATGTAGCTAATACCAATCTAGCAAAGTAATTGATCATTTTTAACGGCCTAAATAGATGATGCCTTCGTTATTTATTTTCTATGTAGAATAACTACATACGTAAATAAATGCCTTGTCCTAACCTATTTATTCTCGTGAAAAAGTAGACCACTTATTTACCTAGATTGGTATAAATAATGGAATTTCATTCACTGCCATTACATTATTTTATGTTTTAGCTGGGATGTGTTTTGTAATGCTAATCGACTCACTCAGCGCGTCGATTAGTTGTGGTTTAAGAAGAGTTTAAGAAGAAATATGCTGCACTGCCTTGGTTGCTTGTCCAATGTTTCGATTAATTCTGTGATGTAACCTAGGTAAGGTGTAATGATTTCTTCCCTATCTTTTTAAGATTGCTTTAAACTAATCGCAATTCAATAAACAACATTAGTTTTAATATGCGAAACTCTATAATTGTTCTCTTGGTTGTATTTCTCGCCGCTTGCGGTCAGTCATACCAAGACAAAGCTCCTCAAAAAACTCACTACTTAACTGTGTTACATACCAATGATCATCATGGCCGTTTTTGGCAAAACAAAGATGGTGAATATGGGATGGCGGCGCGAAAAACCTTAATAGATAAACTAAGAGCCGAAGCCAAGTCTGAAAACCACATTGTTTTACTGCTATCAGGTGGCGATATTAATACGGGCGTTCCTGAGTCTGATTTGCAATACGCTGAACCAGACTTTAAAGGAATGAAATTACTTGGCTATGACGCCATGACAATTGGCAATCACGAATTTGATAATCCTTTACATATCTTAGATAAACAAATTAAGTGGGCTAAATTTCCAGTTTTGTCAGCTAATATTCTAAATAAAGCTGACGACACTTATGCCTATCAACCGTATACCATCATTAAAGCGCAAGGGTTAAACATTGCCGTTTTAGGCCTGACAACCCCCGACACGACAAAAATTGCTAATCCAGAATACCTCAAAGAATTAAAGTTCATCAGTCCAACCACTGCGACTCAACGAGCGCTGAAAGAAATAAAGTCACAACAACACATTGATCTGACTATTGCCGTTACCCACATGGGGCATTACCACAATGCTGCCTATGGTATTAACGCACCTGGCGACGTCACTTTAGCGAGAAGCCTTAACGAAGGCCAATTAGATATGATCATTGGTGGCCATTCTCAAGAACCAATTTGTATTGATAAACAAGGCAATACCGACTCTAACTTTACTCCTGGAAAAGCATGTCATCCTGATCAGCAAAATGGCACTTGGATCATGCAAGCTCATGAGTGGGGAAAATATGTAGGTCGAGCCGTTTTTAAAATCACTGACGGGAAAAAGTCCCTTCTTAGTTATGAGTTAATCCCCGTTAATTTAAAAAATGACCAAGGTAGCTTTGTAGCCGATTATATTGAAGAAAACAAAGAAATGCTCGACCTATTAACGCCGTATCAAGCCATCGGTGAAGGTTTTTTGAAAGAAACTGTAGGCACTACAGACGCATATTTAGATGGTAAACGTGACACTGTTAGGTTTAAGCAATCGCCTCTAGCTCGATTAATCATTAAGGCACAAAAAGAATCAGTTAATGCTGATTTTGGCTTTATTAGTGGTGGAGGTATCAGGCACAGTATTTCAGCGGGAGAAATAACCACTAAAGATATTCTTACAGTGCATCCATTCAAAAATAAAATCGCGTTAATGCAATGGCATGGAACAGAACTACTTGATTATTTACATGTGATTACTGCATTTCCAGTGGATGCGGGCGCTTATTTACAATATGAAGGGATTAGTTTTGAACGTAACAATGGAAAGTTGAGTAACATTAAAATTAATGGTCAGCCGTTCAACCCTGAGGCAACTTATCGCATGAGCATCAATAGCTACAATGCTGCTGGTGGTGACGGCTACCCAGTTCTGTTGAATAAAGTGGGCTATCAAGAAACGAAATACACTGATGCCGAAGTCTTACAAACCTATATTAAAAAACACTCACCTATCAATGTTAAATCTCTTTAATTTTAGCAGGGGCTTAGCCCCAGCTAATTAACAGTAACTGGGGACAGGTTACAGTTAAGTGGACGCCAATATGACAACGTAGTGTCTATCACACTACGTTGTATTTTTTGTTGTGACGAGCGATTCAATAAGGGCTATTACCTATCTTAATATATTTACTCACCCTGTTGATTGCGAAATTAATGACTACATGAGTGCTGGTATTAATCTGATATTAGCGATTGGTCGCGTTGAGTTTAAAGAATACCTTGAGGTGTTCACTGGCCGACGAATGCAACCCAAAAAACAGGGTAGGCCTTTAGGGTGGAGGAAGACCGAAAATTAAATTTGATCTGACCCGATTATTTTCTTTAACTGCTGTTGATATACATTTTGTTACGTTATAGGTAACAAATTTATGGTGTTTAGGTTTGTGCTTAAGCAATAATGACACGGGAATGACAAGCCCTATTAAGTTTGACCTGCCCTGTATTAATAATTAGTCTCATGAAGCTAAATATTATAACCCTATAAAAAAAACAATAAACTTTGAGAGAAAGGACTAAAGATACTTTTATGAAGCTATTTAAAAAATCAATGCTGTTATTAAGCATTGCCAACATAACGGCATTTGCAAACGCAACCGTGCTAACAGAAGCAGAGGTTGAATCTCTTGCTAAGGCCAATCCTGTTACTTTATCGCAATATGCATTCAATGCATTCAATGCAGACACTGCAGACAAAAAAGTTAAAAAATCGATAGATAAAGCAAAGTCAGCGGATAAAAAAGACGCTAAAGACGATAAGAAAAAGAAGAAGAAAGATAAATTTAAGCCGTATGAAGATATTGTTACTGAAAAAGCACTAACATCTAAAGGTGTCTTTATCACTCACCTTGTAGACAACAAAGTGTTCTTTGAAATTCCAGCCGCTGAATTTGGTCGTGAATTTGTTTGGCAAGTTAAAACGTCTGGTACCCAACCAGGAAAAGGCGTGATCAGCGCCGATATTGGCCGCCAATACGTAGTATTTGAACGCCATGGTGATAATGTTTTATTACGTAGCCGTAATTATTCTGTGATATCAGATGATGGTTCAAGTGAGTCGCTAGTTGTTAAGAAAGCCTCTATTGACGGCATCATTGCTAAGTTCCCTATTAAAACATTTTCAGAAGACGAAGCTAAGTCGCCAGTTATCAACATTACTAAGCTTTACATGGGCGGGAGCAAAGATTTATTCCCTAATCCTCGCAATCCTAAAGCGACGAAGCTAAAGCTTAATGGTAAAACTGCATTAATTACTAAAGTTAAAGCGTTTGAAAAAAACATTGAAGCCACTGTATTAGCGCAATTTACTAGCAATAAGACAAATCAGACTAAAGAAATTCGTCATTCTATTTTTGCCCTACCTGATACGCCAATGAAACCTCGTTTTTATGATAAACGTGTCGGTTACTTTACAGCGAATTATTCAGACTACAGTTCAGAAAAAAATAAATTAGACACATTTAGTTTTATTAAACGCTGGCGCTTAGAAAAGAAGAATCCAGAGTTAGCTATCAGTGAACCAGTCCAACCCATTGTTTGGTATATCGACCGAGGCACCCCAAAGCGCTTTGTTGAAGCTATTCGTGAAGGCATTGAATTTTGGCAGCCGGCCTTTGAACAAGCAGGGTTTAAAAATGCCATTATCGCAAAAATGGCGCCTAGTTTAGAAGAAAACCCAGATTGGGATCCTGAAGATGCCCGTTATTCTGTTGTTCGTTGGATCCCATCAGGCATCCCTAATGCACAAGGCCCTCATGTAGCCGATCCGCGTTCAGGCGAAATTATCGAAGCTGATGTGCGCATGTACCATAACGTCATCAAGTTACTTGAAGGTTGGTACTTTGCTCAAGCGGGTGCAACGGATCCACGAGCGAAAAAACTTCCTTTACCTAATGATGTAATGAGTGATTTAGTGCGCTTTGTTGTTGCCCACGAAGTTGGTCATTCAACAGGCTTACACCATAACTTTATCGGTAATAATTCTTATAGCATCGAACAGTTAAGAGACCCTGAATTTGTAAAAGAATTTGGTGTATCAGCCTCTATCATGGATTACGCTCGATTCAACTACGTAATGCAACCAGAAGACGGTGTATCACCAATTGATTATGATCCAGGTCCATACGATAAATTTGCTATTGAATGGGGTTATAAAGAATTTAAGGGTGACCTTACACCTAAAGAAGAAGCTGTTCTTTTAAACAAGATTGCTGACCGTCAGTTAGATGATAAACGTTTACGCTGGGATGCTTACTCAAAAGCAAGTAACTTAGATCCTCGAATTTTAACTGAAGCCATCGGTGACGATCCTGTTGAAGCAACGCGTTTGGGACAAAAGAACAAAGAACGTATTTTAGCTAACTTGATCGACGCAACGAGCTTTGAACCATTAAAGGGATATGATGAGTTAGACAGTGCCTACAAAACTTTAATCCAACAACATGCGCGTGAACTTGGTCATGTTGCTAAAGCTGTTGGCGGCGTTATGTATCGCAATGAATTAACGCAAAGTCATCAAAATAAAGAAGTATTTGTACCTTATTCTAAAGAAAAGCAAGAACGTGCCGTTGAGTTTTTAATCGACAATGGTGTAAATTTACCAGCGTTTTGGAATGATGAAAAAATCTTTAAACGCATTGGTTTAGAAAAGTTCGAACAATATGGTAATTACATTATTAGACAAGCGGTTGGTGGTCCACTTGCGGCACATCGATTAGATTCATTAATTAAGTTGCAAGCGGCCGGCCATGACGTTATGGATCCCGTTAAAACAATGAACAAGTTTGTTGATGCAATTTACGGTGATATCAAATCTCGTAGCGCTCAATCTGATCAATATCGAGTGATGTTGCAAGAGTACTTTGTTGCTAAGTTGCTTAAAGATATGGCGCCTGTAAAGTCTAAATCTCGCCGTTCATCTAAGCCATCATCAACTTATGTTGCGATGGTACGTGGTGTTGCAATGGAGCTAAAGCATAAGCTAGAAGCTGCATCGAGAAAAAATGCTGGTAGAATAAATGGCTATCGCTATGCTGGCCTTGCCGCTAAGTTAAGCGAAGGTTTAGAGCCAAAGTTAACCGTTATTAAATAAACGGACAGCTTTACTCTAACAACGAGAACTTGAATATAGCACTTTGAATATAGTACTCGCCTCAATTAAGCCACTGTTTCAGTGGCTTTTTTTTATACCCTTTTAACGGGTTTGGACTAATGCTTTTTCAGGGCTAAAGTTAGGGCTTAATGGCCTAAAAATTTAAATTTAACCTGACCCCAGATATTTAAATGAAACTGAAATAGAGGTCCCTTTGTTACTAACAACATTGAGCAACCAACCTTGGTTATCACACAAACGTTTGACAATAGATAACCCGAAACCGTAACCGGTGCTCTGGCTCCCTTTGACTGCAGGCTCAGTTACACTAGTGGAAATATGGGGTTCGATGCCAGAACCTGTATCTTCTATGATCAGTTTATTATCAACATAACTAACCTTTACTTCTCCGGCCTCGGTGTATTGAAAGGCATTGCTCAGTAAATTATCAAGCAACACCTTTAGCATGCCCCGTTGAGAAAATATTGCAGTATCGCAGTTATCATCCACCGACACTTCAACCGCTTTATCCCCCAGTAAGTAGCAATGATTTATGATTGATTGCTCAATTAAGGGCAGTAACTTCACCGGCTCATTTTCAGCCGATGTATGTTCCTCTCTGGCTAAAACAAGCAAGGTCGTGACGGTTTGCTCCATTTGTATCGAGGCGTCAGCAATGCGGTTTACAACCTGTTTGGCATCTTCTTTGGACAAATCTGCTTGCTGATAAACTTCCACTGCATTTTTTATGATGGCAACAGGCGTTCTTAATTCATGGCTAACATCCCGAGTAAAACATTTTTCTCGTTCAAGTGTTTGACCAATCTTACCCATAGACT
>Ga0209292_1005980_pt1 | contig 12197 bp, 10 predicted proteins | sample GOMGulsemesocosm_2_FD_184634 | JGI IMG/M metagenome (GOLD analysis project Ga0209292, IMG submission 184634) | Methane-oxidizing microbial communities from mesocosms in the Gulf of Mexico - GOM9C Gulf of Mexico (SPAdes) (version 2) | ecosystem: Environmental > Aquatic > Marine > Cold seeps...
TATAGAAGACTTGGAGGATGTAGGTGTTACTAATTTGGATCCTGTAAATGAATGGGCTTATGAAGAAGCAATTGCCAATGAAGATCCTCAACCAACTACACTGGAAGAAATACAAGCGATTATAGATCGTGTAAATCAAGAGAGTGCAAATGTGGTAGTGCCTTCAACTTTTACTCCAAATGGAGATGGTGTGAATGATTTATTTAGGGTTAAAAATTTACAGCATAGATATCCAAACTTTAGTATGAATATATATAACCGATGGGGAACTATAGTTTATAAATACATGCATAATGGGAACCCTGATACTGAGCCTATATGGTGGGATGGTAAATCTCAAGGAAGAATGACAATGAACTCCAATGAAGTAGTGACCGTGGGTACCTATTATTATGTACTTGAGTTTAATGATGGTGTAACTAAACCTCAGTTAAAGTGGGTGTATGTTACCTATTAGTAGTTTTTGAATAAAATTTGCAAAAAAAAGAAAAATAAAAAGAAATGAAAAAAACAAGGATAATAACAGGCCTGCTGCTCCTGTTGTTGACGGTGAGTTATGGTCAACAAGATATTCAAGCAACACAATATATGTATCATATGAACGTGTTAAACCCTGCTTATGCAGGTGCTAGAGAAACTTTGAGCCTAAATATGTTGGGAAGAACTCAATGGGTTGGAATAGACGGAGCACCTGAAACGGCTACTTTTTCTATACATGCTCCTTTAAAGAAAAATGTAGGGCTAGGGTTTTCTGTGGTGTACGACGAGTTAGGTCCTGTAAAAGAGACGAATGCATTTGTTGATTTTTCTTACACATTGAATGTTTCTTATGAAGGAAACCTTGCATTTGGTTTAAAAGGAGGAGCTACTTCCCATGTTATTAATAGAGCAATGTTGTCTACATTAAACCCAGAAGACGCGTTGTTGACTGATGCTGAAGCAAATCGTTTTTCTCCAAATTTTGGGGTGGGAATGTTTTATTATACGCAGCATTATTATCTGGGGCTTTCTGTGCCTAATTTATTAAAATCTAAGTACTATAAAACTAAAAAAGGTTATGTAAGTAATGCAAGTGAAACGGCACATTATTTTTTAACATCAGGATATGTATTTGAAATAAGTGAGCATTTAGATTTAAAACCATCTGCTTTAGTAAAGGCAGCTGTAGGAGCTCCAGTATCCATAGATTTATCGTTGAATGCTTTAATAAATGATACGCTGGAGTTAGGGGTTTCTTATAGATTAGATGATTCTATAAGCGCTATGATTGGGATTAATATAAATCCAGACCTTCGATTAGGGTATGCCTATGATTATACGGTTAGTAGCTTTGGAGATTACAACAATGGCTCTCACGAAATTATGTTATTATATGATGTACGACGAATGGAAGTGCGTAGTCCAAGATTCTTTTAAAATAATACAACTATGAAAAAAACAATATTCATTTATTTTACAGCAGTATTTTGTTCTGTAATGTTTGGTCAAGAGCAAGAAAATTTACAATATGATATTCGAAATCTATCTACCAATACAAAATATTCTGATTTTGGAATTTCATTTACAGCAAAAGGAGAGGCTGTTTTTGCATCCTCTAAAGGAGGAGGAAAAAAATGGAAAACAAATAATGAACCCTATCTAAATTTATTCCAAGGAATTATTGAAAAAGATTCACTTGTTGGAGAAATTAACTCGCTTTCGAGTGAAATTAATTCTGTCATGCATGAATCTAATGCGGTGTTTTCTGCAGATGGTAAAACAGTGTATTTTACGAGAAATAATATTTTAAAAGGGAAAAAAAGGAGGGATAAAAATGGATGGAATAATTTGAAAATTTACAAGGCTACGGTAGGGGTAGGAAATGAGTGGGGAAATATAAAAGAGCTGCCATTTAATAATGATGCCTACTCTGTGGGGCATCCTGCGCTTAATCAGGATGAAACCATTTTGTATTTTACTTCGGACATGCCAGGAGGTATCGGAAAAACAGATTTATGGAAAGTGGATATTTTAGAGGAAGGGACCTTTGGTTCTCCTGAAAACTTAGGGGACCAAATCAATTCTTCTAACCGAGAAATGTTTCCTGTGATTAATAATAATATACTTTATTTTTCATCAAATGGTCATCGGAATAATATAGGGGGATTGGATATTTATAAAGCTGAAATTACCTCTAATGGATTTGAAAATATTAAAAGTGTCGGAGTCCCCTTGAATAGTGCCGCGGATGACTTTTCTTTTGTTCAAACAAACGGAAGTGCAGAAATAATATCAGGTTACTTTTCAAGTAATAGACCCGGAGGAAAAGGAAATGATGATATTTATTATTTTGAGCAAATTCCACCTATTATAGAAATATGTGAACAATATGTAAAAGGAGAAGTGATAGATGAAAAAACATTCAAGCCAATCCCAGGTGCTGTAGTGACCTTAAGTGAAGAGAATGGAGTGGTTGTAAAACAAATGAAGGTAGATCAACAAGGGAAATATAGTTTTACAATCCTTTGTAAGGAAAATTATCACATAACTGCTGAAAAAGAACAGTATAGTTCAATAGATAAATATTTTTTCGCCTCGGATGAACAAGGACTAGTTGTAAATTTAAGTTTAGAAAAGGACGATTTTATTAATGTAGGAGACAAAGTATTGGTAAATATAAATCCTATTTATTTTGATTTTGATGATGCAGAAATTAGACAAGATGCCTCCTACGAATTAAATAAAGTAATTGCGGTAATGAAAAAATATCCAAATCTAATCATTGAATCTGGCTCACATACAGATTCAAGAGGAAATGATTATTACAATATTAAATTATCATCTCGTCGAGCATTATCTACGGTCAAATATATTACGAGCCATGGAATTTCTCCTGATAGAATTACAGGCCAGGGCTATGGAGAAAAAATGTTGACAAACAATTGTTTTAATGGAGTAGAGTGCTCAGAAACAGAACATCAATTAAATAGAAGGACAGAGTTTGTGATTTTAAATCCAGAAATTTTATATTAAAAGCATTGCCTTTTTGTTCCAAGGGAGTACCGTATTAGGGACTCCCTTTTTTAGTGAAAAATCACTATTTTTTTACCTAGAAAGTAATTGCTGTGTTATTCGCTGTTATTGTAATTTGTCAAAGAGAACGATCCAAGAGAATCTACTGAAACTGCTATAAAGACAGTGGGACTTACTTTTTTTAGTTGAAAACAGTAAGTTAGACAGTCTTTTATGTCTTTTTGTCCGATTTTAGCGAAGATTAATTTTTGGTATATATTTGGTAACTCAATGTGTAAACAGATGCATTGGTTATTTGAAAAACAACCCCAAAAGCATCCCTAAAAATTAGAACGTAATGAAAGTAATTTTAAAAATCTTATTAACTGCCGTAGCTGTGGTTATACTATCTTATATTTTACCTGGAGTTGTGGTTACATCTCCGTCTTCTGCAATTATTGTAGCAGTGGTATTGGCAATTTTGAGATTGATTGTAAAACCAATTTTAATCATATTTACTTTTCCTATAACTATTATGACATTGGGGTTGTTTTTATTGGCAATCAACGCCTTTATAATCATGCTTGCCGATAGTTTGGTAGACGGTTTTGCAGTGTCTGGTTTTTGGATAGCCTTGCTTTTTAGTCTTTTACTATCATTCTTTCAATCTATATTGTATTCTTTTTTGAAAGAATCTAAATAAGATACTTGAATTTGAATGGTTTAAATCTTTGTAAACTAGTAAAAAAACACTAATTTTGCAGCCAAATTTTAATGATTTACAGAAAATAATTATATAGAATGAACATCACAAAAGAAAATATCGACGCGCTTAACGCAGTAGTTACAGTTGAAATTAATGCAGAAGATTACCAAAGTAAGGTAGAGGAAGTTTTAAAAGACTATCGTAAAAAAGCTGATATTCCTGGATTTAGAAAAGGACAAGTTCCTGCAGGAATGATAAAAAAGCAGTACGGTAAATCGGTAATGATTGATGAAGTAAATAAATTATTACAAGAATCTTTGAACAACTTCTTAGTAGAAGAGAAATTAGACATCTTAGGGAATCCATTACCTAAAATGAAAGAAGACTTTTCTTGGGATGCTGAATCTTATTCATTTGAGTTCGAATTGGGGTTAGCTCCAGTTTTTGAAGTAAAGTTAGATGATAAAAAGAAAGTAACTCAATACAACATTGTTGCAGACGAGGACTTGATTAATAAAGAAGTAGAAAACTTACAAAAACGTTTTGGTAAATTAATTGCTAAAGACGAAGTTGCGGAAGGAATGACCATTACGGGAACTTTTGTAAACGAAGAAAAAGAAATTGAGAAAAAAGCCACTATTGAAGTAGCTGATATCAAAGGGAAAATAAACTTGAAAAAGTTTGTAGGTGCCAAAGTAGGAGATGTGTTAGATTTAAAAACTAAAAATCTTTTTACTGATGAGCATAAATTAATGAATGCTTTGGGATTGTCTCATGACGATGCTCATGGATTTGAAATTGATATTACTTTTGCTATCGAGGAGGTAAACGAAATGGAATTGGCTGAAGTAAATCAAGAATTGTTTGATAAAATATTTGGCCCTGATACCGTTTCTTCTGTGGAAGAATTGAGAACTAAAATTAAAGAAGATGCTGAAAAGCAATTCGTAACTCAAGGAGATCAACAATTATTAAATGCCGTAACAGAACATTTAGTAGAGAACACTAAGTTTGATTTACCATCTGATTTCTTGAAAAAATGGTTAACTGTAGCAGGTGAAAACCCTATCTCTGAAGAGCAAGCTGCAGAGGAATTTGTGAAATCTGAAAAAGGTTTACGATACCAATTAATCGAAGGAAAAATAATGAAGGAACACGACATTAAATTATCTTTCGAGGAGTTAAAAGACTATACAAAAGGATTTGTGAAAGCACAAATGGCACAGTATGGACAAACAAATCCAGAAGAAAAAGAATTGGACGATATTGCACAACGTGTATTGAGTAACCAAGACGAGGCAAAACGTTTGCAAGAACAAATGATGAGCCAAAAGTTATTAGATTTCTATAAAGAAAAAATGACTTTTAAAGTGAAAGAAGTTACTTATGATGAGTTTGTAAAAGAAGTTTACAAATAAGCCATATCTTAATATATTGAAAAACGCTCCAAGAAATTGGAGCGTTTTTTTTGTGCCTAAAACCTTATTTTTAGGTGAGAATAAAACACTTTAAGCGCGTATTATTAACTGTAGTTAATGTCTTTGTGTAACAGTTGTTTTGGTATGTGTGTAATTAATTGCAGCTCAGTAAATTGACGTTGTTTTGTGTTTAGTGCTTGAGTTTTTTGTATAGGTGCTTATGCGTTATGTAAGAGAAGTCTTATCTTTAGGTTCAATTGCTATCACATGCATTCAGGCTTTTGATTGTATGCTGATTCCTTTAAGAGGAATTGATTATTGTTATGAGAGTTTATAAGTTTTAAGAGTGTTTAGGTTGTGTCAATTGAATGATTTTTTTTAATTGGATTTATATGAGGTAAATTTTCAAGTCTTCATTGACACAGCTTTTTTTAACTTTCATCCCCTCGCACCACACATCACCCATCACTAATTTTATAGTATATTTGAACCATGGAAAAAAACAAAGTTTCGTTTGCTTGGGCATTTAAAGAATTTATTTGGCCAAGAAGAAAAATCCTTTTTGTAGGGTTAATTTTAATAGTAATTAGGAGTTTGTCTGGATTGGTACTGCCTTTGGCGAGTAAAGACTTAATAGATGATGTGATACCTTCTAAAGACACACAGTCCTTAATTAATTTATTGATTTTTGTGTGCGTCGCAATTTTGATTCAAGCATTAAGTTCCTTTGCAATTACGCGTTTGTTAAGTGTGGAAGCACAGCGGTTAATATCTCAGTTAAGAGCTAAAGTTCAACAAAAGTTAATGAGATTGCCTATCAGTTTTTTTGATAATAATAAATCGGGAGCTTTGGTTTCTAGAGTAATGACGGATGTAGAAGGTGTTCGTAATCTTGTGGGTACGGGATTGGTTCAGTTGGTTGGTGGTACTTTTACAGCCATCGTTTCCTTGATTATATTAATTAAAATAAATGCTTTAATGACCTTGTTTGTCTTATTACCCGTGGCTGTTTTTGCTGTGGTGGCTTTAAAAGCATTTAAAATTATACGTCCTATTTTTAGAGCAAGAGGTAAGTTAAATGCAGAAGTAAAAGGAAGGTTAACAGAAACACTGAATGGGATTCGTGTTATAAAAGGATTTAATGCAGAACATCAAGAAAATTCAAATTTTGAAGACGGAGTTCATCGCTTGTTTATCAATGTAAAAAAGAGTTTAACTGCAACAGCAGTTATTACAAGTTCTTCCACATTTCTATTAGGTCTTGCATCAGCGGGAATTATGGGGATTGGTGGCTATTATATGATGGAAGGTACAATGACGCTCGGTGACTTTTTAAAATTCACCCTATTATTAGGGTTTATGATTGCTCCTATTGTTCAAATGAGTAATATAGGAAGCCAATTAACGGAAGCCTTGGCGGGATTGGATAGGACAGAAGAGTTAATGCAAATGAAAGAGGAGGATAACCCTGAGGTTAGAAAGGTCGTTTTAAATGATATCTCAGGTGATGTTACATTTGATAAAGTGTCCTTTAGTTACGAAAATAACAAGGAGGTATTGCATGATATATCATTCGTTGCGCCCAAAGGAACTGTTACAGCCCTAGTTGGATCTTCAGGATCTGGAAAATCTACCATAGCAGGGCTTGTGGCTACTTTTTTAAATCCTGTAAAAGGTATAATTACAATGGATAATGTTGATTTGTCTACTGTAAATTTAAACAGTTTCAGAAGTAGGCTAGGAGTAGTCTTGCAGGACGATTTTTTATATGAAGGAACTATTCGGGAAAATATTTTATTTGCCTCACCAGATGCTACGGAAGATAAATTACAACAAGCAGTAAAAGGGGCGTATGTAAATGAGTTTACTGATAAATTTGATGAAGGATTAGAAACCGTAATAGGAGAACGAGGTGTTAAGTTATCAGGAGGTCAGCGTCAACGTATTTCTATTGCTAGAGCATTGTTGGCAGACCCTAAAATTATAATTTTGGACGAAGCTACCTCTAATCTAGATACCGAAAGTGAATCCTATATCCAAAAGAGTTTGGGGATATTGATGAAAAACAGAACGACCTTTGTTATTGCTCATAGATTAACTACTATTCAACAAGCGGACCAGATTCTTGTAATAGAAGAAGGTAATATAGTAGAACGAGGGAAGCATGAAGAGTTAATCAAAGCTGAAGGTAGGTATTACGATTTATATACATATCAAAGTAGGATCTAACAAGGAATTTTGTTGGGTGATGTAGAACATATTAAATGATGTTTTCATAAAAAAAAGGTTGCCAATTGGTAACCTTTTTTTATGAAAAATAACCTACTTAAAGTTTTATTTTTTGGCCTTATTAAATTTTGCTTTTGCTAAGTAATAGCCTGCAGTAAATGGAATTCCAAAGATGAATAGGATTAGAATGATAAAGCATAAAATTATAATCCATGCCACATCTTTTATAAGTTTAGTGATGTGTAATGCACTTTTTTCTATCAGATGGTCTCCGGTGGAATTGATGTCTTTTATAGCAGTCTTTTCAAATTTTTCGAGATAAGATTGTAAATAGATTCTTTCATTGGCTAACATATTAACAGAAGTATTCAGTCCTCCGTTTAATTCAAGTATTAGCGGCATTAATTCGTTTTTTATATTGGAAGAAATTGCACCTATAAGTTCGGGAGAGTTTTCCGCTAATATTGCAAACCTATCTAAAATGACGTTTAATGAATCTGCTCTTGTTAAAAAGTCTTCGGAAACATTTGCGTTTTCCCATTGTAAAGAGAGACGGTCTTTTTCCCAAGAAAGTTGTTGACTTATTTGTTCTTTTGCTATTCCGATACGATCTCCAATATCACCTAAAGCCTGAACGCCTGTACCTAGTGTTTTTACATAGGTACTATCGGAAATACCAAGGTGTTTAGAAAGCGGAGTGAGGATGTTGGTTCTTGGAAAATCAAAAGTTGTTAGCGGAGTCTTTTGTGCATAATTATAAGTAAAGGTTTTTAAGGATTCAAAACGCTTTTTACTTAATAAAGACTTAGCTATTTTGGAGATTTTTAATTCTAAATTAATGGCTGTTTGAAGCATTAATTTACTCTGAGGCCCCAGATATTCGGTCGCTTGAGTCGTTTTAAGTATTTCTACTAGCTGATGGCATAAGGTCCATGTATCTACAAGCGATAGTTCGGGAGTTGATTGGAATGCTGTTTTTCCTGAAGCAGCTATTAGTGCCTTTTTAAATTGTATTGCGTTTAGTTTTATTTCAATAGTATCGCTATTTAGCATAATACTGTCTGCGGTTGCAATGATGCTACTAGAAAAATCAGTTTGATAGGCTCTAACTGCTATCCTCATATTTAGTTGATTCTTTGAAAGTGGTGTTTCATTCGAGTCAATAGAGAGCTTCATTAAAGAACAACTAGAAACAGATATGAGTATAGTAAAAAATAAAACGTTGTTTATAAGTAATTTAAAATGATACATGTTTTTGTGTTTGTAAACTTTTTATGGTAATTGTTGATTTCTAGTTGTAGTGCTGTGTATTATATCAAGGTAATTGATAAGAATCTTTAGGGTTCTGTCTATAAAGCTAAAGCGCAATATAAAACGTGAAATAAGGTAAATAACGTTTTATTTTACCTTTCTGTATTTCTTTTCGTAAACCTATTTTGTACTGTAGTTTTAAATGTAAGGATTGTAAAATAGGTGTTTCATACTTAAAATGAATTCCTTTTTGCTGCAGCAGCGGCTCCTCCTAGGTCTACCATGGTTTCGCTAATTAGAGCTATTATTTCTTTTGTTTTTATTATAAATGAATGATAAGTTTTAGTCATTTCTGTTTTTTGATATGCGTCTTTCATAATGCCTTTTTTAAAGAGTTATTTGTTATATATAAAGCAAATGTAGGTAGCTATTACTTTCAAAATCTGAGTCTTTTGGTGAAGTGTCTAAAATGATAAGTGAATTGACTTAATTAAAAAATGAAATGCTTTTATGTTTTTGTAATTTGAATTGTTTTGCACTTATTAAATTGGAATTAATGAGCTTTTGTACTTTAGCATAAGTAATGATCACTTTAGATTGAGAAATAGCCGTTTCAAATAGATAATTTTAAATTCTAGACTATTCCTCTTTAAATTTGAACTAAATTTAAAATGATGTAACTTTGGATTTTAATATTCTATATAAATTATCAAAACGAAAAGTATTGGCTTTAAAAAGAGTTAGTGGGGTTTTAATTGCAATAATAGCATTGTTAGTTTCTGTATTAATGAACCTTCATAACGGTTTGTTAGTGCTTGGATATATAGATCCTAAAGGAAATGAACAAGCCAATGTTTCGGTGAGTGATATTGTACTTAATTTTTTTTACCTGTTCTTTGTTTCCTGGCTTATTTTACATTTTAATGCAAACTGGAGGTATAGCTTCAAAAGAGTTTCTTTGTTTTTGGAGATATTGATTACATTAATCTCTCATTGTGCGTTTTTATTTATAACAGTTAATTTTCTCATATTTATATATGATTATATGCTCGGTGATGTGTTAGTAGGATCTAGGGTTGGCTTCATGTATTTTGGGTATATAATCGTATTTAGTGTTCTTTATTTTGTTGCTAAGCTAATGAGGTATCAGGTGTTTAGAGAAGAAGATTTATTGGAGAAGGAAGCTTTAAAAAAGCAGAGTTTGGAAAACGAACTTACCGCATTAAAAAATCAAGTGAACCCCCATTTTCTTTTCAATTCTTTAAATTCACTAAGTTCGTTAGTTAGAGAAAATGAGGAGGCGACTAGTTTTGTTACAAATCTTTCGTATATGTATCGCTATATTTTGCAAAGTAGTGAGAAAGATCTGTTTACGTTAAAAGAAGAATTGAAATTTTTAGAAAGCTACATCTACTTAATTAAAACGAGGTATAGAGATAGAATAAGAATAAATATAAACATTTCAGAAAAAGTTTATAATTGTAATATTCCGGTTTTAACGTTACAGCTGTTAGTAGAAAATTGTGTTAAACACAATGAAATTTCAGTTGAAAACCCACTTGATGTTTATATTTATGATTCAGGTAATTATCTAGTGGTGGAAAATAAAATAAATCCTAAACTAGGGATTATTGAAAGTACAGGTCAAGGGTTGTTTAATATTGATAAACGTTATTTGTTGTTAAAAGGAAAACATATTTCAATTAGTAATTTAAATGCTGTTTTTAAAGTAAAACTACCTCTAAAATAAAGAGTCTATGAAAATTGTTATAGTAGAAGATGAAGTTTTAGCAAGTGAAAATTTAATTTACTTACTGAGGAAGATAGAGGCTAATATTGAGGTATTAAAAGTTTTGGACTCTGTTAAGACAGCCGTCAATTTCTTTAAAGAAGAGATTGATGTTGATTTGATATTTATGGATATTCATTTGGCTGATGGATTGTCATTTGAGATTTTTGAAAAGGTAAGTGTTGAGACTCCTGTCATTTTTACCACTGCTTATGATAAGTATGCCATAAAAGCATTTAAAGTGAATAGTGTAGATTACCTTCTAAAGCCAATTAATAAAGAGGAGTTGCAAGAAGCTATAGTCAAATTTAATTCTTTGTTGGAGGCTAAGCCCATCATAAAGAATGCTCAGTTAGATAATATTTTACGGACATTGAATAATAATAGGTTTCGGTCAACTTATTTGGTGCAATATAAAGATGAACTTATTCCAATAAAGGTTGATGAAATCGCTTATTTTGTGATAGAATTAGGTGTTGTTAAAATAACTACTCTGACTAATAAAACCTTTGTTATTAATGAAAAATTGGAGCGTATTATTGAAGAAATTGATGATTTAAAATTTTATAGAGTTAATAGACAGTTTGTTGTGAATAGAAATGCGGTGTTAAAAGTAAAGTTTTACTTTAATGGGAAGCTAATACTAATAACAAGTCCTAGTTATAAAGAGCGAATAGTTGTTAGTAAAGCAAAAGCCACAGAATTTAAAAATTGGTTGAATAAGTAAATTGAATGTGCCTTTGTTCTGTGTTTTTTTAGAGATCTATAATTAGTTGATTTTGGATAAGAGCTCATAGCACCCCCGTAAAGACGCAATGCCTTGCGTCTCCATCATCGTATACCTATCTCACCAATATATCCCCCGTAAAGACGCAATGCCTTGCGTCTCCATCATCGTATACCTATCTCACCAATATACCTCCCGTAAAGACGCAATGCCTTGCGTCTCCATCATCGTATACCTATCTCACCAATATATCCCCCGTAAAGACGCAATGCCTTGCGTCTCCATCATTGTATACCTATCTCACCAATATATCCCCCGTAAAGACGCAATGCCTTGCGTCTCCATCATCGTATACCTATCTCAGCAATATATCCTCCGTAAAGACGCAATGCCTTGCGTCTCTATCATCGTATCCCTATCTTACTAGTATATCCCCGTAAAGACGCAATGCATTGCGTCTCTACCGATATATCCACCCCAATGAAAAAAAACTTCCCACTCCAATCCACACAAGTCCAGCCAGTAAGGACGAATCACAATTCGTTCCTTTAAAAAACATTAAAATAACCCTTGCAGGATCAATAAAACAATCTATATTTGCACTCGCTAAGCGGAATACGCAAAGCGAAAAACGTTCTGAACATGCTGCTAACACTGAGAAAACAACGAAAAAAGTTTTTCAACTTTTATTAGTTAGTTTCAAAAAAGGTGTTACATTTGCAACCCGAAATAATCGCAAGATTATTGGCGGAAAAGTTCAAAAACATGGTGTAGTTAAAGTTTAAAATCTTTTAAGTTTTTTATTGAAAAAAGCTTGTCAGAATTAAAAAAGCTTTTATATTTGCACCCGCTTAGCGATACAAGTTAGGCACTAAGATCATTGAAGATATTGAAATTGACAGCGTAATTGAGTAAGAACACAAGTGTCAAAACTTGTTTAATTTTTTTTGAGAAACTTACATCGAAATAATATTTAAAATTTATACGATGAAGAGTTTGATCCTGGCTCAGGATGAACGCTAGCGGCAGGCTTAACACATGCAAGTCGAGGGGTAACATTGATGCTTGCATCAGATGACGACCGGC
>Ga0209292_1005984_pt1 | contig 12184 bp, 12 predicted proteins | sample GOMGulsemesocosm_2_FD_184634 | JGI IMG/M metagenome (GOLD analysis project Ga0209292, IMG submission 184634) | Methane-oxidizing microbial communities from mesocosms in the Gulf of Mexico - GOM9C Gulf of Mexico (SPAdes) (version 2) | ecosystem: Environmental > Aquatic > Marine > Cold seeps...
TTTGTATAAACGGCTTGCACACTTATCAGGTTAGACCTCTTAAGGTAAATTCAGAATATGTTATTTAAAATAAGGATCTTAGAAAGAAAATAGATAAAAAACGGAGGTGAGAAAGTGTGCATGCACACTTTTCTGGTTAGACCACCATGTATTAATCAATGTTAAATTACATAAAATCAATAATATAAATAAAAATATTTAACTAAATAAAGTGTGCGTGCACGCTTTGTAATTTACATGCGCCTATTATATCGGGACATATATTCGTATGTGACTGACTATACAGGTTTTATTTTTTATCAACAAGACAAAGCGTGCGATCGAAAGTTGTAAAGTGTGCGTAATTTATAAGAAATCATCAAGTAACTGTATATAATAACAGCACTAACACTGTCGGGCGTTTCTCATTTGGAAACGTTTCGAAAGTAAATCATGAATACATGATGATAGTATCTGAAAATTAAATATATTTAGATTTCGTAAAATAAATTATTATCGTCATAAAAAGACATCAACCATCAGAATATTAAGAAAAGTGAAATGCCTAGCCACTTACTTTATAACTAAATGTTTAAACCACTTAAATTAATTATCCACTTAGAATTTAATTATTGACCTATCTGTTGAGTCTATTCCGGTAAAATCACATATAGTACTCTAAAACCAATTAAAGTTAGATTTGCTTTGAATCTAATAATTCTTGAATCGCATTACTATAATTTCGACTCACTTTTAATTGAATATCGTCGCCCAATTCTAAAATACTTTCACTGTTGCGTAATGAGCGAATACTCTTAATACAATTGATATTAACTAATGTAGATTTATGAATACGCTTAAAAATACGCTCATCTAATTGGCCAGCTAATTTTTTCATAGTCACACGCACAATATGAGTTTCGCCTGCGGTATGAACACACATATAATCTCCAGCAGCATCAATCCAACGAATTTCTTTTACCGACAAAAATACTTTTTCATTGTCACTATTTTTAATCACTAATTCTTGGCAAAAATTGGTTGGTAATTCGGAGTCACTTTCTAACCAATCTTCGAGTTCAGAAATTGCAAGACCAGAAGATTCTTCTAATGCTTTAAGCAGTTTATATTTTTCTTTATCTGCGTGCTGAGGATTTCGCCTTTGCATGATCCGCTCAACTGTTTTTTTAAGCCGACTTAGGTTTGCAGGTTTTAATACATAATCTATGGCATTTAATTCAAATGCATCAATTGCATACTCACCATAAGCACTTACAAATACAATCATAGGCAAAATATCTGACTGCAAAGCTTGCACAACTTCAATACCATTTAAGCCTGGTAACTGTAAATCTAAAAAGAGAATGTCTGGGCATAATTCATGACATAGCTGTATTGCTTGGTCGCCATCACTTGCCTCGGCAATAACATTTACTTGTGGTATTTTCTCAAGCCTTAATCTCAAGCCTTCAAGTGCAAGTGGTTCATCATCAACTATTATCGCGCTAAGAGATTGATCATTCATTAATGCACTCACTTTTCAAAAGGGATAGAAATATAAACCTCAGTGCCTTTGCTGTCACCTTGAGATATATTTATTTTATAATTGCCATTAAACATCGCATCTAAGCGTGCTTCAGTATTTGTTAAACCGATCCCAAATCCAGCCTTAGATTTTGGTTTTATCCCTTCACCATCATCTAAAATTTTTAGAATTAATCGATTACTTTCTTGCTTAGCCATAATAATAATAGTGCCAGGCAGTTTATTTGGCTCTATGGCAAATTTGATTGCGTTTTCAACTAAAGGTTGTAATAACATACTTGGCACTTGTGCTTGCATAACAGAAGAGCAAATATCCATTTTTATATTTAACCGTTCGCCAAATCTGACCTTTTCAATTGATAGATAGAGATCAAGTAACTCAATTTCCTTTTTTAGACTGGTGTTTGATTTATCATTTTTGTCTAATGTATAACGAAAGAAATCACAGAGCATATCTAACATTTCATTTGCTTTATCATTATCATGTTTATATATGAGTGTTGATATTGCATTCATGGTATTGAACATAAAATGAGGATTAAGTTGATATCTGAGCATTTGTAATTGTGCATCTTTAGCGGCAGTTTGCGCTCTAAGTAGCATTTCATGCTCTTTTTGTAATCTTGTGTTATATAGCATTACAAAAAATATCGCAGTCCAAACAAACATAGTGGTTAACGAAAACAATAACCACCCACCAAACTCCAGCATATCCCATGTTTCATTCCATTGCTGATGATAAACAATGACCTTAAAACTACTCAATTTTATGATGTTATAAACTAAACCTAGGATTGCAGCAAAAACGAAACTGAGACTCAAAGTGATATTTAAAGGTAAGTGAACGATACGACGGATCAGTAACCATTGGATATATGACAAGAAAAAACCACTCATGGTTTCAACCATTAAATTTATGATTTGTCCTGATAAATTAAAACTAGGATCATCTAGTTGTGGTCTCACGATCGCAATAAAAACCACAACGGCATAGCCTAGCCAACCTGCTATTTGTAGGGTCCAAAATTGACTATTTATATTTGAAAATGTATTTGGTGCTAATTCAAGCCTATTTTCTGTTTTTGTCTCTTGCATATACGTCACATGTAAACTCTATATTTCATTTTATAGACATTAATTAAATTAAGTCATATTTAAACAATTTAATGTATAACACTAAGATATACAAAAAGTATATTTGCGCTAAAGCGTGCATAATTTGAGATAACACAAAGCATATTCTTTAGCTTTACCAATTTAGAGCACAATAATAGCTAACTATTTAAGTATTAATATAAACATCAATGATTTAAAATAATTCAAAATAAGATTTATAATTTAAGACTTTAAATGACGACACCTATCGGTTTTGGTTGCCCAAATTTTAACTTTGCAATTTATATCGCTAATCAACCAAAAATGTCTGAATATCAAAATCTTGGCTCTGTTTCACCGCTTACTCAAGGTGAAATTTATGCGATTGGCCAAGCATGTGGTAATGGTTGGCGAAAAATATTTAATGTATATGCGAAGTTATTATTTGCATTAAACAATAAAGACTTTGATTACTGTAAAAACTCACTTACTTGGCAAAAATATAGAGATGACTATTTATTACAAAATAGCTATCAAACTGCGCTTTTATTTAGCCCTCCCGTACTTAATGAGCATTCTGATACTTTACATATCATTTGCGGTAAAACCTATGCAAAAGAGCTCGTTAACTCTAGTAAGTTAAAGGTTCAACTAACTTGGTTAGACGATGAGTTTGCTATAGATGAAGTCAATAACCTAATAGTGTGTCCTTACTTAGACTATCGCCAATTATCAAACATAAAAATAGAACGTTTATCTTTAATGCTCAGTGAACTAAAAACTGTGAATTCTATTTAAGCTTACTAAAAGGATTGTGATGTCACTCTTACCTGAAGACTATCGCCAATTATCAAACATAAAAATAGAACGTTTATCTTTAATGCTCAGTGAACTAAAACATGCTTAATCGGCTCATAACGCAAGTTCACAGCTGTGTTTTATGTGAAGCACATTTACCGCTGGGTCCTCGCCCTGTAGTGCAACTTAGCAATGAATCTAAAATACTCATTGCAGGGCAAGCACCTGGACTAAAAGTACACCAAAGTGGTATTCCCTTTAATGATGCCAGTGGTGATAGATTACGGGATTGGTTAGGTGTAGATAAAACCAATTTTTATGATGATAAAAAATTTGCTATTTTACCTATGGGTTTTTGTTATCCCGGTAAAGGTAAATCGGGAGACTTACCGCCTAGAGCGGAATGCGCAATAACTTGGCGAGAACAACTATTAGCCGAATTAAAAAATATAGAGCTCACTATCGTAATAGGTCAATATGCCCATGCTTACCACTTACCCAATGCCAGTAAAAAACTCACCGAAAATGTAAAAAATTGGAAAACTTTTTGGCCTAAGGTTATTCCCCTGCCTCACCCTAGTCCTAGAAACAATATTTGGTTAAAGCGTAATGATTGGTTTGAAGATGAATTGCTTCCACCTCTGAAGAAGCGAGTAAATGAAATACTATCTCATTCTCTATAACGATAAGAGCCTCAGTTTTACTTAAAGTACTAGCTGATTGTATTCGGTTTAAGGCAATTCATAAGTTTAAATCGCGTATCATCTAACTTATAACTAAATGTAATTAATTCTCATTATTGTATTTAATGCATTGATTTAAAATAAAACTTACAAGCTTAACAAATGAAACCAAAGTTAAGCTTCAAAAACTTCCGTTATATAAACCTCTACATTATGTTACCTTTCACAAAACAATTATTTAGTAATAGTTTCTTTTCACTTTTATGGGGATCATATGTTTTATAAATCTTTAGCCGCACTGGTATTTTTATATTTAATACAAGGGTGTGCGAGTATTGAAAAGTTACAATCTGAACCTTGGCTTAAAAGCCAATCAAATAATTTCACTTTATTTAGTAAATTAAATGGGTCTGAAAATAAGTCTATCTTAGAAAACTTAGAAGCATTTCGAACTCTTATTAATTTAACGAACAAAGGTAATAATGTCAGTACTTTTCCAACAGATATTTATGTTATGAGTCAAGCAGAAGCAAGTCTGTTTGAAATTTCTAAAAATATAGGTGGTTATTTTGATAATAATTTAGATAAAAATATCATTTATCTTAGATATTATAAAAAAAAGCAACACATGATCAGCACGATTTTACATGAGTATGTTCACTATGTTCATGCCCAAAGGCAAGCTAGCTTTCCGCGTTGGTTTGAAGAAGGCACAGCAGAATACCTAAGTGGTGTAGAGATCAGCAATGATCAACTTATCTTGGGCGCGATTCAAAAAGGCCGATTAGCATGGTTAAGCTATGAAAAATGGTTACCTGCCATAGATATCATTAATCCAGGGGAAATGACTGACTGGAAAAGTACTGATTTAAGCATGTTTTATGCACAGTCTTGGTTAATCACCTTTTATTTAAATAATAGAGAGCTGCCACAAGAACAAAGCTATTCTAAACAATTAAATAATTATATTAACGCCCTTCACAATGGTGAGGAAAAAATCACCGCTTTTGAAACCGCTTTCAACTTAAAAATAGATAAAGTTAATCGTACTCTAAGAGCTTATTGGAAAAGAGGAAAATTTAAAAAACTAGCTTTAAATAAATCAATTCTTTTAAAAGATGTGAATATTAAAAGTCACTTGCTTAGTCAAGGGGAAGTAAACTTAATGCTAGGTAAATTTTCATATTCTCGTGCACAAACAAAACAATCCATATTCTACTTTGATAAAGCATCAGCTTTTGAGCCACAAAGGAACAACGCATTAATTGGCAAAGTGAAAACTCTCATTGTTGATGAAGATTATGATAAAGCTAAAAACGTAATGCAAAAAATTGACAATACACATGCTGATTTATCAGAACTTCATTTTACCAAAGCACAATTAAACTATGCGCTTGGGGAACAATCAAACGATAAAAATACTAAAACGCTCTTTGCTAAAAAAGCATTAAAAGAGCTAGTATCAGCATGGAAGCTAGATAAATCAAACGCCAAAATATATTACTTTTATGGCTTAATTAGTTTGAATTATGATTTAGACATTGATCGTGCCGTAAGTATGCTTGATGAAGCCATCTATCATAATCCTTCTAATATTAGTTTAAAAGTTATGTTGTTCAGAGCAAAAATATTAACCGGACATGAGCAATCATATAAATACGGCCAACAACTGTTAGCCAGTTTTAATTCTGAATATCATCTTAGTGCTGTTGATGAATTAAATGAACTGATTGAATTAACAACACACTACCAAGAATATACCAACGAGAAAAACTTTAAAAGCTGGGCTATTTCTAAAAATGGTGACTATGGATATTCTTTTGGTTTCTCGAATCAAATAGATGCAGATAAAGCTGCTATCACTTATTGTATTTCAGATAGAAAAGATGCTGATGACTGCCATGTTATAGCGCAAAAAAATGGCGATTCAAAAGTATTTAAAGATTGGTTTAAACTTCAAATACTTGATGACGTTGAAAATTAATTAACAATTATGGGGTCGTTTATCGACCCTATAATTGTTATACCCAAACCACTTCAAAATACGAGTTTCAGGACTGCTGAACAATTCATGATTTAGGCGCATCTTTGTATTAATGGTCACTCCCTTAAAAGAAGATGCAACAACAAGCATGACTTGCTCAGAAGCCCCCGGTACGGTTGGTTTAGAATCGATTTATACTGCGTTATTGATTTTGTAAAGGGAATAACCATTCTCTGCAATCAATGCCTTATCTAAAGCGATTCTAATTCCAACTGAATCCTGTATTTTGAGGTGGTTTGGGTATATTACTGCCTTTGTCTTACAACTCTACTTGTGTAATCGCTTAAATTAGCAATTGTACAATAGCGAAAAGGTATAACCCCTATTCTTGTAAGGTGCGTATTAACGACTGGACCTATCGCATATTCAATCTCAAAATGAAAGTCATTCGAAATATTACCGACACTCTGTTTACTAAAATAAAATACATTGTTTCCTCCCTGTACTCTTACACCTTTTTCGAGTTGATAAGTCGCACCGGGTATTGGTAACCAAGTAACGCCATCTGTTGTATATTCATATACTTGATCTATCACAACCGAACCTAATCCGATCGGTCTACGTAAAATAAGATCTGGACTTCCGATTGAATGATCATCTTCATTACGACCGCCATTCGCACCTGGATTTGTTCTGTGAGCTACATTTTCACGTGTGCCAACATTTTGTAAATCGGCCATGTTGCCATTACTACTTTGCCAAGTAAATACGTGTTTATGATAATGCCTAAAAGGAAAGTCATTATGTCCACCTACATTTGCTTTTAGCACTCTGTATTCCAAAAATTCCATCTTTGGTTTACAAGGTATCGCATTAACTAATGCAGGAACAAATTGCTTTAAATAAGCACCCGCTCCAGCATATTTTTGCTGCTTAAGATGTGGAATAGCTCCCCATAAAGTTTGAATACCTGTAAGCTGTGCTGGACCAACTGCTACTAAGCCATTTAAATGCCTTTCAAGTGGTGCAACTGAACTATCTTTATGTTTAGAGTATTTAGAGTTTGCCATTGTTAAATATTGTTTAAATGTAGTGATATTAAAAGGCATGATCCGTTTACCTATATTAGAAACTTCAATGTAGATTAACGATATTTATTTTAAAAGTCGAAGAATAATTCACATTTAATGATCGTTTACTTTCTAAAAATAGATGTCTTGCATTTGCTTTATTAAACCATGACGGATCTGTTTGTCTTTGTAAAAAAGTTAACATATTTAAATATGTTAAGGGTGCTCATAATTTGCGACCATAAAAATGCCTAATACCATTAATGCGAATAGTACAAAGTACATTGTAAAATGAACGCCTCTCACAGTACGTTTATGAATTAAATTATTAAGTTTAGGTTTATGAGCAGTGGCAAAATACTTCTTTGCCCAGATCATGCTTGAAACTAAAGTTATTAATGCAAGAACCTCCAATAAAATGAATTTCTATTGCATTTTGTTTATGATCCATTGAACCTTTAATTGTATAATTTGTTTTATGGATTTAAGTACCCATCAAGTCGCATATAGATGATTAAGATTGATGCTGACCAATGTAAAATACGATCGATTTATTTAATATTTTTTATCGTAAACATGTTCTGTTGATAAAGAAATTCAGTAAAATTTCATCGCAAAAAATCAATTGCAAACATGACATAAATAGTGACTTTTAAATTGCTCTCTATACTCATGTCGAACGACTTAAAGTCATTTTTATACAATAAATAGCAATATATTTTTGAATAAATTGTGGATTATGTTAACTGACATAAACCACTAAGGAAAATCTTGAAGTTTACTAGCTTTAAATACAAAACCCGTAAAGGCCCTGACTATCGCCACGGTGAACAAGTGACATTTCTAGATCTTAAAAAGACTTTTAATCTTGGGAATATCCGCATTGGTAATTGGGTAACCCGAGAAGAAAAAGAACTTGCTGCTAATGTTATCTTCGACTCTTTAGCTGACTTGGCTTTTATACTAGCACTTCCCCCTAAAGCAATTGGTCTTCGTGGTACTTTAAACTTAGCTTTTGGTTGTGGCGGTCGCATGGGCGTTCAAGCACATTATGCGCCTTACCAACGTGAGTTAGCGCTTGCTAAAAATGCAGGTGCCGGTGCATTAGCTCATGAGTTTTGGCATGCTTTTGATCACTATATCTCTGAAAAAGCTTTTGAGATTAAAAATACCCTCAACTCACAAAATCCCCCCTTATTTGCGAGTGATTGCTGGCTAAAAAACAAAACCATAATTGATCATCCATTTAATGAGCGGTTAATGGCTATATTTGATAGCACATTACTCAGTGAAGATGGATATGATAAAAGCGACTATCTGATTAGAAGTGTTCAGGCTGATCTCGTATTATCGAAAAACTATTATGCTCAGCCAACAGAAATGATGGCACGGGCTTTTGAATCCGTCATTGAGTTTTGTGCTGAAATCAAAAACCCCTATTTGGTGTCTGGTACAATCAAAAATGATGTATTGCATTTATACCCTAACTTAGATCATAGAGATAAAATTTATAAAGCATTATTGGCATATTTTAAACCTCTAGGGATGGTACTATAATCTACTGTTCAGCCGAAATTCAATCACTGTATAGGTTGCTCTAAGACTTCATATTCGAGTTTTATAATGTTTTGAAAGGCTAGATATTATTGAATTCGTGTTTGAATTGATGTGAAATCACTCTCGTTTATTGGGTCTGCCATTTTAGTTCTAATTGAATTTAGTCTCCATACATCATGCAGTGATAATGCCGATTCATCTAACAAAGCTTGTGATTTAAAACCCCCTCCCCATTAACCCTTTATATAAAAAACTAGCATAAACCAACTCATATCGTATTGCTCCTTGTGAAAAAGCCATGTAAGTGGAAGTTATATTAACCTCCAATCACACATTCACTTTTATGATAATTGCGACTAGTAACAGCTGAGTAGTATTTATTCAGATCAAAATAAGTATATTAGCAAATTCAAATTAATTACTATAAGTCACGTTTATTAGAAGTAAGTATTAACCGCTCTTGGGTTAATCTGTCTAATGACAATATCACGCCATTTATCCAGTTTTCCTGACGTAACATCACCTAATTGATACTTATTACTACAAACATTATAAGCACTTGTTAAGTCAAAAATGCCGTAAGTACTTTGACCTCTATCGAAGTTAGTGAATATTGGCTTTTTGCCATTACGATAATCTAATTCACCTGCAGTAGTATTCGAGCCAGCAGCCATACCCGCACCTAATGATATTCCCCAATGAGTTACAGATTGATTTCCTTGAGCATGAAAGTTAAATAAATAACCTACAGGAATACTATCAATTTGATCAGCCCTGATTACCTCTCCTTGTCCCAAAATCTGATTACAATTATTAGCTGTTAAACTATAGCCTGTTGTTGCCATCCAACGTAACGAAACAAAACCAGCTTTATATAACCAACACCTTACTGCATGAAAACACACAGGTGAACTGGTGCCCATACCTTTATCTGTACGTAATGATTTTTCATAAGGAGTATTTTCTGTAGTGAGCATTTCATTACCAGCTATGCCAGATAGTTCTTGAATAGTTGCTGTATTATCAGCTTCATAACATCTAATTGCTTTTTTTACTAAATCTTCTGATTTATTTAAATAATGATCTTTTGTCGTTGTGAGATTAACACTACTCCTTACAAACTCATCAATATCAGTATTTTTCAAAAAGGTTTCTTGACACATACATAAAGCACGTACAGCCCAATGTTGTTGCTTTGTTCCTGCATTTTTATAATTTCGATTAGCTAAAGAAATTTTACCTCCAATTGATTTTTCCATCGCTGTTGTTGTGATCTTTAGCTGAATTTCTCTAGCGAGATCGGTGCTTATTTTTGTTCTTATATATTCGAGCGCCCCATCGTATCTTTGTTTATTATTTCTGGACATATACACCTCTAATCAATCATCATCATAGTCATACAGAAACCAATTACTCGCATCTATATGGGCATTAAAATCCACTTTAGCTTAACTTTATCTTAATAGTAAGTTGTTTGTACCTATTTAAATAAAATGAAGACTCGCAATCTTAAAACCTAAGATTAAAATTAATAATATGGGTATAAAATTTTAAAACTATTGATATTAAAAAATTAAACTCGTTAGGTGATGTACTTTAAATACAAAGCGGAAAGGTTAACAATTTCACTTTATATTTTGAATTAATCAGGGCTTTGGTTTTTAGGGAGTGAGTATTAATATTTATACGTATTTAGTAAATAGAAAATGAACAGTTACTTATTCAATAACAGTTAATATTGCAGATTTGGTTATTTTAACTGAACCTCGTTTATTTGGTGTGACTAATCGACTACTAAAATCAGCTAATTCTAAATAGTCAAACAGTGTAAAAGGTATAGTATTTTTATCTATTGAGCAGCCAAACTGTAATAACTTGCTTGGTTGCTGTGATACACTAATCTCTGAACTTTTATGATGTCGCTGTTTTTGAAAGGCTTTATATTGTTTTATACGTTCTTGAATAGATGTGAAGTCACTCTCTTTTATTGAGTCTGCCATTTTAGCTCTAATGGGGTTTAAATCTACATACATCATGCAACTTAGAATAGCTGACTCATCTAATAAAGCCTGAGATTTAAAGCGCCCCTCCCAAAATCGACCTTTGCAGTTATCTTCACTATTGGCTTTTCTAGCGATAAACTCATTAACCATTTATTTTAAGAAAGTCGCATGAACCAGCTGATATCATATAAACGATGTCGCCACTCGTTTACTATTTCATTAATGCGAAACAGACAACCAGAATCAAGTTTTTCTCCTGCTCTGTAACGGTCAACCAATACACATCCATGGTATAACTGATACCAGCGCTCAATGACTTCATCATTAGTTAAATTTAACGCATCTTCACGATTAACTTTTAACACTAAATGATAGTGATTAGACATAATCGCATAAGCTGCGATATCAATTAGAAATACAGAGCTAAGAAACTTTATTCTATCGACTAACCAAGTGCGTCTATGGTCAAAGTTATTGCCTGCCGAAGTTAAAACAAAAGTTATCTTCTCCACATAAAAAACTTCAACGAATACATAGATTAATACAATGACTTATTTTGGGGTAAATAACGAGGGTTGCATCTAAATCGATTAAAGACTCTCTCGCTCTAGCCATCTTAAACACCTATAAATAATTCCGTATGATTAAAGTCTAGTCTAAAAGGCTTAAACTTAAAAAATCAACAAGTTAAATATGGGTGATGAGATGGACACTCCCAAAGCGGCGTCTATGCGCCAAACTGGAATATGCAACTCAGTTAAATTAGGAGCATCCATCATGAAGTGTAGAACTATTGGTATTGATTTAGCAAAATCTGTTTTTCAGGTATGTGGCGTTAATCAATATTTAAAAACTCAGTTTAATAAAAGATTAGCTCGACGAGATTTTTACGCCTTTATGGCGCAACAGTCTCCTACTCAGGTTGTTATGGAAGCCTGCTATTCTTCTCATTATTGGGGCCGAGAATTAACTAAATTAGGTCATACTGTATGTCTTATTCCCGCTCAACATGTAACGCCTTTTGTTCGGGGGAATAAAAATGATCACAATGATGCTTTAGCAATTGTTGAAGCAAGTCAAAGACCTAACATTCGATTTGTTCCAATAAAAAGTGAAGCTCAACAAGAAGTCATGGCCTTGCATCGTATTCGTGAACGGTTAATTAAAAACAAAACAGCATTAACAAATCAAGCACATGGTTTATTAAGTGATTTTGGCATCATTTTTAACCAAGGTGAGCGTTGTTTTACGGTAATGGCTCATATCGTCGCTACAAGCTCACAAGTAAGCCCAAATATAAAATCTCTGGTCGCCATGCAGCATGAGGAGTTTTTAGAACTAAAAGCGAAGTTGAAAATAATAGAGAAAAAATTAAAACAGAACTTAAATAGTTTTCCTCAAGCAGAAATATTGTTAAGCGTTCCAGGGATCGGTTACATCATAGCTTCTGCTTTAATTGCCTGTATTGAT
>Ga0209292_1005985_pt1 | contig 12183 bp, 9 predicted proteins | sample GOMGulsemesocosm_2_FD_184634 | JGI IMG/M metagenome (GOLD analysis project Ga0209292, IMG submission 184634) | Methane-oxidizing microbial communities from mesocosms in the Gulf of Mexico - GOM9C Gulf of Mexico (SPAdes) (version 2) | ecosystem: Environmental > Aquatic > Marine > Cold seeps...
TGAGCGATAAACTCGAAGACTGATCAGCAGAGCCATTTACATTTTGTGAAGTCTCATTGATTTCTTTAACTAAATTAGCGATTGAAGTTAAAAACAAATTAAAGCTATGAGCGAGTTTACCTGTTTCATCTTTGGTGCGTATTTCAAGTCTTTGGGTTAAATCACCACCACCTTGAGAGATAAGCTCTAAACCATCGGTTACTTCAATAATGGGTTTTGAAATTAAACGTGCTAAATATATGGCACCAGTTGAAAATAAACCGATTAATATTAGGCTGATCACTATGATTGTAGTGGCCATTTTATTTGCTGATGCTAATACTTCGCTTGTTTTTAGTAAGCCAATAAACTTCCAACCAAGCTTTTGAGAAGTATATATATTGGCTAAATAAGTTTCGTTATCAATTTCAATTTCAACCTGCCCACTATTGAGCGTTGATAATTGTTTATATAAACCATTACTCACTTCATTAAGTGGTTTAAAGTTATTTTTAGTATGTTTAGGATCAACAAGTATGGTGCCGGTATCCTCAACTAGCATCAGATATCCGGTTTCACCTAGTTTAATTTTTGATACCATTTCAGTTAAGCCCTTTAAGCTTACATCCATGCCTGTTACACCAAATGACTCTCCTGATTCGGATTTAATCGCTTTTACTGTAGATACAATGACCGCATCATCTGGCTCCCAATAATAGGCTTTTGTTCTCACTGTTGTCCCATTGGCTTGCATACCTGTTTTAAACCAAGGTCTAGGTCTAGGGTCATAATTAGCGCCAACACTACCGTTAGGCCATTGTGTATATCCACCTTTTAAATTACCCATATAAATATAAGAAATACCATTATGTGATTCGCCAAACTCGGTAAAAAGTTTATATATATTTGCTTCTATAGGGTCATTTCCGGTTGGGTCCATCGTAGTGGCGGTTGAATTATTTAAATAGTTTTCTATTCCTATATTTCCAGATGTCACATGTGAATGATGGGATAGGTAATTTACATTTTTCTCAATTTCACCAAAAAATAAATTGATGGCGTTATCTATTTGTGCAACTTCTCTTGTATTGGCATCTTGCATATTCTCATAAGCTTGATTGCGAGTTTGATTTACCATCAAGATAGAAATAACTAACAGCGGTAACGTGATTGTTGTAATAAAAGCCGCTATGAGCTTTTGAGAAATGGTCATAAAAATGCTAAAAAATAAATTATTGTGAATAAATATAGATTCAATATATGAAATCAGCAACTTAGAGTTAATAATAATTAGACCTATTTAGTGGCGGTTACTACACTTGCATTAACAAATTACTAGAGGATTTAAAAATGATTAAAGATACTATTTTATTTGTTTTAACTTTACTCTTTAGTGGATATAGCTTTGCTTCTCCTGCTATTTCAGGTGGAGTCTGGTTCAACTATAGCTATATTGAGGATAATGAAAGAGATAAAAATACAGTTGGAGATATCTCTGATGAAGCTTTAATTTTATATATAGATGGAGAAGCTCCTGAGGGAAAAGGAAATTGGTCATACTCTGCTGAATTTCGAATAGGTAATGGTGCATTTACTGACTCTGAAAACAATGCTTCTGGGGATAACTCTACATTACATAAAGCATGGGTAGGTTTTGATTTATCTGAAGACTATAAATTAATAGTGGGTAAATCACAGGTACCTTTTGCGTGGAAAACTGCAAATTTTTGGCCTGGTGATATGTTTCAATCCGCCTATGGTGATCAAATGGATGTGGGTTTAAAGATGATGGCTAAAACACAATTATTTGATTATCAGCTTGCATATTTTCATGCAGATGATTGGGGCGAAACATCAACGGATTCAACTGATGATAATAAACATTGGGGCAGTAGCACAACCTATCGAAAGGTAAAAACCTTTGTTGCAGATGTTAAAATTCCAATGACAGAAAAGCATATTTTAGGTTTGTCTGGTCAAAGTGGTAAGTTACAAGATTTAATATCTCCTGAAAATGACTTAACTGGCGATCATCAAGCGTGGAGTGTTTATTATCATGGAAAATTTGATGATTTTTATATCAAGGCTGAATATATTGATGGTGAAAGAAAATTACCACAAGCCTATGCTTCGCAAGCTAGCTTAGTTGATACTATTGAAAATACCCGATATGGTTTTGAGTTTAGCTATCAAAAGAATGAATGGAACTTTATTTTTGATGCGACTTGGGCTCAACCAAATACATTAGGCAATAGTGCAGATACGATAACGGCTTATGCGCCGGGTGTAAGCTATGATTATGGCCCTGGCTGGATATATTTAGAATACTTAACGCAAGATGGTTGGATAGATAGAGATATGATGATCCATGAAGGTGATTTTGATGCTTGGTATCTAACGATTGATTTTTACTTTTAAACATTAATATTTTAATCGGGCTAAATTAATTTATTTAGCCCAAAATAAACTAGCCACTATAAGAAATGAGCTTTTCACTGCACTCTCAAGGCATCTTACTCGGTTTATTCTTTTTCAGATAATAAAGCTTCAAGTTGCGCTACTTTTTCTTCTAATGTTGCTAGTTTTTCACGTGTTCTGATCAAAACTTGTGTTTGTATTTCAAACTCTTCACGAGAAACAAAATCCATTTGTGATAATTTATTTTGTAAAACTTGTTTGGTTTTATTTTCTACTGTTTCAGCGATGTTTTTAACACCTTGAGGCATATTTTCAGTAATTTGTTTGGCAATTTCTTCAATTTTTTTAGGGTTTATCATGTGCTTGAACCTTCAATTATTTTAGTTAGCTAATCTAGCCAATACATATTTTGCTATATGGTACCCATGAGAGCAGTATTTTAATAGTTTATTTGATAAAATCCCGCTTCTTATTTTTTCATTTCTTTTTAGATAATAGTTCAGGAATTTTGTTCACTATGCAAATGAATCCAAAGCAAGATGAAGCTGTAAAATATATTAGTGGACCATGCTTAGTTTTAGCCGGTGCTGGCTCAGGTAAAACACGTGTAATTATTAATAAAATTGCATATTTGATTCAAAAGTGTGATTACAAAGCACGAAATATAGCGGCTGTGACTTTTACAAACAAAGCTGCAAAAGAAATGAAAGAAAGATTAAAACAAACTCTAGGAAAACAAGAGTCAAAAGGAATTTGGATCTCAACCTTTCATACATTAGGTTTAGAGATTATAAAAAAAGAAATAAAAACGCTAGGATATAAACCCGGTTTTTCTTTGTTAGATGATCAAGATACCAGTCAGTTATTAAATGATTTAACCGAAAAAGAGCTTAAAAAAGACAAAGACCAATTAAACGCGCTAAAAACGCAAATATCAAGCTGGAAAAATGAACTCATTATTCCAAAGCAAGCTATCGCTGAAGCAAGGGAGCCGCAAAAAGTCTTGTTTGCCCAGCTTTATGAGCGTTATCAAATTCAATTACGTGCCTATAATGCGTTAGATTTTGATGACTTGATTATGATCCCAACGTTGCTATTAGCTAAGTTTCCTGAAGTGACACTGCGCTGGCAAAATAGGTTCCGTTATTTATTAGTCGATGAATATCAAGATACTAATACAAGCCAATATCAACTCGTAAAGTACCTGGTAGGTGAGCGTTCACGTTTTACAGTGGTAGGTGATGATGATCAGTCTATTTATTCTTGGCGTGGTGCTAAACCACAAAATCTGGTTTTATTAAGTAAAGATTTTCCTTCACTGAGATTAATCAAACTTGAGCAAAATTACCGAAGTTATCAACGTATTTTAAAATCAGCTAATATTTTGATTGATAACAACCCCCATGTTTTTGATAAAAAGTTATTTAGTGAGCTCGCATATGGTGAGCAGATAAAAGTGATTGGCACACGTGATGAAGAGCATGAAGCGGAACGTGTTGTTGCTGAAATTATCTCACATAAATTTATGCAACGTACTAATTATAAAGATTACGCTATTTTATATCGTGGTAATCATCAGGCGCGTATATTTGAAAAAGGTTTAATGGCTAACCGTATTCCTTATAAAATAAGTGGTGGCATGTCATTCTTTGCACGGTCTGAAATTAAAGACATTATGGCTTATTTGAGGTTATTGGTTAACCAAGATGACGATAATGCCTTTTTACGCATCGTTAATACACCAAGACGTGAAATTGGTACGGTAACACTTGAAAAATTAGGTACGCTGGCAAATGAAAAGCATATTAGTTTATTTGAAGCATGTTTTGATAATGAGTTAACAAACCGATTATCAGGACGAGGTTTTAATGCACTGCAAGGCTTTGGTCGTTGGGTTGTTGAATTATCTGATAATGCTGTCAGAGGTGATACTTTAGAAGCTGTAAAAACCATGATCCACCAGATTGATTATGAAGATTATTTATATGAATCTTCTCCTAGTGGTAAAGCTGCTGAAATGAGAATGAAAAATGTATCTGAATTATATAAATGGATCACAGATATGTTAGTGGGTAACGATGAAAATCCACCTATGACTTTAGCTGAAGTGGTTACTAAATTAACACTCAGGGATATGATGGAGCGAAATGAAGATGAAGAAGAAAGTGATGCTGTGCAGCTGCTAACTTTACATGCTTCAAAAGGCTTGGAATATCCTTATGTATTTATGGTTGGTATGGAAGAGGGATTACTGCCACATCAAGTAAGTATTGATGAAGAAAATATTGAAGAGGAGAGGCGTTTAGCTTATGTAGGCATAACACGTGCTCAGAAGGAGTTAATATTTACTTATGCTAAAACGCGTCGTCAATATGGTGATACATCTACTACTGAGCTAAGCCGCTTTGTACAAGAACTGCCTCAAGATGATTTAGCCTATGAGTCTAAAAAACAACCAACGAGTCAATCAGAAAGGATGGAAAAAGGCCAATCTAAAGTTGCAGGCCTCAGAGCAATGCTTAAAAAATGATATTATGAATAGACGTTTTCTATATTTTTGGCTTTATGATGAATATATTCATACTGACTGGAATACAGAGAAATACCATATTTTTTTAACGATTTTTGATAATTAAGAATGCTTGGACCTTTGGCAATGACAGAGGTCTGAGTAAGGTTAGCGACAGCTAACACACCTTGTAATTGCAGTTGATAACCTTCATCTTTTATTATTTTTTTACACATTAAAGGGCTTAATAAAATAAACTCAAATTGGTATTGCGTTAAAATACTTAAATCACATCGTGTATGGCCATAATCATCTAAACCAATTTTAACTCCTAGACTTTGTAACTTAGTAATATTACTTTTATTCTTGTTGCAGATATGACGTAAATCAGTTTCATTAAATAATAGACATAATCTATGTGTCATGTTTAATTCATCAAGCTCAGCTATTAGCTTATTGAAGTACTTAGCATTTAAAAGCTCAATACTACAGCTTACTAAAATGGCATGTTTACATTGAATAAACGCACTGATTTTAGGTAATAATGACATTTCAATTTTATGAAAATCAACTTCTTTAGGAATATATTTTTTGATTTGATCAAATTTCATTTTTCCTAATGTTGGATGAAACCAAAATCTATCTATCATGCAAGCGATATGACTTTCAGTGTGAAGATCTATAATGGCGGTGGCTTTAAAATAAATTTCACTGGCATCAAATGCGCTTAAACGACAGGTTTCTTGAGCGTTAGTATTACTGTTATAACTTTGATAAAAAGCATATCGACCACGACCATTATTTTTTGACTGATACATAGCAGAATCAGCATTTTTCATTATTTCATCAGTATGTTTATATCCTTGGTCGCTACAGGTTATACCAATACTGGCACCTGAATTAATAACATTATTATTTTCTTTAAATGGACGAGATAAAGAGTCAATGATACGTTCTGCTACTTCTTGTGCTTCATGCTTGTGATATATATGAGTGAGTAAAATTACAAATTCATCTCCTCCCAATCGAGCTAATAAATCATGCTCTCTGATGCATATACCTAAAGTTTCGGCGATATGAATTAAAAATGAATCGCCAACTTGATGTCCTAAATTATCATTTATCTCTTTAAAGTTATCTAAGTCTATAAATAAAACCGCAAATCCTGGTTGTGGATGTCTTAAGTGTTGATTAAGTGTTTGCTCAAGTCGAGACATAAATAGGCTGCGATTAGCTAAACCGGTTAATGGATCGTGATGGGCATCATGATATAACTGCAGCTCTATTTTTTTTCGTTCTTCAATCTGCAGTTGTAAGAAGTGATTACTTCGTTGCAATTCTTGTGTTTTTTGCGTTACACGAAGTTCAAGTTGCTCATGGCTTTGCTCTAATTGAGCCATGGTTAAATGCTTTTGTAGTACGTTTGCTATTTGTTGTGAAACAAAATTAATAAGGTCAACGTCATCTGCTGTAAATGAATATGTATCACCATAAGATTGGCAGGCTATAATACCAATAACACCATTTTCAGAAATCAGCGGCGCGCCTAACCATGAGGTTGCTTGTGTATTTTTAGATGTACGTTTGATTATGCCTTGTTCGATTAACTCATTTGCCTTAGTACGGTTTAATAATTGTGTATTTCCTTGACTGATCACATATTCAGAATAACCTTGAGCAAAATTTCTTTCTTTAAAGTTGCCCGCTATGCTATCAACCCAGTAAGGGAAAGAGAGTTTGTTATCTTTTTGATTGTACAAACATATGTATAGGTTTTCAGCATAAGTGATAGACTTTATAATTTGATGGATTTGGAAATAAAAGTCGTCTAAGTCTTTACTTTGTGTGGCAAGTTCTGAAATTTTAAATAAAATCTGCTGCTGCTTGATTGTTTTTTTTCTATGTTCTACTTCACTTTGCAGTGCATTATTTGTATCTGTAAGTGCAGATGTTCTATATTTGACTTCGCTTTCTAAATACTCTCTTTGTTTTACACGCTCAATCGCTGTTGAAAGGTAAAGGGAGATAATTTCAACTAATTCTATTTGAGCATCTGAATATGACTGCTCTGGATAATAAGATTGAGTCACCATTACGCCAACGATTGTTTCGTCTTTATATATAGGAATACCCAACCAATGTTCACAAGGAGAGCCTTGTAGCTTAAACTTATTAAGTTCAGTATCTTTTAGAATAGATTTTTTGGTGTAATATTGGGTTTTTCCTGTTTTATATACATAACCCGTTAAACCATTATCAAAGTGATTATCTTCTGTTAGCGGAACGGTAATGCCATCTTTTTCGTCAATAAAATAATTCAACTCTAATTTTTGAGTTTCTTCATTTGTGATAACAACATAAAAGTTTTTGCTAGGTAAATAAGACGCTAAAATTTGATGTATCGCAGGATATAGCAGTGTTAATTCAGACACAGTACTGGCTTGTTCAGAAAGCTGAATTAGCGCATCTTGCATATTATGAAAATGCTGATACTTTTTAAGTAGTTTTTTAAGGCGTAGGTTATATTTAGTAACCTTATCTAACGCAATTGTTGAATCTTCCACTGACCCGAACCATTATTATAATTATTATGGTTAATATTTGTGCAGTATAATTCCATTTTTAGCAGGCTAGGTCAAGATAAAAAAGGTGAAATAAGCAAGTTGAGCCCTTTTTATGAATTTTACACCTTTAATTTTTATTTACCCGAATAAAAACAGCTCATTAGCAGAGTTGATATAAAATTTATCATCTATTTGTTTTGCGATTTCAGCCCATTGATAGTATACATTTCTGCTTATTTTAGCCGTTAAACCATGATTTAATACTAAGTATGGTAATTGTATGTCTTGGCTCTGTGTTGAATCATCGGCTTTTAAAATTAAAGGGTGTTTTTGGCATAATAGATATTTTCGCCCTAAGTTATCAATGCAGCATAAAACATCACCTTGTTCACTTTTTTGCCAATTCCAGTCAGTTATTAAAAATGGCGCATCTTCAACTTGAATTTTGACTTTTTCAACAGGCGTTTTGAGAAAGTACTCATTTGATTCTTTGATTAGGACAGTGGCAAATAACTTAACCATAGATTTTCTGTCTATAGGGCTATTCATATAATGCCAAGAGCCGTCTTTTTTAATCTCAATTGGCATTTCACCACAATAATCCGGATCCCAAGAATCTAGAGGAGGCGTACCCGCCTCTAGTAATTTGCTTAATTCACTTAAGTTCATTAATTCGCTTTATTAAGTGTTAGTACAAAAGAGACTGGAACAGAATGAGTAATAGAAGGCAATTTCGCAAGTTCTTGTAATTTATTGATGCCTGCGGTTAGGTTGAAGTCAGACGGTTTGATGATTACCGGCATAAATGAAGCAACAATAATATCGCCATTAGCTTGCTGTGTTGCTAGCACTTCAAGAGAGATTAACTTATTGATACCATTAAGTGCTAAATCGGCTTGTGTTTTTAAAATCGTACTTTGACCTTTTTTAAGGTTTTTAAGTTGGCTAGACAGATCCGATGTTAAGTTTAGTTTAGGAAACATTTCTGTATTAAATAAAAACTTTTGCATTCTTTCGTTACGAATAGGAATTAAAGTTTCAACACTGGCTAAGTTAATCTCAAGTTTTAATTTACCGGCATCACTGATTGAAGCGTTTAATTTTTTGAAATAATGGCTTTCACCTATAGTGTTTTTTTTCACAGAAACAAAGCTAACGCGTGATAATTCGTTATTTAAATTCCAATTAGCAAAAGTAGCTGTACTGAACAAGCAAAGCGCTAATCCAGAAAGAGAATGTTTAAGCATGACATACCTATTTTTGTGAGTAATAAATTCTGTTTTTTAGTATAGTTTATTTTACCATAGTGAAAATACTCTATATAAATTAATTTGATAGTTAAAAGTATATAAAATCAGCATTAGAGGTTTTTTTTTCTATTTAGCACCTCATTTTTTAATCTTTCTATTATTTCCTCCTTAAATTCAATCGCTTTGTTTTAGCCCTTATTTTTTATGGTCTAACGCTAAGATTTAACTTCTAAGATTGCTTGACAAATATGCTTGTCAAGTCCTAAAATCGTTGTTCGTGGTAAATTGTGGGTAAAAGTGGTCTTTTAAGACTAAAAAATAATAAAAAGGTCCATTTTATGTTCCGTGGAGCACATTCAGTCAGCTTAGATAGCAAGGGGCGCTTGGCAATTCCAACCAAGTATCGCGCTTTGCTGCATGCAGATAATGATGGTCTCATGGTATGTACGGTCGATTTACAACAAAGATGTTTATTACTTTACTCTCTTTCACAATGGCAAGAGATAGAAGCGCGGTTACTCAAATTATCTAATATGAATGTGAGTGAACGACGTGTTCAAAGGGTATTGCTTGGCAATGCCATGGATTGCCAGATAGATAAAAATGGACGTATTTTACTTTCATCCCCTTTAAGAGAGCATGCAGGATTAAGCAAAAAAATTATGCTTGTAGGCCAACTCAATAAATTTGAGCTTTGGGATGAAAAGACGTGGCATGAACAAATGAAGTTAGATATCGAACAAGAACAAGCGGGTGACTTTGAGCTCTCTGATAGTTTAAAAGACTTTTCTTTTTAACTAAGAAATTAATATAAAAGATGCATTTGCATAATAGGAATACAAAAACACGTGGAAAAATCGACAGCAACACAAGAGCATATATCGGTATTACTTGAAGAGACAATTGAAGCGCTGGCGATTAAACCCGATGGTATTTATATTGATGGGACTTTTGGCCGAGGCGGGCATTCAGGTCAAATACTTAAAAACTTAGGTGATAGTGGCCAATTGCAAGCCATTGATAGAGATCCTCAAGCGATAGCATCAGCTGAACAATATAAAGATGATGCACGTTTTTCTATTGCTCATAATACTTTTTCTGAAATTAAGTTGGTTGCTGAAAATGCAGGGCTTTTAGGTAAGGTTGACGGCATATTATTAGATATCGGCGTATCTTCTCCTCAACTTGATGATGCTGAGCGTGGCTTTAGCTTTATGAAAGATGGCCCTTTGGATATGCGAATGGATCCAACTAAAGGTCGTAGCGCAGCTCAGTGGTTAGCAGAAGCAGAACTAGAAGACATTGTTTTTGTGATAAAAAAATATGGTGAAGAGAAGTTTGGTCGCCGTATTGCACATAAGATTTTAGAAACGCGAGATGAAACACCGATCACAAGTACTGCACAATTAGCTAAATTAATTGATGAAGCTGTACCAGTTAAAGACAAGCATAAACATCCTGCTACTCGTACATTTCAAGCTATTAGAATTTATATCAATAGTGAATTAGAAGAAATTGAAACCGCACTTAATGCATCATTAGATGTACTAAAGCCAGGTGGTCGCTTAGTTGTTATTTCATTCCATTCTTTAGAAGATCGTATCGTAAAACAATTTATTAAACGACAAAGTAAAGGGAAACCAGTACCTAGAGGCTTACCTTTAACCGATGACCAATTAAAGCTCGACTTAACTTTAAAAGCGATAGGCAAAGCAATTAAACCAAGTGAAGCAGAGCTAGAAGTAAATTACAGAGCGCGAAGTTCAGTACTTAGAGTAGCTCAGAGATTGGAATGAATAGAAAAAGTAGCGTTATAAAAAATAATGCTAGGCAGCCCAATCTTTTCGCTGAAATATTAAAAGGTTTTTTTAAAGAGAAAATAGTATGTTTATTACTTTTTCTCATTTTTGTTTCTGCACTCTCGGTTGTGCAAGTAACTTATGCCTCAAGGCAAGAGTTGATTACACAAGATGAATTATTGCAACAAAGAGATGATTTAGATTTGCAATGGCGATATTTACTTGTTGAGCAAGAGTTTTATGCTCAACATGTGCGTATTGAAGAGATTGCAAAAACTAAATTAGGAATGAAAAGGCCACAAAGCAAAGATGAACAGGTAGTGATTTTACCATGAGAAATGTGCAAAGAAAAAAAATAAAATCTAATTATCATCATGGTCGATTTATTATCGTCTGCGTTTGCATATCTATTGTTTTTGTAGGGTTAGCTGCACGTGCCGCATATATTCAAATTATTGAACCGGATATGGCAGTAAATGAAAGTGATAAAAGAACAAAACGCGTAAAAAAACTGCATGTTCAAAGGGGAATGATCTTTGACCGTATGGGTAAAGAGCTCGCTGTTAGTGTACCTGTTGTCAGTGTTTATGTTGATCCTAAAAACTTAAACAAAGGTTTAATCAAAAAAGTATTAAGGGCGGCTAGAAAACAAGGTGAAGACTCAAAGTTATTAGCTAAAAATAAAGAGTTATTATCTAAACGTGTAAAAGAACATTATCAAGAAGATGAGCGTTGGAAAGAGCTTGCTGATGTTTTAAGAGTAAAACAAAAAACAATTGATTACCGTTTAGTGGGAGATCCAACAAAGCGATTCATCTACTTGAAACGTCAAATTACACCAGCAGTTGCCGAATATATCAAGAGATTAAGATTGCCTGGCATTCATTTAATTGATGAATCTAAAAGGTATTACCCGGCAGGGGAAGTAACCGCTCATGTTCTTGGTTTTACGAATATAGACGGTGAAGGCATTGAGGGCATGGAAAAGCTTTATGATAAAGCTTTAACAGGTACTGACGGTAGAAGAACTTATCGCAAAGATGCCCAAGGGCGAGAAATAGAGATCTTAGATGAAAGAGAGCGTGTAGAGCCTGAATCTATTCATTTAAGCATAGATCAACGTATTCAAGCTATTGCATATAAAGCTTTAAAGTCAGCTGTTTTGTCTTATAAAGCGACATCTGGCTCAGCTATGGTTGTAGATGTAAAAACGGGTGAAATATTAGCTATGGTTAATAGCCCTTCATATAACCCTAATAATCTATCAAATGCACTTCCTCATAAGCGCAGAAATCGTGCTATTACCGATTTATTTGAGCCTGGCTCTACAGTGAAACCTTTGGCAATTTTGGCTGGTCTAGAATATGGCACAATCAAAGATGACAGCATTATAAATACTTACCCAGGATATATGAGAGTGGGTGGCAGTGTGGTTAAAGATTCTCGCAATTATGGCAAGATGACTCTAAGGCAAATAATTCAAAAATCTAGCAATATGGGCGTAGCTAAAGTAACAAAAGAATTACCTAAAGATTATATCGTAGGTCTATATGAAAAGGTTGGTTTTGGTGAAGATACAGGCACAACTATGATAGGTGAAAGTAGTGGTTTATTTTCTCCTCGACGTCGTTGGTCTGATTTTGAAATAGCGACTTTATCTTTTG
>Ga0209292_1005992_pt1 | contig 12178 bp, 17 predicted proteins | sample GOMGulsemesocosm_2_FD_184634 | JGI IMG/M metagenome (GOLD analysis project Ga0209292, IMG submission 184634) | Methane-oxidizing microbial communities from mesocosms in the Gulf of Mexico - GOM9C Gulf of Mexico (SPAdes) (version 2) | ecosystem: Environmental > Aquatic > Marine > Cold seeps...
ATGATTTATCACGTGGCGCATTAGTAGACGATATCGTTTACACAATCGCACTTACAGCAATTCAATCTAAGCAATTAACGTCTTAGTCTGAACTTCTGATAAACGTGTATTAAGGCTCCTTAGGGAGTCTTTTTTAGCTGCTTAAACCATTGAAATACAATGTATTTTATATAGCCTCGCCCACGAATTGACCACACCAATCGTTAACGAATAAAAACGCCCCTGCTAACCTATTCATTATCAACAGATATTCTAACTCACTTTAAACTGTCCAGCCGAACTGCCACCAGGTACCACAACCAGCGCATTAGCAGTGATCTCATCAACAACTGCATTCGCAATAGCTTGTGCTAATATCGATGCTTGAGCATGTTCACCAGCGATAACAATACCGCCCTTAACCATCTCTGCTTCAATCTTACTTTTTAATGCTGACTTACTTAATGCCATATTATTTCCCTGCAAAAACGGTAGTGGAACCATCAACATGTGGCTTACCCGTGAATGGGCAAATACTGGCGCAGGTTATCACCCCTTTTCCGCCATTTAATTTAATCGTATCTGCATCTTCGGTTATATTCTTGGCTTTAATGATCAGTGATTTTGCACTATCGAGATGCGTGTCTTCTGCGCTTTGTATTTTAACTTCTTTGTTACTGCCTAAAAGCAGGTTATCCAACGAGGTAATGATCGCCTTTTCACCAACGAGTATTTTCAACGCACCCATGATTTCATTTACCTGGTTACCGTCTATTTTATTAATGTCGTGCGTTGCAACCTTAGTGCTGCGCTCAAAGTAATTCTGTTCGCTGGTTTGGGCTTCAACTATAGATTTCTGGCTGTTCTGTTTTATTTCACCATCTGTCTGCAAGTGCCAATCACCATTACTGCCAACTAATTTACTGCGATGCGACAGCTGCAGACTCACATCGGTTGAACGATGATCGGGTACCAAAGTATGCCAGGGTAAAAGCGACGTGATCACCGGCAGTGAATCAAGACCATCAATATATTGAATTAAGCACTGCATGCCAGGTGTTGGTTCGACGAACAGACCATGTTCATGTCCCTGCCCTGACGCAATACTCACTTGCTCAAAGACAGGAACGACTAATGGCTTACCTGTCACCGCATCTAATAATTGAATATCGGCCGATTTGTATGCACGAAATGCACTGCTTACACTGGCACCATTAACTGGCATATCATAAATTTTCTCTATTCGTGCCAATTGCGGTAAGTGTTTACGCTGTCCTAATTCGGGAAAGTAACGTAATACTAAGCGACGTATAGCGTTTTTGACCATCTGATAACCTGCTTGTTTCCTGTTAATGTCACTTCAGTAATATAACGTCCATTAAGTTTTAGCCCTGGGCGTAACTTAGGGATCGCAATTAATTCGCCTTTAGTCGAGCTAATCGGCTTGATTGGGTGTTCTGAAAAATCAGTGATAACCGACTTGGCCCAACCGGAATCATGCCAACTGCCTACGTAGATCTTGCCATCAGGACGTTGTTGAAAAATATAATCCGGTACCTGATATATTTTCCCCAACTGGCGCAATACCGATATGCCATCTCCTTGATGATAAAAACAAGGGACGGGCTGATTGATATACTCTGCATCGGGATAAATAAAATGAAGACCGGTGGCCGAGAGCTGGTCCAATATATCTTCCATCGTCGCAAAACGGATTGCCATGTTAGCCGGCAGTGACAATGCGCCGAGTAATTCACGACAAGTCAGATACCAACGGCCAGATGATTGATACTTAGACTCGATGACACCCATGAAATAAGGCTGCAGGTTATCAACCCTATAGCCAAGGTGTAACTCCACGATGCCTTTCGGTTTTTGTTCACAAGTAATAACAAAGCTGGCGCGACCAGGGCTAAACAAATCAAGTTGCACACTGTTATTGATAATATTAGTTACGGGCTCACCACCAATGGTTAGTACGGTGGTTAGTCGTGCTGAATCAGGTTTATCCATACCCTTAGTCATAAGTTAGGGACCCTCGACATTTTCAAATTGCTGTTGCAATGAGTTGTGACCATCACTGCTTTGTGGCGCTGTATTGTTACTGGCTTCAACATCGAGCTGCAGCTGTTCGCGATCTGACTTACTCATGACTTCAAGTAAGTTAAAACTGATTATCCAGGACTTCATTTCATCATCCTCCGTCGCACTCATTTCGCCATCAAACTTCGCTTTACGTACTTTGAATGATTCTGCAACATCACAATTCACGGTGCGGATCATTCTGGCGCCGTGTTCATCTAGTTCTTTGGCTTTTGATATGAGTTTGGCTAAGTCTGACTTTTCATTAAAAGGTATCTTGGTTGTCACTGATAATACTGCAGGTTTAACCCCGTTATCTGATGACAGAGTTAAAGAACCGTAACCACTTAAATCTTCGCCAGCTAATTTGAAGCTGCATTTTATCCTGGTTTCATAACCGGGTACTTGCCAACCATCGAGCGCTATCATAAAAACAGTTCCTTCATCGGTTCAAGTTCACTGCTATTGCCCACGAACGCACAAAAAGCCCAATACGCTTTATCATCACCAAGACCTTGCAGTTTATCGGCTAAGCCTTTAGCTGAATTGGCGCTGATACTAATGCAATTTAAGCCAATGCTAACTTTTTTAAATTGAGTGACTAACAAGCGGTTGTCACGTTCAGACTTTAATTGTTTACACTCAGTCATTGCGCTGTCTATATCGCTTATCAGTGATTCCCCTGTGCTACTAACTAGCGCCAACAATTCATCATTATGCTTATTGCTCAGTGCTAATAAACTACGATTATCATTTATCACGCCCCACTCGATTGATTGTTCAGTACCGCTAGGTAGTTTCGTTTTATCAGTATCGAGCGTGGCTAAGCTTTGATGATAACGAGCAGTTTCAACAAATACTGGCAACGGACAATAAGCATTAATTACTAACAGCTTATTAGCCAAATCACTTGGCATGTCACTACTCACCCAAAGCACATAAGCATTAAAATCATTTGGCCGACAAGTTCGGCTAATGTCCTTTATCGCATTGGCCAGCAAACTAGCCCCGACTGCTGATGCGCAAGGGCTTGATAGGCTTCAACTTGCGCCTTACCTGTGACTGGTGTGGTGATGACAATAATTTCAGGACTGATGTTTTGGTCCATGGCTTTATCGATAAGTGCAAATTCATCATCACCTTGGTTGATAGGGATCGCCCAACCAGACACTAATGCATCACCATTACGCACCCATGCGGTTAATTGTGTTTTCAATGCAGTATCATCTGCTGAAATCAGTTCATCCAATTCAGACTGTGCATTAATCGGTACTATTTTGTTTATGTTCAACGTACCAACACCGATAAATAATGCTGAACGCTCCACTTCTTTTGTTGCTCCGCTACCCGTATTTAATGCGGTAACTAAAACCTTGCCTTGTGCCATATGTTTACCCTTTTAGCGGAGGCGAAATGCCTCGTCCAACATGTAGTTTTTTAATTCTTTTTGTTCATGCCTGTTTTGGCCCATGAACGAACGCGCTGGTAATTTAACGTCCCAACTCGATTTAGCCTTTTTATTACCCCGTAAAATACGCAGTATGAGTCCGGCTTGTCCCACGGATATATTTTCAGTTATCCATTTAAGCGACGGTACTTTCCAACTTTTGCCGCGCTTTTTTCGGATCTTATAACAACTATCACGCAGTGACTTTGCTTGCTTGCGTGATGCCAGAGCCCCGTAATCAGGCACCCCATTAATTTTTACTGCTTGCTGAGCCGTTTTCGTTAATGTGATACCTTCTTGATGCACTCTGGCTATTTGTCCTAACCGTTTATTACCAAAGGTAACCGTCGCATTATTGGGTGTGGTATGAACCTGAATGCCTTTACCCAGTCGCCTTAACATGCGTTTTTTACGGCCATCACTGCGACCTTGCCAATTGGTACCGGATAACCCTCTTTGCTCTTTTAATCGCGCTTTGGTATCTCGTCTTACTTGCCGACCCGCACCACGTAAAATACGGCGACGCTTATTGGCATCGAGCGTTAACAGGTCTAATTCTTTTAACGCGCTATCGGTGGGAATACCGATATTCAGCATTTATTATCCCATCCCACATTCGGTATCTAACTCAAATGACGCTGCGATCCAAAGACTCTGCTCACCAAAATCAAAACGCTTGGTTTCGCCTTGAAACTCCAACTCAAACGGCCCGTTAATATCTTCAACTAGCATCACATCTTCTGCGAACCGTTCGATCGTTAACTCGATTTCAGCGCTGTTGTCATCATTAATATCCAGGCTAAATTCCACATCATGACTGTCGTCTTTTTCTGCATTTGTCATTAACCAAAAACTCACATAAGTTGCGATCAATTCAACAGGGGCATTGCATGGATTAATGCTGATCACACCACTGTAAAAAAATCGTGCAGCAAGCAACCCTGTTCCGTTTATTCGTTTGCTGGCGTGTTCAATTCGCCCACCTTCAATCCAACTATCAAACTCACCAGCTCTGGCTAAATGTCGACCCTTGTAGGTAGCCGATACCAGGTACTGCACTAAACGTTGTAATTTACTTTGGCTCATAACAATTCAACGCCTGAATTCGTTGTTTTCATCATTTGACGCAAAGCCGTGTCACTTTCTGCTAACCAGTATTCTTGGTTATCACTAGCCATTACTTGTTGTGCAGCTCGTTGGTCACGATGTGTTTCACCTAGACGGCTGATTAACAACTTGGCTTTAGCGCGGCAATACACGGCGCGTTGGTACATAAGGATTAATGTATTCACACCATTAATTTCATTAAGGTTCACATCTTGTAACTGTTCGACCAGTTGCCAATGGCATAAGCGGTATTTTGCTAATGCCTGGTTAACATCGAGCATAGCGAGCACTAATGTTCGTTTAACCTGTCCGCTGTTGTTGGCGTATTCCGTGGCGATCGCGTAATCAGTGATAAATTCAGCACTGCCAAGGTTTGGATAAAAGCCGTTGTTGACTACATTTTCATTGCTTACTTGTACCAGTGGCATACCGGTTAAATTCATCACATTACTCACTTCTAATAGGTCGGCTCTGGCCACTGCGATAAGGAGCCTATTTCACTACTGTGAATAAGTCCAACGCAGCCGAACCGGTGGCGCGAGAGTCATTACGATTCGTTGTCTTTACCAATGGTTTTGGCGATTTCTCTGACCATCTTTTTAACGCCCGCGTTGTCATTTAACGCGGTTGCTTTGGTGCCGTAGGTATAGGCATTGCCTAAGTTAAATACGCTTTGTTCTAACTTTGCAGCCATGGCATATAGCTTGCCGCCAATCAATTCACTTAACCGCCATTGATGAGTTTCCAACAGCTGGATAAATTGGGTGAATAAGTTAATCACTTGGCTACGCTCTACGGCATCACGGCCTTTGCTTAAATGTTTAGCCCCTTCGTCATAAAGCTGGTCGATTAAAAATGTCGGCCAATCTTGGTTACTAAAGCGCCCTGGTAAACGCTGGTTTTGCGTCACTAACAAAGGCAAGAATTCAAAGGCTGTTTTCCAGTGTCCAAGGTCAACAAGCCAAATCACCACCCAAGCCAGCACCATGTTCTGATGGTTGGTTCCTTGTGCTTGATAGCGACGTAAATAATCCAGGTACTGATGGCTCTCAATCGCCTGCGCTTTGTATGCAATTTTGTCTTCGATATGAGAAAACTTTTTAAGTTGAGCAAGGTCGGAATCCATTGCCGCTTTGAAAAAATCAAACTCATCCATAATGCCTTCGGCGCGGCTTGGTTCGGTTGCGACAACCTTGCCATTTTTCACTATCGCTGTGACCGATTGATCAGGACCGTTTGCTAGGTCCACACCGATAATCGTTGCCTTGGTTTTACGTTGATTTCGTTTGACTATGCTCATTTCAAAAAACTCTCTGCTTGGGAAATAACTGACTTACCGTGATAAGCCAGTGGTTCATTTAGGTTATGGATTCAACAACGACTAAGACCAAACCCAGTGGTCAGGGTTATCCGCATCAAAGTCACCCGCAGCTACAGCAGGGTCTTTCACCTTATCCAGCTTCACGCTACCCGCTTCAAAGAAAGCGATCTTTTCCATGTCGTTGATGTAGTAACAATCGTTACGTGATTGATAATCTTCGACACGCTTCTTCTTGGCGTTATTTTCAATCGAAGTGCGCGTTGAACCTGATTGCACGTAATGACAAAGGTTGTCGAACGAGGTAATTAAGATGCCACGGTCAGGGAAGAACGGGATCTTATACGCCTTCAAACCACCAAAGGTTTCAATGATCTGTTCTAGTTCAATTTTGTCTTTTTCACTGGGGGTATGCGCTTGCTTGGCATAAAGCTTGTTCTTTTCTTTGGATAACAGCTCATCACCAATAATAGCGACTAGACCAATGCGTTTATGGGCTGGGATCGCTTGCAGTAAATCATGCACTGCTTGACCAAGGTTTTCATAATCACCGCCCGAACCAATACGGATCTCATCGTCTTTTTGCTCACCGTCAGCAAATACATTGGCGGCATTATCACGGCGAACTAGCGCCAGCCAACCGATGTTCACATCTTGCATCATTGGATATGTTGCGATATCCGTTACTTTGGCGGCGCTTGTACCGTTCCAACCAATTTTGATGATATCCAGTGCAATGGCTTGGCGAACATGAGCGCGAAAACGGCTGTGGAAATCGGGAAACTTAGCCCACATATCCATGCGCTGCCACGTAATGTGGGTATCACATTCCACCGGATAACAGCGGTATTCACGGTCAGTTAAACCCAGCGGGTCTTTGGTGCTACGACTTTTAGTGTCATCATCTTCTACACCCGCACGACCAGTCACGCCGCCACTGATACCTGCAGTAATCGAGCTACCGACTAAATCATCGACCATTTGCGTATCAATGCGCTGTAAGAATTCAGCACTTTGATATACCTGATCATACAGCGTCTGCTCAATCGATGGCTCGACACTGAACTGCTCTGATACGGAGGCGACCCCGTAATTGACAGCTAATGCAGACACAACAGCGGCAAAAACTTGTGTTGTTTTAAGCTTCATTAATTTTGTTCCTATTGCTAAAGAAGGTTGTGGTATTTGCCATTCTCACCAAGGTGTTCTTCTTCACCTTCAGTGGTCGTTGACGCTGGTTCTTTAATTGCATCGCTGACGGTTTTGGTCAGTGCTTCAACTTGCCCAACTAAGCTATCCACTTTGCCATCAAGCGCCGAGAATTCAGCCGTTGGTTTATCAGCACTGGTGTCTGTTAGGTTGTCGGTATCCATATCGTCAACCGGTGTTGGTGCAGTACTCTGCTTAGCCAGTAAGGCTTGCGTTGCTTGGGTATTGGCTTCCAGTGCTTGGCTAAATTGCAGCAAGGGTCCACCGAGTGCGTCAGTCATCGCGGCAGCAAAATCTTCACGTTTCATGTCGTCATCATCCTTATTAAAATTAAAGAGTTTTTTAAACAGGCTCTTTGTGGGTTTAGCCGCTTCTTCTAATGCTAATGACACCTTTAATAGGTCAGTATCTGAAGGTGTATGCTCTGCATTGGTATTAGCAGCCAGCGTATTCGTAACGTGTTCTTTGCCTTGTTGACTAAAGTGAATACGGTCGGTGTAGGTACTCGCGGGATAATCCGTCACAGCAAGTCCAGTTAAGTAGGTTTGCCCTGACTTCATAAAGTCGCGATCAATTTCAATACTGAAATACACCGCTTGGTCGGCTTGGTTCAACTGAACAAATGACGCATTAGGCGATAACACGGCGTATAACACTTTGATGCCATCTTCATTTTTAGCCGTACTCAGTTCAATGACATCACCGAGCATCCCGCCTTTGATATCAATGTTGCAAAGGTTCTTCGCAGCCCAACCAGACCAATTAAATTCGTGGTCTAAATTGATACGTGCGCCGTACTTTTTATATTTGTAAGTAGCAACAATATCGTCGATATCTTTTTCTGATATTTCTCGACCATCTACCGTTAACCCCATGGCGGCAATGGCAAGTGGAATAGTGCGTAATTGAGCCATGTTGTTTCCTGTTTAATGTCAAAGTGAATCTAAGTGAGACCAATTTTGCCCGCAGAACTAGCCTTAATCCATCTGATTAAATCCGCTAAATTCCGATTTTGGCGAAAGCGGAATAACGTGGCAATCTTCTTAAAGAATTACCTGTTTTAGGGTTATAAACTTGGCGCTCGTTCTTATTTACAGGCCAGTTATGAAACCGAGGACTCCCCGATATACAACCGAAATAATTAAAACGGCGCGTGACCATTATGTTTTTGGTGGACTGACGTTTGATGAAATTTCAGAAATTGACGGTATGCCGAGTGCCCGTTCTTTACGACGTTGGGCGGATGATGGCAGCTGGAATGAACTGTGCCCGTCACTGAATGCCGAGACAGCGATTGCACGACGTATTGTGTTATTGGCTGATCGTGAAAATAAGGGTGAAGCGGATTATAAAGAACTGGATTTTCTGACTAAACAACAATGCGCATTAAATCAGTCTCGCTTGCCCAGTGCCGGCATGACTAAAAAATATGGTAATGCACCTGCAGCTTCTGCGCCCCAGCAAGAACAGACAAGCGAGCGAAGCAGTAAAAGTAAGAAACGTCAGAAGAAGATCAAGAATGATGTATCGAGTATAACCAAAGAAATGCTCGATACACTCAAGGACAACTTGCTCTACCCGCACCAATTACACTGGTTTGAACATCAAGATTACCGTAGCCGGTTCATATTAAAGCCACGTCAGATTGGTGCGACCTTCTACTTTGCGTTTGAAGCATTTTATGATGCGATGGTGAATGGCCGTAATAAGATCTTCATTTCAGCATCACGGGACCAGGCGGAAATATTCAAGGCCAATATTATTGCCTTATGTCGTGAACAGTTTGGTATTGAGCTAAGCGGCTCACCACTGACGATGCGCAACAAAGGTAAAACTACAACACTGTATTTCAAGTCAACCAATGCTCGGACTGCACAATCAGCATCTGGCGACTTGTATATTGATGAAGTGTTTTGGATCCCTAAGTTTAAAGAGTTACGCAGTCTTGCCCAGGCAATGGCAACCCATAAAGATTTTCGTATTACCTATTTCAGTACGCCGTCGGTGACTAGTCATGAAGCGTATGATTTGTGGAATGGTCGCTGGTACCGCAAAACCAAAGCCTGTAATGATCCCGAGTTTGCTATTGATGTTAGCCATAAGACTTTAAAGGATGGCTTGCTTTGTGATGATGGTATCTGGCGTCAAAAGCTCAATGTTTACGATGTGGTGAAACAAGGCTTTGACCGCATTGATATTAGCATTCTGGAAAATGAATATTCGACAGAAGAGTTTAACAACCTCTTTATGTGCAAGTTCATTGATGATGCCCACAGTGCGTTTAGCCTTAAACAGTTTATGTCCTGCGTTGGTAATAGTAAGAAATGGACTGACTTTGACCCGACTTGGCCACGTCCTTATGCCATGAAACCGGTTGTTATTGGCTTTGACCCTGCGCGAACGCGAGACATTGCATCAGTGGTGGTCTTAAGTTTACCGCTTGGGCCTGATGATAAATTCCGGTTGTTGGAATCACTTAATTTAAGTGGTAATGACTTTGAAACTATGGCGAATGAAATTAAAGAACTCACGCTTAAATACCATGTTGTTCATATCGGTGTTGATACCACCGGCATGGGCTTGGGTGTGTTTGAGTTAATACAAAAATTCTTCCCGCTGGCGATGCCAATTCATTACAACCCTCATAACAAAAACAAGATGGTGATCAAGGCGCTTAATGTCATTGGCAAGAAGCGTTTTGAATTCGATGAAGGCTCAATGATGGTTGCCAGTAGCTTTATTAATATCCGCAAAAAGGTAGTTGGTGACCAAATTAGTTATGCAACCAATCGCACTGCAGCAACAGGCCATGCAGATATTGCCTGGGCAATCATGCACGCCATGATTTACGAACCATTATCTGGTGACAGCTCGAGCACCAGAACATCAATAGGATTAGATGCCGCATAATGAATTCAACTAAGAGTACGACAACAGAACCGGTGCAAGATAAATCTATCGATACCTTTAGTTTCGGTGATCCCGAGCCGTGTTTAGATAATCATATGACCGAATATATCGGGCTTTACGCTGATATGGACGGGCTATATTCACCGCCAGTGAGTTTAGCGGGACTAGTTAAATTGCTGCGCGTTAATGCCCAGCATGGACCTATTTTATATTTTAAACGCAATATGATCATGAAATGGTTCCAGCCGAATGCGTTATTAACACAGCGCACGTTTAAGAAGTTTGCTTTTGATTATTGCTGGGCAGCAAATGCATATTTGCAGATCATTAAAAATGCCTTTGGTAATGTGATCAAATTAAGACATTTACCTGCGCTGTCTATGCGCTATACCTCTACGCCTGGTGTTTATGCGCAGCGCTTAAGTAATGGCAAAGTGCTGCGGTTTAAAAAGGGTGAAGTTATCCACCTGAAAGAATACGACCCGAATCAGGGTATCTACGGTATCCCCCAATATTATGGCGGTATTCAGTCTGCGCTTTTAAACGAAGATGCCACCCTGTTCCGCCGTAAGTATTACAAGAACGGCGCACATATGGGGTTTATCTTTTCGATGGCAGACCCAAATTTGTCGACCGATGATGAAGACGAGTTGAAAAAAGCGATCAAAGATTCTCGCGGTGTGGGTAATTTTCGCAGTCTGTTTATTAATAATCGCAGTGGTAAGGCTGACGCAGAGAAGGCGATCAAGATTATTCCGGTGGGTGATATCTCGACCAAGGATGAATTTGAGCGTATTAAGAAGATGACGCTAAACGATATGTTGAGTATGCACCGCGCCCAGGAAGCATTAAGTGGGCAAACATCGGGGGAAAGTCCGGGCTTTGGTGACTTAGATAAAATCACCCGTGCGTATTACAACAATGAAGTGGTACCGATGCAGCAAGACATGATGGAAATTAACGAGTATTTACCAACGGCACAGCATATTAAATTTTCAGAGCCGGCCTATTCAGATTTAAACCCGAGGAGTGAAGGTTGATGGAAGAACTGATTGTTTTTATTCGTCAGTGGGGGCAGCTGTGTTTGTTGTCATTACTGGCCGCGGCAACGCAAATGTATATGTCTGGTACCCGGATTACTTTTTCCATTATTTTATGTCAGTGCTGATGGCAATTCTGTCTGCGTACATTGCAGAAAGCTTTTGTATTTGGCTGGGTCTGAATGATGGCTTAAAAACGGGGATTATTGGGATTGCAGCGTATGTCGCACCACATCTTTTAACCGGGTTGAATGCACTGGCGAAAGCCGTATCAAAAGACCCTAAGCACTTTTTAGATATGGTAATGAGGAATAAGTCATGAAGTGGATAACATCACTGTTTAGTTTTATTTCGGCACCTATTGCAGATTTGTCAGGTAGCTATCGAGAGCGTAAACGTATTGCTGCAGAAATGGCGGCATCGATTGCGACTGCAGAAGGTAACTTAAAGTTGGCTAAGTTGGATGCTGAAGCCAAACGGCTGGCTAACCAGGAAGGTAACGACGCTGATTATGATCTGCAGGTGTTGAAGAACCGGCGCGAGTCGTTAATGGATGAAGTGATTATTACTGTGTTTTTGGGCCTGTTCATTGCCCATTTTATACCGCAGCTGCAACCGTATATGGCAAATGGTTGGCAAGCCATGGGCTACAAAGGCGCGCCCTGGTACTTTGAATTTGTAGTTGTGGGTATTGCGGTTTCAACGTTGGGCTTGATGCGTTTGTTTAGGACGTTTTGGGGGAGTAAGAACACGAAATGGGCAAGTTAGCCCCTTTCGTAAACGTGCGCAAGATGATTCGAATTTTTATACACTTTGGGCTAATAACTGGACCGAGTCAGACCGTCTACAACAAAAAGTAGTCATGATAGTCACCTCTAGTTGACTAAACTTAACCATGTAACGTTTAGTGTATGGGAGGGGTGTACCATCTAATTAATGGCTTAGAGTTATTGTACTAGCCGATGGTAATACCCACTAGATTTTGTAGATAGGTGAAGGGATCGAACTGATACCCTAATTCCATTGACCATAACATGCGTTATGCGCATAACAACAACAGCAACAACAGCAACAACATATTTTTGT
>Ga0209292_1005993_pt1 | contig 12176 bp, 8 predicted proteins | sample GOMGulsemesocosm_2_FD_184634 | JGI IMG/M metagenome (GOLD analysis project Ga0209292, IMG submission 184634) | Methane-oxidizing microbial communities from mesocosms in the Gulf of Mexico - GOM9C Gulf of Mexico (SPAdes) (version 2) | ecosystem: Environmental > Aquatic > Marine > Cold seeps...
GCACTTGTGTTACTCGTTATTTTTTTCTCGGTATTATTGGCTCTTTTTTGGAAATAGTGATCAATTAAACGCCTACGATTTGTATCTCTTGCAGGAATAGGTATACAAGATTACGGAGAAGTGACTATTGTTGCGCGATCTACAACCGAGTAATTACGTTAACAAAGAAAGGGGCAATTTTGAGTTAGCAAGGCTAGCTAACTCATTCTTGGACATAAACGGCTTAAGGCTAAAACTTCAAACTAGATGTAGTTTGCTATTTCTTTCAGATGGGAAAGGGTAAAATCTGATAACCGCCTAAGTTTAAAGTCAGATATTTCAAACTTAACGTCTGTAAATTCTAAGTTCGATGGTACTGCTATAGCTTTAATGTTTGCCGCTTTTGCCGCGATGATTCCTGACACTGAATCTTCAAATGCAATACATTTTGAAGGTTCAACGTTTAGTTTATTAGCGGTAGACAAATATACAGCTGGATGAGGTTTTCCTTTGATTTCCTGCTCTGAAGAAGAAGTAGCTTGAAAATAGTGAGCAATATCAAGTTTACTCAGCACTACCGATATTAATTTAAAAGGAGCGTTCGTTGAAAGGCCAATTTTGAGATTTTGATTTTGACAAAAATCTAAAATTTCTTTCACGCCCTCCATCGGTTCACCCTTTTCGGAAATCAAAAACTCCACGCGCTCAACAACTTCAATCTCAACTTGCTCTAAGCTTTTACCTGACCAAGGGAAATGACTATACCAAAATTCAGTAACTTCTCGTGTCGTCATTGATGCAGTATACGCCGATAGCGAGTCACAGACTTCAACACCGACAGAAGAAAAAACTTGTTTCTCTGCTTCTTTCCACATGGGTTCTGAATCAATAAGAACCCCATCCATATCAAAAATTACAGCTTGTATCATAGCGATCCATTTAGAGCCCAATAGAGGGGATTTGTAATTGACTAAATTTTATTGACGACACCTTACCAATATAATACTGCAAGTTAAACCCTATCGACCGTTCTCAATTTATTCTTGCAAGTTATGCGATATGAAAAATGATGCCTACTCCGGATATTACTAAACCTATGGCTAATCGATATCAACCTATTATGAATGAGTTGTTGCTCTAACAAAGAAAGGGGCATAAACGGCTTAGTGTTATTGTGCGAGCCGAAGAAATACGTATTAGATTTTGTAGAGGACGTAAAGGGATCTCGCAGATCCCCTCAATACATTAGCCTATTTCCTTATATTTACAGCTAATACAATAGACGAAGTTAGGGTACAATATTGGCTGACAGCCTTTAGAGCGATTGTAAAAAAGGTTACTTCGTTATGAAGTGAGCGGTCTTTTATACCGCTCATAGGTTATATTAATCAATATTTTCAACACAATTATCTTGACTTACTTTACCGAAAGACTTGAGTCTGAGAAATTTTGACGAAAAATTATCTTGTGGAATTTTTTTCTTTAGCAATTCATGGAAGTTTTCATCATGCGTTGTAAGAATGATCTGCTTATTAAACTTAACACTAATCATCCGAAGAGTATCAATCAGTCCTAATGTGTTTATAGCGTCTATGGACTGAACTGGATCGTCAATCAGGATACAGTCTACGTCATTCCCTTCTTCATCTTTAGCATTTATAGCTCTAGCAAGAAAAATACTGAGCGCTAGTACATTGATTTGTGCCGAACTAAAACTTAACGTTGGAGACATAAGTTGGTTGCTTTTTGAACTTCGAGCAGACACTAACAATTTTGGTTTGTCTTCAGCCGTACACGTGAATATAATTTCCTTATATTCTGGATGGGGATCAATACTTTGATAGATCTTATTAATTAAATCCGCATTAAAGAAAGCATCAACTCTCGAACTAATTTCCTTTCCTAAGGATATAGAATCATTCTCTAGTTCAGTAGATATATCGTAAATCTTTCTTAATCTACAACCTATTTCACGTAATTTTGATCGGGTCTCTGTGATATCTGAATAGCCGATCAACTCTTTAGAAATATCTTTAACTGTTAATACAAGCGACAACATATCCTGATTTTTACTATCCTCCACAGAAATTTCATTGATTATATTTTCAATTTTTAATCTGATGACAGAGCTCAAGCTCTCATTGCTAGCTGATTCATAACCATTTAAGATATTAAAAAACCATGGAATACTCTTGGTAATTAAATCCATTTCTTCTTGTAGGACATGGATTTTCTCGCCTCTTGTTCTTTGTTCTACTTTACCGTAAGGGCTTTTTTCGATATGAAGAATAATATTACTCTCCGTATCCAATAACTTATTTCTTTCAACAATGTACTGCTCTAGCTTAGTATCAAGCTCTGTATTTAAACTTATTGCTAACTCTATAATTTCGGTTATAGATGAACTCTGTTCCAACTTTGATTTCGTAATGAACTCATTAAGCTTTACATAACTAGATAGTTTTGCATTGGACTCTGAAAGTCTGATTTCTATATCTTGCAATCTATTTATTTCATCTACGCTCACATTCTCATTTTCAATTTCTTTTTTCAGCAGTTCTGCATTCGTTGATAACTCATCAATACGCTGTATTAATGAAGACATTCTGCCATCTAGATGAAGGTTTAACTCTTCTTTTGACATGAACATAACGGAAGTATTGAGGATGTCCAGTTCCAGTTCGATTTTGGAAAATTCTTCTCTTGAATTTCTAATTTCAATCTCTTTTTCAGCCTTATTTATATCCAGATAATCGATTTCTTTTTTTGCTGACACAGTAAACTTGGAAATTAATTCTTTAAATATTTCAAGAGAAGAGTTTAAATTCTTCTCTAACTTTGACTTATCATCATTGAACTTGTTTAAGTCGACCACTAAAGATTTCTCTAACTCTGTGAGAGCTGAGTTGTTGCTAATCCTAACTAATAACTCTTCATAGCTATCATTAGGTTTATCGCAAAGGGGGCAGTGGCTTTGATGAGTTTCTGAAATTAGCGCACTAGCTTGTTCAATTAAAGCCACAATATCTGAATTTTGTCTTCTAACTTTATTAATTTTCTGATGTTGTGCATGGATATTACTGTCAAGCAATGAAATATCAATCTCTAAATCTTGATATCTATTGCTTATTTCAAAAAATAAAAAACTATCTTCTTTTGAAATATAATCCTTTGTAATAAATTTGTTAATATTATTAATTTTAAGATGTTTAATTTCTTCAACTTCTTTTTTGGCTGATTTTATTCTTTCAATATAACCATTACATTCCTTCTTTAATCCTTCAAATTTTAAGTTGAAATCTTTTTCAGCTTTAATTAGTTTTTTAAGTTTTGTATATGTATCATCTAGCTGAGATTTATTTAATCTTATCTCACTTAAATCTGTTTCTAAAACAACTCTTTCCGATAAAAGTTTAGATAATTTACTCTTATTATGATCAAACCTTTCAGACCTAGAGCTTAATATTTTTTTGTGATTACCAAGATCCCGCTCAGCATTTGATTTTTGCAAATATGCTTCCGCGTATTCCGGTGCACCTTCAAATACTTGGATTAAATCACTCTTTGAACCTTCTGCATCTTTAATATTATTTTCTAATTTAACCTTAGTTTGAATCAACTCATCTAACTTATTTATATCGCTATTCAGAAGTATAATTCTCTCTCTCTCTTCTTTAAATAAGAGATATTGCTGATGCATAGAGTTGGCAAGTTCAACTTTTGATAATTGTGATTCAAAATTTAATATCTTTTCTTTATCAATATTCGATTTTTTTTCGAGTCTGTTGTGTAGTTCTTTTAATCTAGCAGAAAGCGATAAGTGACTACTTTCATTGTAAGGGACTGATATTAAAGGTAGAGCTATATTAGAGTTATTTAATTCGTTAATAATTCGGTTTACTTCATCTACATTATTGAGAATTTCCAGCTGGGCTTTTTCTTCTTTGTATAATTTGAGCTTATCAGCAACAAGCCTTTCTTCCTCATTTGAAATTTCAGTCTTCACAGATAAAATAGAGGTTCTTACACGATTAATGTCAACTAAGTCATCATCAATCTCCGAGAACTTCAAAAATCTATCTTCGGAGTTTGTTTCTCTCAAAAAAGAATCTATAGACTCTTGATAAAGCATTGACGATTCAAAGTAATTATTGATATTACTCTTGGATTGAATTCTAAGATCTGAACTACTTTTTTGGCTTTCTTTATATGAAGATATAAATGGTTTCTCACTATTATCTGTATAAACCTTCACAAATGTCTTTAATTTTAATGGTGCATTTTTATTTCTTATTACTAAGTGTTTATCTCCTTGAGTATTATGCTGTCGACACTCTTCAAGGTTTAACTTTGATAGCTTATCATTACGAACATATCTCGTTATTTTTTTAGTTATCGCAAAATCTATTGCGTCAAAGAAAGATGTTTTTCCAAATCCATTAGGAGCAAATAGAGAAATGAAGTTCGCAGGGGTTTCACTACCACTATTAGTAAAATTAAAGGTGCTATCTTCTTTTTTTAGATAAGACTTAAACGCTTGTATTTCAATTTTTTTTAACTTCATTTCTATTGACCTAGTACTCTATTAATCCAATCAACTCTAGCATCTTTGGAGTGTCTATCTCGCCCGAATGTAATATTCTCGCTAGTAATTGACTTTGAATATTCTCCTAATGATTCCTTCCATTTATCATTATTAGAACTATCGTCTGACAAATGAAAATTTCTAAGAAGTAACTTATTATTTAAAAATGTTATAGTTTTTTCCTTTAACATTTCAATATTTCCAATAGAAAAGTCTATTACTAGCTTACGCATGTAAAATTTGTCATTCTCAATTTCATATTTTGTTTCTAGAGATGTTTCATCTGTAACTACAAATATCAAGTAATTGTTCCATCTTTCAAACTCAGTGGTGTCATTAGCACTTAGGTATTCGTAGTTTAAAACATCTGCAATATCTTCCCATTGCTCTTTTAAATCACTTTCATTTTCGAACACTAAACAAAATGCATTTACTTTAGCTGACGTAGTTATATTACAAGACAAGAAAAATTTTCTTATATTATAATCCGGTACTAGATTCGAAAAACTATTATTTTCTTCGAAAAATATATCATTCTTCATCAACTAAAAACTCTCCATAACTATTGTTCAAACTATCTTTCACTTGTTCATTATCAAATGCGGTGTAATGGCTATAATCATCTTCATTATCGGACAAACAATTGTGATTAACTGATGGCCAGTGTAATATGTCATTTCTTATATTACGGTTTCGCTTTATAACTTCTATCCTATGCCTCTGACCACCAATTGAACTCGATATGTCAGTTAACGTCATATTAGAGACTTTTTTGTCTAATGTAGGGTTTCCTCTACTAGCCTTTCGTGGCGAGAATATTAGTATTTTTGACGATTCATTTATCTGGCTAAAGTCCGTTTCTAAAATATACGTTCTAAATAATTTTTTGAAAGTAACTTTTTTATGGTCAAAGACAAATCTAAACTTTATAAATAACGCATCTAAATAATTCTCATTGCAAGAACCAGAGTCTAACGGTGGGTTTAGGGATAGATATATCAACAAGAATTCTAAGAATCCTCTCCACAAGCAACTATTGTGCAAATCATTCTTCTTTTGTTCATACGTTAATATCTTATTCTCGAACTTTTCTAAAATAGAGTTTGGGTTAATCGTCAACGAGTTAGTTATCCCATATTCCTCTAATATGGCATATAAGCACCCTTTAATTCCATTTAAGCTTCCATTATTCTCTAAATCAACATCTTCAAAAATTTTATTTTTATACGGCTCAAAATTTTGAAGATAACTTGGTATCACTAACTGCCAGTTATTTTCATTTAAAACTTCGATGTATTTATCAATCTTTATAGCATCTACTTGACTGTTTGAAGACTCAGGGTTGCTCATACCAATCTCAACAGCCAAGATACTGAAGCTCCCTGTTTCTGCATCAATCGAGAAGATACCACCTCCCGAAAATCCTTCGACATTATCAAGTGTTGCAATTCCACCTATCGAAAAAATGTATTTCTCATCCCTTATATCATGAAGCACACAATTGTATGAACCTAATTGATCTATGATTTTTTCTTGATATCTATTTTGCTCCGGATATCCATAAAACATCAAAATCTGACTGAAGTTTTGATGGTTGCTCTCATAAAAGTGTACACCTTCATCTACTCTAGATATCTTTAGAATTGCAAGATCAATATCATCATGTTCTAGTTTATCTAAGACTTCGATATCCAGATCATTCACACTTTCAATATGAATATCCTCAACATCAAAATCTGTAACTACATGTTTTGCTGTAAAAACATAGGAATAATCATCAGTGAACGGGTTAATTATTACGCCACTCCCCTCCATAACCTTTACAGTGGAATTTCTAATTATTTGTAGTGCTGAATCATTCATTTAGTGGGTCTTCACAACTTTTAATTACGACGCCTGAGTCTGCTAATTTTTCCAACTCTTTTTTAGTAAAGATTTTTTTGATAAGTTGTGGATAATTAAATATCAAGTGTGGCTTATCTATTGTTTTAATTATTCTCGCAAGTGTTAATTTGTTCGGTAAACCATGCAAACTACCATCTGTAGATATTATGAAGTTCTTACACTCAATTAAGCGCAAAAAATCATAACTTGTATTATATTTGCTTCCATGATGTGAAAGTTTAACACAGTCAATTTTCAGTATTTGTTCATCAGCCCCTTTATCACTGAGCATATCTAGCAAGGAATTACAGATGACATCGTCATGTGCATCTCCTAGGAGTAAAATGTTTTTCGACATATATTCAAAAATAAAAGCTATTGAACTTCCGTTATGAATAGATTTATCCCCCTCAAAAACATCATCTTTAGTCAACTCATCAATACCAGCTTTATAATCCTTCGCAGACGCTGAAGTCACACTTCTCGGTGCTTCTTTTTCCCACTTATGCAGTAGCTTTGACAATTTTTCTAATGTGGGAGACAACACCGTAATTTTTGCACCATAAAACTCAATTGAATGTCCAGAAACAATCAGTTCCTCGTCCCATATATCGAGTTCTTTTATACGCTCTTCTAACGTGACACCTTGCTTTACACTTGTCTCCCCATCCTTGCGATTCTTTCTCTCAAGATCTAGTTCATTGCTCGGAATACTTTCGGCATTAAAATCTCGCTTAATTAGCCTTCCAGAGTTAAACCATATGCTGTCACACAAATCGGTAAGCAACTCTCCAGTTTCAAACCCTTTGATAAGTCCGCCAATGTGGTCATCATCAATATGAGTTAGGATCAACTTATCTACACGCTCACCATTGTCTCTAAGTTTCTTGAGTGCTTTATAAAGCTCGCCTTTCTGTGCGACTGTTTTGTATACAGAGGACTTACCACCATCAACAAGAATGTTTCGCTTAGTTCCATCATGAAACCACGATAGCAGAATGCAATCACCGTTTTTTGCTTTTAATACTCGAGCCGAAATCATTAAGGGACCTTAATTGGTATGGACAAAAAATATTATAGCAATCAAAATGATACAATTGGAATAGAATTGGCTGATATTGTGAACCTTATGTTTTTAGACTCATGTAAGAGGTCACTATCTAATCACTGACTCATTTTCATGGGACCAGGTGATTTGATGTTACCTCATCTACGTAAACAGATTACTGGCATTACAAAAAGTAAATCAAATGACACTTTTATGAAGTGAATGGTTAATAACTAGGAAAGAAGGAATGGGTCCGCTTCGGCTTAGAAAACTCATCCTAAGCCATTAATGGACATTAATGAGTTAGAGCCAAAAATATAACTCATTTAATCCGGGTAAGTGAAAGTATCTTGAAGCTTTAAATACTTATATGGCAATAGTTCCATTCTTTATAAGCATCTAAAAGTTAAAGTATTTAGAGTGAACGCTTGCAATTTAGCCGACTTCCCCCCATTTAAGCCATGGGTATATAGGAGGCCTTAATGTCACTTGAAACAACGAAAATCCAGATTTTAGAAGCTAGGGAGACCAGTGCAAGCATCCTGGCTCAGACTCACAAGATTTATCGTCGAGAAATCCGCTCAAAAGACTGTTTTCTGGCTAATGCACTTTCAGAACTTCATAACGAAGGTGAGATCGATGCCATTCAGTTAGCTAAAACTGTAGATAAGAACGCAACTGAATACAACTTCTTCACTGTTCTTCATGTATTTAAGCAAGCTTTACCTGCGATGACTGCTAATGTTGAGGACATTTTGAACGGGCTAGTTCATTTAGTGCAGCAAGCAGGTAGAGATTCTGCCGTTGGTGGTATATATAATTCGTTTCAAAGTTATTGTAGCTTAGATGCCAATCGCCCTATAAAAAGCATTGAGTTTATCTTGCTCCAGGACGAAAACACTGCATACACTTCTTTTCTTTCTAGTTCACTTCTCGCAATTGACTCGAAAGATATAGAGTTAGCAATTCAAACTATAGAGCCTTTGACCAGCCATAAAAGAGCTAGCATTCGAATCCAAGCGTATATTGCTTTGGGAAGACTCGATGTGGATGAAGGACTGTCAAAGGTTCTATGGCAATTACTATCTGGCAGCACAAAACGTGAATCTGATGATGCCGCAAATGCTTTATTGTTAAGAGCAGTACTAAATCACGGGGATAGATTTCCGTTATACTGGACAGCAATAGAAAAGCTTCTAAAGACATATATAATTTCAACGTCACCTAAAGTGCAGTATGAAATTTCTAATATACTTGCTTTTCAGAAAATTGAGATTAAACAGAATATCCTAAAGTTTCTTCTGGAACAATTGGAAGATGTGTCTCCTGTGCACACAGATATTATTTACAATATTAATCATATTTTGGTCAAGTTAGTCGAAGAAAAATTAACTACGTTAGCTATCGAATTACTAGAGTCACTTTTAATTAGAGGGATTCCGCTGTCGTCTTTAGATTACTTCTCTAGCGAACTATTAAATAAGTACAAAGACATGCTAAATCAGTTAATTACCAAGTGGTTTTTATCAGGTGAATCATTGCTGTGCGAAAGCGCCTCAGACCTTCTGCATGATGTTACCGGAAAATATATTGAACTTAGTGCTGATATGTCAATTTTAGATAGTGAAAAAAAGCAGATATTTGTGTGCCATAAAGTAGTTGGATGGTTGTTCACAGCACCTGTTGTAGCGGGAAGTTTCTTGCTATCTGTTTACGAAACGGGCTTTGATAGTGTGAAGAGGGACATAGAAAAACTTCTATATAACCCCTTGCTTATAAGTTACCCAGGGCAAGTTAAAGAATACCTTCAATCCAACATTAAATTAGAAAGACAAGTTGAAGTGTGTGAGCGCCTACTTGGAGAGCTGAAGCAGTACCATGAAGATCTAGAACAAGTTAGTAATTTAAAAGAATTGAGGGCACCTTCTGAAAATGTAGATTCTTACTGTAAAAACTTTAATAGAAGTATACAAAAAGCAAGTGATAAAGGTCCGAAATCATTTTTTCAAGATATATGCACTGTCCAAAACTTACTTTATGGAAACAGTTCTATTTATTACGCACATGATGGTAGTGGAGTTCAATCACGACAAGAGGTGATAATGCACACATTTTCTCACTCTTCTGAGATGCCGCGGCTAAACATTATTGACCCTGAGAATCTCGAATACATGTTAAGGGTATATCGCTATGGGAGCATGAATAATTATGAAATTAATTCTTAAACAATACTTAGCATCCTTAAAAGAGCGCAGTGAACTTGATGCTGTGTTACCGGATCTCTTGAGCAATATGGGTATGAATGTATTTATTTATCCAACTCGAGGTTTCAAAGAGTATGGGGTTGATATTGCTGCCGTAGGAAGGGTAAATGGTGGGGAGGAAAAAGTTTATCTCTTTTCAGTTAAGTCAGGAAACTTAACCCGTGAAACTTGGAGTGGAGCATCAAGCCAATCCTTACTTCCCTCACTGAATGAGATTATGTATGGATTCATACCAAGCCGTATACCACCAGAGCATAATACTAAACCTATTGTTATTTGTTTGTGTTTTGGAGGCGATATTAACTCCGGTATTCGCCAAGAAGTTGCTGGGTTCGAAACTATTAATACTAAGGGCAGCTTATCATTTGAAGAGTGGAATGGCGATAAACTAGCCGATCTAATTCAAGTACACCTTTTAAAGGAAGAGTTATTACCTCGCTCTAGTCAAGCTTTGTTGAGAAAGTCATTGGCCTTACTTGAAGAGCCTGAAAGTTCTACTAAGCACTTTTCCCATCTTGTTAATACAATTTTATTTGATGCGGTAGACGCGGGTAAAACGGCATCCTCAATTACTCGGCTAAATATGTGTCTGTGGGTGCAGTTTTCATGGTGTCGTGATAGTGGCAACTTGGAATCGTCTTACTTGTCAGCTGAGCATGCTGTACTGTTGGCTTGGGATAAAGCAAAAGAGCACTACACTGGTCGAAATAAAGCATCAAAAGCTTTCGATAGTTTACTGAACACTTATCTTAAGATCACAGATGAATATGTCGATCACTGCATCCTTCCATATGTTGAGTTGAAGCATGCGCTTTCCCATGCAGTTCACTCTCCCTGTTCTATTGATGTGAATATCAAGATTTTTGATGTATTAGGGCGTTTATCAGTTAAGGGCCATTGGGTGCTTGAAGCTCTTTCAAAGAGCTATGCTGCCAATCCTCCAGTTGATAGAGTATGTGGAGAACAGGAAGTTTTGAGTAATCGTTTGAACTCGATTACAGAAGCTATCAAATATCTGATTGATAATAACCCAATGTTACAGTCACCATATAAAGATTCACAAGCTATTGACATTGGATTGGCGCTATCTTTGCTATCTAGTAACTCTAAACATGATGAATTCGTAAAAAGTTGGTTAACTGCAACAGTCAGTATGTGTATCTACACTTTTAATACTAATGGCATGTACCCGACAGTACTAAGTTCCTATGAGCAACTTCTTGAGCATAAGCACAAAGATAAAGCTGATGATAGTTATAAGCATAAAGTTACAAATGGAAGCGTTCTATATCCACTACTCACAGTGTTTTGTGCTTTATATAAAATGGATGAGGACTGTCGCGAACTTGAATCTTTCACCAATGAAAAATTAGGACATTCAACATTACAGTACTGGTATCCGAACCAATATAGTGAAGAGCAAATGTATACAAATTCTGATATGCATGGTTCAGCTTCAGCAAAATTTCCTATGGGCGGAGATTTAGTATTGAAGCATATAGCAAGTGAATGCCAAAATTCGGGCGCATTTACAGAAATGTCAGCAGTAGTTCAAGGGAAGACTTCATTGGTTCTCACTGCTTGCCGCTCTTATCGCTACCCTGTTCCTTTTCATATTTTGAAAGACTGGTTAGACCTAGATGTTTGACTCTATATTAGTGAGTATCATATAGATAGATCTAGTTTTTATTTTGGTCTATCTATTAATTTATATATTGCAAAAGCATAGAACAAGCATTAGTGCTAACTCACAATGGGGGAATTTTTAGTTCACTAGGCTAGCTAACTCGTTCGTGGGCATAAACGGCTTAGTGCTATTGCACTTTATTCCAATGTATTTTCACTGTAGCAATGCCCAAACCTAATATTTCAGCTACTTTAGATTGCGATAAGCCGTGGGCTTCTGGCCTGCCTAGCTTTTTTCCTTGAGCTTTAGCTCGTTCAAGTCCTTCTTTTGTTCGCTCCCTAATTCGGTTTCGCTCGAACTCATCAAAGGCTGAAAACATTTGCAACATCAACTTACCCTCTGCACTAGAAAGATCTGCTATGGGAAGATCAAGGCAAACAATCTTAATGCCTTTATCTGTAAGCAGGTTAATAGTGTTTTGTACGTCTATGTTATCTCGGCCTAAACGGTCTAGCTTCAAGATAACTAACATATCGCCACTTTCAATTTGGTTATTGATTAGCATCTTAAATTTATCCCGCTTCATTGCTTCAACAGAACCTGAAACCGTTTCGCTGATAATACGAGCCTCATTCACCTAATACCCTTTCTGACGGATAGCAATAATTTGATTCTCGGTTATTATGCTGTTAACTATGGGTGGCGGTTTATCAGTATTCGCTTTGGAGATGATGCTTAATGCTAATGGCAGTTTTGGTGCAATCTTGTTCAGTGGCTAGCAGATTGGCC
>Ga0209292_1006000_pt1 | contig 12165 bp, 10 predicted proteins | sample GOMGulsemesocosm_2_FD_184634 | JGI IMG/M metagenome (GOLD analysis project Ga0209292, IMG submission 184634) | Methane-oxidizing microbial communities from mesocosms in the Gulf of Mexico - GOM9C Gulf of Mexico (SPAdes) (version 2) | ecosystem: Environmental > Aquatic > Marine > Cold seeps...
ATTGTTTGCAGTCAAAGTCGATATAAAGCGAGAAGTTATTTCAGGTCAAAAAAATAAAAAATAATTAACGATACACTGCTGTCACATTAATTATCACTGATAGTGTGTTCATTTTATGGAACTCTTGTGCCCAGCAGGCAATTTACCTGCGCTAAAAACAGCCATTGATAATGGCGCTGATGCCGTTTATATCGGTATGAAAGACGATACTAATGCTCGCCACTTTGCCGGACTAAACTTTAATGATGGCAAGCTTGAAAAAGCCGCTGACTATGTTCATCGCCACGGTAAAAAACTTCATGTAGCCATTAATACCTTCGCTCACCCTAATGGTGAAAATCGCTGGAAAAAAGCGGTAGATAATGCAGTGGCTATTGGAACAGACGTGTTAATAATCGCAGATCTAGGTGTACTTGATTACGCCGCTAATAAGTATCCTGATGTTGAACGTCATGTTTCAGTACAAGCTTCAACAACGAATCTCGAAGCGATAAAATTCTTTGCCGATAATTTCGCTGTAGAGCGTGTGGTATTACCTCGAGTGCTTTCAATACAACAAGTTAGACAACTTGCGAGTAGAAGCCCGGTAAAACTTGAAGTTTTTGCTTTTGGCAGTTTATGTATTATGTCAGAGGGGCGCTGTTATTTGTCTTCTTATATGACCGGAGAATCCCCTAATACCGCAGGGGCTTGCTCACCCGCAAAATATGTTCGTTGGCAAGAAACAGAGCAAGGCCTTGAAAGTCGATTAAATAATGTCTTGATTGACCGTTATCAGCCTGATGAAAACGCGGGTTACCCAACGTTATGTAAGGGGCGTTTTGAAGTCGATAATAATGTTTACCACGCCCTTGAAGAGCCAACTAGTTTAAATACTTTAGAGCTTATTCCTGAGTTAAGTAATATGGGCATTGCTTCGGTAAAAATTGAAGGTCGTCAGCGTAGCCCTGCCTATGTAGAGCAAGTCACTAAAACATGGCGCAGCGCAATTGACCGATATCAGCAAAGCCCAGATAACTTTGAAGTTGAAGGCGCTTGGATGAAAACGTTAGCGAATCTTTCTGAAGGCACACAAACGACGTTAGGCGCTTACCACCGTAAATGGCAATAACGGCTGATATCTTTGCTAGTACATGCAACTTCTTCGTCAGAAATGCTCATTGATTGGCATCAATTGCGCGTTACTTCCTTGAATTTGAACATACTAGCTGCGATTTAATCCGTTATTTCAGACTGTAAAGTAAGATAACTACATAAAAAAATTGGAAACACTATGAAATTTTCTCTTGGTCCAAGTTTGTTTTTTTGGCCGAAAGGCGAAGTGGAAGCATATTATCAGCAGGCCGAAAGTAGCGAAGCTGACATTATATATTTAGGCGAAACCGTATGCTCAAAGCGACGAGAGTTACGAGCAAAAGATTGGTTAGGTTTAGCGAGAGAACTTGCTGGCAATGTCGATAAAGAAATTGTTTTATCTACCATGACTTTACTAGAGTCTCCTGCTGAAATTCAAACCATGCGTAGGCTTTGCGATAACGGCGAACTGCTTATTGAAGCGAACGATCTTAGTGCGGTACAAATTATGCGGGAATTGAAAATGCCATTCGTCGCAGGCCCCGCGATTAATTGTTATAACTTAGCGACATTGAAAGTGCTGATAAAGCAGGGGCTGACTCGTTGGGTTATGCCTGTAGAGTTATCTGGTGACTGGTTGAAAACCCTATTACAACAAGCTGAAGAAGAGAATATTCGTTCACAGTTTGAATGTGAAGTATTTGCTTGGGGTTATATGCCATTGGCTTATTCGGCACGATGTTTTACGGCAAGATCTGAAGATAAGTCTAAAGATGATTGTCAGTATTCTTGTATTAAATATCCCTTAGGTAGAAAAATGAACAGTCGTGAAGGGGAACGTGTTTTTGTACTAAATGGCGTACAAACCATGTCAGGTTATCAATACAACTTGATCAATGAAGTAGCCGATATGACAGCATTAGGAGTCGATATTGCTCGTATAAGTGCCGATAGTCTGGAAGCATTTAATAAAATATTATCCTTTAAAAAGCAGCTTTCGCAACCACAGCATTATTCATTAAATAGCATAGAAGAATGTAATGGGTATTGGCATCAAATTGCTGGCATGTCAGTGGCGTAGTTAATACTTAATAGCGTAAGCCGAATAATTCATAACTTTATAAGTTGAAAAATATGTTTAAATTAGATTTGTCATCCGTTTGCCAAAGTCAGGATAAAATTACAGAGTTTTTACAAACCTACTGGCAGAAAAAACCTGTCGTTATTCGCAATGCTTTTAAACATTTTCAAGATCCCATTTGTGCTGATGAAGTCGCAGGACTCGCTTGCGAAGAGCAAGTGCAGTCGCGCTTAGTCTATAAAAGTAAAGCGGATGATTCTTGGCAAGCAGATTTTGGCCCTTTCAAAGTTACGATCATTTAGGTGATAAAAACTGGTCCTTGGTGGTACAAGCCCTTGATAATTGGTCTGAGGATGCTGCAGAACTTATCGAACCTTTTCGTTTTTTACCTCATTGGCGCTTAGATGATTTAATGGTGAGCTTCGCTACTCCTGGTGGTGGAGTTGGCCCGCATATCGATTTATATGATGTCTTTATTTGCCAAGGTTCTGGAAAAAGAAACTGGCGAGTCGGCAATAAAGGTGACCACCATGAATTCGCCGCACATGCAGCGTTATTACATGTAGACCCATTTGAAGCGAACATTGATGTTGAGTTAAACCCTGGTGATATTTTATATATTCCTCCTGGTTTTCCACACGAGGGAATTACCCTTGAAACATCACTGAGTTTCTCTATCGGTTTTAGAACAAATTCAACGGCGAGCTTGGTTAGTGGTTTTGCTGATCACCTCATTGACGCTGAGCAAGCAACAGAGTTAATTGAAGATCCAAACCGAACGGCAACTATGCAAAGTGGTGCTATCAGCCATGAGGACTTCTTATTAATTAAAAAACAACTATCAAACGTTATTAATAATGATGATATTTTCAGGCAGTTTGTTGGCTGTTTTTTAACGCAAGCAAAGCATGAACTTGATTTACTCGCCGCCGATATACCTTATAGTGATGAAGATATAACTGAAGCATTAGCGCAAGCAAATTTAAACCGTTTAGGCGGCTTACGTGCTTTTTATTTTCCTGAAACGCTAAAACATGGACTTTGTTATATCGATGGCCAAGAGGTTAATTTTCCAACTGATATTGCGCCCATAATTAAGTTACTTTGCGATAACGTTATTGTTACTCAAGGGGAGTTAAGTGCTTGGCAAAACAATCAAAATTTTATTAGTTTCATTAAAACTCAATTAGATAGTGGTTATTGGTATTTTTCTTAGTTGATTCTTGCTAGCTATTAAGGATAATAGCCAGCATTGTAACGTCTAACTAAAGAACCTAAGCCAAACATGCGCATTGATAAATTTATTTGTAAAAGTACCGAGCTCACCAGAAGCGAAGCTAAAAAATTACTAAAAATGGGCGATGTACGAGTAAACGATGAAGTTATAAAAAATCCCGCTACACAAGTGCATGAAAATAACAGTGTTACCGTTAATGGTGAAGAGCTAACTGCACGCACTTCTCGGTATATTATGATGCATAAACCCCTTGATACTATTTGCTCTAACGTAGATGAAGTTTACCCGTCGTTATTGAACTATATTGAAGTAGATAAAGCGTTTGACCTACATATTGCTGGGCGTTTAGACGCGGACACCACAGGATTAGTATTAGTGACTGATGATGGCCGTTGGTCGCATAATATTATTTCTCCGAAAAAAGAGTGTGAGAAAGTTTATCGCGTTAATTTACGTAATGAAATCAGTGATGATAAAGCCGTCGAGCTTATTGAAAGATTCAAAAGTGGCTTGCAATTACAAGGGGAAGATCAGCTAACTCTACCGGCAAAGTTAGAGATTATAACCGAAAAGCTGGTACTACTGACTATTACTGAAGGTAAGTATCATCAAGTTAAACGCATGTTTGCCGCTGTTGGTAATAAAGTAGTTGGTTTACATCGTCAGCAAATCGGTAAAATAAACTTAGATATTGAACTCGGTGAATGGCGATACCTCACCGAGGATGAAGTAAATAGTTTTTAACCATAGATCGTTATAATTTAAAGTAAATAGTCATGAGTCGTTGTGCTTATTAACGAGTAAATCAACGTAGACCGCATAGCTAGCGTAACCTAAAACAGGAAATACAAGGATTAATAACGGCAGGGCAACCACTAAGGTGAGTGATGTAATCATCACTAAAGTGAGTGCCCATTTAAGCATTAGCCATTTGTTCTGTAATACAGTTCTTACACTGATACTCACCGCATCAACAAAATTCAATTGCTGATGAATTATGAGTGGAATAGAAAACACACCGAGTAAAAAACCTATCACAGCCGTTATCCAGCCAATTAGACCACTGTAAAGCAGAAACCAAAGCAGAGACTCCCTTAGTTTTGGGTCCGTAATAAAAGCGTGGTCTAGCGGTAGTGGTTCAATACCAAAATAAAGCCCGTAAATAACCAGCGCGTCGGTTATCCAAATAAAATAACATAAGCAAAGAATGAATATTAAAAACCAAATGCCTTTGGTTTGTTTGCCCTTAATTAAAATTAAATCTTTAAAAGTGGGTTTTTGCTGGTTAGCTAATAATCCTGCAACCTGCTGGAAGCCAATAATAAGAATGGGCGCAACAATAAAGAAGCCGGCAATAAAGGGAAATATAACTAAATCAGCATCAATACTTAGTAGTAATCCATACAGTAATGCCGCGATAACGCAGAAAAAGCTACTAAATAAAATACTGATTGTTTTTGTTTGTTTGAAGTTTAACCAGCCAAAAGTTAACCAGCGTTTTATTGATAATGATGATGGCTTCATGTTTTCGCAGAGCTTATTAGAAAATATTTATATTATTTTACCTGATGTATTTATCAAATAAGCCGATGAAGTGCGATGACTTGATTTTAGTCAACATCTTTAAACATATGTTTAATCCACTAGACTATATTTTATATTTTTACAAAAAAATTAAACTTTTATTTATATCAGCCGATTAAATGAACAGTTGTAAATTAAAAATAATATAGGCGTGTAAAGTGGATGTGCTGATAGATTTATTACCTTCGGTTAATCGAGTAAAAACAGAAAGTTCAAAAAAAGATAAACGACAGCGTAATAAGTATAGCCGTCAAATGGATTCAAATAGCTTAAAAGTAACTACTGGGGATGAAAATATAGTTCAGAAGGCTGAATTAAAACAAGTCTTTTGGGACGGACCAGAACGACGTACTAGTAATGATCGACGCCAGCTAAATAATAAAAGAGGTCGTTGGTTAGAGTCGCGCGATAGAAAAGACCGCCGCGCGGTTGAATATGCTATTTCACTGAAAATTTAATTGAAAGTAACTGGGCTATTTTTTCTGTAGTTGATTAAAAATTTCCATTTGCTCAGGTGTTGCGGGCAACTGATGCTCTGCTTTCCATTCACTATAAGGCATACCATAAACTTGCTCGCGCGCGGTATCAATGTCAACTTTAACACCTAATTTATCTGCTTCCGCAACGGTCCATTTAGAAAAACAATTACGGCAAAATCCCGCTAAATTCATTAACTCAATATTTTGTACATCTTTTCGGTTATCTAAATGTGCAAGTAAACGACGAAAAACCGCTGCTTGAATTTCAACTTCTTTATCCATAATATTTCTCATTTGTGTGTGTGCTTGTTAATTGTTGGCTGAGTTATTCAGAACCATCAACTTCTTTAACCGGTTTTTTAAATGGAAGAATTCGAACAATCATACCTATGTAGGGGTGATCAAAGTAATGGATCTCTTTACTTCGTACTCGGCGGTCTTGTTTGAAATTAACCGTGGTTAATGGTGTTTTCTTTTTCGTTGAATTTTCAGGAAGTAACTCTTGAGTTGCTAGCTCTGCTAGCGTCATATTCATAATATTTAAATCAGTGGTGATGTGCAGGAAATGATCAACTTCTACTTTGAAAAATCCATCGATAGACCAGTCTTGGGGTGGTTTAATCGGTGGGTTTTCTAAGAGGTTAATTGAGTCTAAAGCAATATTTGTCGCAGAAATATTGTTATTAATTTCTTGTAGTAGACCTTGTGTATCTTTAGGCAGGTTTGTCATTTTGGCAATTATTGCCTCAATGCGATCCAGTTTTACTTGCTGTGATAAAGCTTCTTTGGACACTTTGGCAGTTATGTTATTCGCATTAGTGCCAGTATTTCCATTAAAAATGGCTTGCTGTAAATTATCTTCTTGTCTTTCAGCTTGTGCCTGTTCTTGTTTATATTGCTCTAATTTTTGCTGATAATGAAAGGCAAAGTTATCGCCAGCATAAAACTTCATCGGTACAGCTAAGCGTTTTGTTTTGGTTATTTGTCTCCAACCAATATGCAATAAAGGTCTGAAGTTTTTACTACGTGATAATTGTTTAACAATATCGTTAAGTTTTAGTGAATCTTTACTTAGTAAATAATCAGTATTACTGTAAATATCCTCACTATTGTTAATTGTTGCAGGAACTTTCTCAATAGGAAACGAATTGTAGTGAGCGTAGTTACCACCTTCATTATATTGAGTAAACTCATCCACAGAAATAGTACATAGTGGCGATTTAAATAATGTACTATTTTCACTGATTAATGAGTTATAAGCCAACTGAGTCACAGAAAATTTACTTTCTGCTTGTTCATCAGCAGATAATTGTTCAACGCTTGAAATTTGTATGTTTGCTTTTTCTTGTTGGCTTTTAACTTCAACTATCGGTTGTTCAGTTATGGCGTTTTCAATTGTCAGGCTATTATTATTATAGAAATTGTCTTCGTCGTCTGCTTGTTGATTGCTATTTCTGTCAAGTTCGGAAGTGCCATCACTATAAAGGGGGGCTGAATTACTATTTTTTTGTGCATCTAATTGTTGCACTGAAGTGTTATTTAATAACCGTTTTTGTCTACTTTCTTCAGCAAGCTCACTGCTTGTTTTTATAATGAAATCGGATTGTGATTTTACTTTTTCTACCGCTTGATTAACCAAAGACTCCGGATAAACAGGAAAGTCGCAGCCGGGTAATTGTTGTTTTAGGCTATTAATATCAGGGCTTAGGTAGGGGCTTAATAAATCAATAACTTTTCGGTAACGAGGTAAAGTGTTACTTGCTGAAAACTGTTCTTTTAACTGCTCTTTATCACCAAGTTGGCTAAACAAGATCACTTCTATTTCAAACCAACGATCGGCTTTATTTTTAGGTGCGGCCATCGCTTGCTCTGAAAATATAAGTGCGCTAGAGACAAACGTACTTGATAAAAGCAATAAGTTTTTTAGTTTCATTCATTATCCAATGGGCTAAGTTTTACTTTATTCGCCAGATTACAGCGTAATTTGTTTTTCATATTTTACTGCTATTTTCCGTTACTTTTTCGTTTTAACCAAATCATTTAACATTGATGTTACCAAAATAAAGCGTGATTTACTGTCTTCGGTGGGAATTTTAAATTGTAACTTATTCGCGCCAACCATTTTAAATATTTTTGGTTGTTGCTGAATAAGACCAATGATCAACATAGGGTCAACTTTGGTGTCATTACTAAATTCAATTGAGCCGCCTGCAGGACCCGCATCGATACGTGAAACCCCTATTTTTTGAGCTTTCAAACGTAGTTTAGCAATATGGACTAAGTTCTTGGTTGCTTGCGGCAGCAGGCCAAAACGGTCAATAAGCTCAACTTGAATATCATCGAGTTCATTTTTATTTCCACAGCTAGCGATGCGTTTATAAAGGCTTAAACGTAAACTCACATCAAATATATAATCGTCAGGTAATAATGCCGGTACGCGTAAGTCTATTTCGGTTTGTTTCGCGGTCAGGTTATTAAGCGATAGCTCTTTGCCTTGTTTTAATGCTGAAACCGCTTGGTCAAGCATATCCATATATAAGGTAAAACCGATTTGGCTCATTGAACCACTTTGACCTTCACCGAGTAACTCACCTGCGCCACGAATTTCTAAATCGTGTGTGGCTAAGGTAAAACCAGCCCCTAAATCTTCTAAGGAGGCGATGGCTTCAAGGCGTTTCTTGGCATCTTTAGTCATACGTTTTATATGTGGCGTTAGTAAATAGGCGTAAGCTTGATGATGCGAACGACCGACACGACCACGTAATTGGTGTAATTGAGCTAAGCCTAAATGATCCGCTCGGTCCATAATTATTGTATTGGCACTAGGAACATCTATGCCCGTTTCTATAATAGTCGTACACACTAAAACATTGTAACGCTGATGATAAAAGTCACTCATAATACGCTCAAGTTCACGTTCACGCATTTGCCCGTGAGCGGTGGTAACTTTCGCTTCAGGTAATAACTTTTGAATATCTGCCGCGGTTTTGTCTATGGTCTCGACATTGTTGTGGAGAAAGTAAACCTGACCACCACGTAATACTTCACGTAAAATGGATTCACGAATTAGGGCGTCGTCACGTTCACGAACAAAAGTTTTAACCGCTAAACGTTTAGCTGGCGGAGTCGCGATAATAGATAAGTCGCGCATGCCGCCCATTGCCATATTTAACGTACGCGGAATAGGTGTTGCCGTTAGCGTTAAAATATCGACATTACTGCGCAGTTGCTTAATTTTTTCTTTTTGTTTTACGCCAAATCTATGCTCTTCATCTACTACTAATAAACCTAAATCGTGATACTTAATACTGTTTTGTAAGAGTTTATGGGTACCAATAAGAATGTCTACTTGGCCAGATTCAACGTTAGCAATAACAACATTTTGTTCTTTAGCTGTTTTAAAGCGAGATAATACTTCTATTGAAACAGGTAAGTTGGCGAAACGGTCACGAAAGTTTTCATAATGCTGCTGAGCAAGTAAAGTGGTTGGTACTAAAATAGCGACTTGCTTGCCGTCATTCACTGCGACAAAAGCAGCGCGCATCGCTACTTCCGTTTTACCAAAACCAACATCGCCACAAACGAGTCTGTCCATGCTCTTATCGCTAAGCATATCTGAAACAACAGCTTTTATTGCTTGTTCTTGATCGAAGGTTTCTTCAAAAGGAAAACTGTCTGCAAAGGCTTGGTATTCAGCTTTATCACGATTGAATTGATAACCTTTACTGTTCGCTCTGTTGGCGTAAATATCAAGTAACTCTGCCGCTACATCTCGTACTTTTTCTGCTGCTTTTTGTTTCGCTTTACTCCAGGTATCATTACCTAACTTATGTAATGGTGCGCTATCAGCGTCAGCACCTGAATAGCGACTGATTAAATGTAATGAGCCAACCGGCACATAAAGTTTTGATTCACCAGCATAGGTAAGCACTAAAAATTCGGTGACAATGCCGCCATTTTCTATGGTTTGTAACCCCATATAACGGCCAATACCATGTTCAAAGTGTACAACAGGTTGTCCAATAGAAAGCTCCGCTAAGTTTTTGAAGATAGCGTCAGCTTGAATATTTTGCTGTTTGGTTCTTCGACGTGTTTGTTTAACACGCTCACCTAATAATTCGTCTTCGGTGATCAAGGCAATGGCGTTTTTCTTCGCTGAACCTTTACTCTGAAAAATAAAGCCATTACTAAGGGTATTTACGGTAATACCAATTTTATCACTACTGGCAATAAAGCTTTCAATGTCATCAAAAACTTGTGGTTTGATGCTGTTACGTAGAAGTAATTCTAAAACGCTTTCTCTGCGTCCCTGACTTTCAGCAACAAACAGTACTTTATCAGGGGTTTCTTTACTTTTAATAAAGTGTTCAATTAACTCAAACGGTTGCTTTAATTGGTGATTAATCGTGATGTCAGGCAAAGGAGATACATCAAAACGTATATGGCCTGATTTAGGTTTTTCTTGTTGTTCGTCTGTTTCTGATAAGTCTTCAGCTAGCGGTTTGTCAGGTATGGCAAGTGTTTTGTCGATAGTAATACGATCAAAAGGCTTTAACGCCGAATATAACTCGCCGCTATTAAGAAACAAACGGGCAGGTGGTACTAAAGGACGAGTAGGGTCGTAACGGCGTTCTTCATAACGAAACTCGATATCAAGCCAATATTGCTCAAGGGCTTTATCGATATCACCACTGATCATCACACGGGTGTTTTCGCCTAGGTAGTCACATAAGGTACTGGTTTGTTCAAAAAATAGCGGTAAGTAATATTCAACACCTGCCGGTAAAATGCCATCACTGACTTGATGATAAACCGACTCTTTATGGATATTGCCGGTAAATAGTTCACGATATTGGCTACGAAATAAATTAATAGCGGTTTGGTCGGTAGGAAATTCATGAGCTGGCAATAAATTTATTTCATTAACTTTATCACTCGAACGCTGGTTTTCAGGATCAAACAAACGAATATCGTCAATTTCATCGTCGAAAAAATCTAAACGGAACGGCGTTTTACAGCCCATTGGAAATAAATCGAGTATTGCGCCGCGCGCCGAAAACTCACCATGTTCCATTACTTGGTCAACATTTCGGTAACCACAGGCTTCAAGGTTTTGACGTAATTGATGTAAATCTTTTTTATCGCCCAATTTTACGACCAGTGAGTTAGCTTGAATATATTTCGTTGGCGCTAATCGCTGTAGCAAAGTTGAAATAGGCACGATAATAATGCCACTTTCCATACTTGATAGCTGATATAAGGTGGCTAAGCGCTGAGAAATTATATCTTGATGCGGAGAAAAACTATCATAAGGTAAGGTTTCCCAGTCAGGAAATAAACAAATTGACAGTTGCTTTTTAGTATTTAAACTTTGCAATTCTTGCTCAAAACGTAAAGCTGATTGAGTATCATGGGTGAGCAATAGTAGTGGCGCATCAGCATTTAACGCACCATGAAAAATAGCTAAGGTATCACTACTGCCAAGTAAGTTTGTCCAATGTTTTTTATCGGCAATTTTGCCGCGACGTTTAGTTAAAACAGGTTCAAATAAATTAGCAGTTTTACTCATGATTTCTCTATCGATATTTTGTTATTAAGTAAGGTGTTGAAACAGCGCGTTATCTTAGCATGACTTTATATAATAATTTAAGTTACCACTAAATACTTTTTTGTTTAAAAAGCTATAGTGATACAATGACTGTCAGCTTTAACATTCGGTAAAGCGTGCTGTGTTTTTTGGAGAGATTTGTGACCAATAATGATGTTTTACGTCGTTTAAGATATACCTTTAATTTTAATGATCAAAAGATGATCGCCTTATTTAATTTAGCAAAGTTAACGGTAAGTCGTGAACAAATCAGTTATTGGCTGAAAAAAGAAGATGATCCACAAGTCGTTAACTGTACTGATGTTCAGTTGGCTACATTTTTGAATGGCTTAATTGTTGATAAACGCGGTGCCCGCGATGGCGAAGCACCTCAACCCGAAAAGCGTATCAATAACAATATTGTTCTTAATAAGTTAAAAATAGCGTTAGCACTGCGCGCTGAAGATGTAATCGAAATGATGTCAACATCAGGTATACGAATGACGAAACCTGAGTTAAGTGCCTTTTTCCGTAAGCCAGATCATAAACATTACCGGGAATGTAAAGATCAGTTTTTAAGAAATTTTATTCAAGCTATTGATACTAAGTTTCATGTGAATCGTCCTGAAAAGTTCACGCCAAAGCGCGAAGTTGCTTCTGAGAGAAAGCCAGAGCTTCCTAAAAAAGGTTATCAAACGGCAAAACCTCAAGCAAGCAAAGCTTATGTAAACCCAAAAGCAGGTAAAGCAAATGAAACAGCTAAACCATCAAAACAAAGTAAGATATATGTAAACCCTAATGCGACTAAAGCAACGAATGATGAAAAACCTAAGCGCAAAGTATTAAAGTTAAAACCTGAAGATATTTGGGGTAAATAACGCAGGTTAATATTTATATATAACGATATGTTAATGTCTTTATTAAATTCTCCCTATTTGAAATAAAAAGAGGAATAAAAGATGACTGAACAAGAAAACAAAGAAAGTACAGCTGAAACTATAACCATTCCATCATGGTTTAAAGCTGTGGCAATAATCGCTTTGATATGGAATATACTGGGGGTTTTAGCTTTTGCTGGACAAATGATGATTACCCCTGAAATTATTGCTGAACTGCCTGCCGC
>Ga0209292_1006001_pt1 | contig 12164 bp, 10 predicted proteins | sample GOMGulsemesocosm_2_FD_184634 | JGI IMG/M metagenome (GOLD analysis project Ga0209292, IMG submission 184634) | Methane-oxidizing microbial communities from mesocosms in the Gulf of Mexico - GOM9C Gulf of Mexico (SPAdes) (version 2) | ecosystem: Environmental > Aquatic > Marine > Cold seeps...
CTTCTTGGTTACTTTCCGCTATATCTATTCCAAAGTTTTCATAAATAGGTTTAAGCGAGTCCGCTAAGGTAAATACAAGACCAAACTGTTTGGCAACTTTGTTGTTTTGGTCACTTAATACATCAAAGTTTAACCCCATTTTTTCAGCTGTAGATATAGAATTATCTGGTGACTGGGGAGATATAGCAACTAGGGAAGCTCCTAAACTTTTAATATCAGCTAAGCGTTCTTGTAATGCTTTTAATTCAAGACTGCAGAATGGACACCAAGCACCGCGGTAGAAATTTACTACTACAGGGCCTTTAGTTAATAAAGTACTAAGTTCAACTGATTTACCTAACTGATTTGGTAGATTAAAATTCGCTGCTAAATCAGCTTTAGTTAATGACTTCTTGGTTATCGCCGATTTTTCAAGATCTGCAGTAGCATTCTCCATAATTTTACGGATTTCTGCAGGTACATTGTCAGCAAAACTTTGTTTAACGGTATCTAGTTGGTTGAGTAGTGTATTTTGTGTCATGAAAATTATCCTATTGTTTGTTAATTATTCAACAAAAATGAAAATGATTATATCTATCAATGTGAAATTTAAGTGTATTGAATAAAAAGTATCATTTCAATCACATGAAATTAACCATCTTTGTATTGTAAATTGATACAATGTAATAGCTGTTTATTAGCCGTTTAAGTAAGGGGATGTCGTGTAAATTGGGTGTAATAAAAATGATGAATAGAACTGGATTTTGTTGAATTAATCAGAATACGGAGGTGTACATCTATTGAAGTGTGGCTTTGATTTATATAGCTACCTAGAAGATTGTGAATTAACTCCCAAAGCTAATATATTAATATGTAATTTAATGCTTTTTATTTAATATTCTATTTGGAATAAGTTTAAAGTTAAGGTGCAACATTTTAGGGAAATTAAGAGTAATAATCTATTCATTTCAAAAACGTACATATCTTTGTATCTCAAGAGGAAAGCTATTTTTTTTCGTGAGGTAAATAAACGGTAAGATCTACTATATTTCTTCGGATAATAATTATATTAACTCCTATAGTAAGCCTTTAACAAAATTATACTGGTAGATAATCTAGGTGAAATGTTTAAGTTTTAATTGTCAAGTTTTTTGATATATAGAAGTGTATTTTATTGCTATTGTCTTATTTTATTGTTTTTATTAAGCTTGATTTAGTCATTTAATATAGCTAAAACGAATAGTTTAGCTTTGATGTAAATAACCTTATAAACCAAACTTAATGAGATAGCATAATGAAAAACATAATGAAAATAGGTATTGCTTTAACTGTATTATTACAGAGCCAAATAGCATTTTCGGATGATATATTAGTGGTATTGTCCGATAAGGACTCTATGAGTTTACAAGACGGTAAAAAATACGATACTGGCTTTTATCTTAATGAGTTAATCGAGCCGGTCATGCGCTTCATTAAAGCCGGTCATACGGTAACGTATGCGACACCATCTGGTCTTGCTCCTACTATGGATCCTAACTCAGATAATATACAATTTTTTAATAATGATGAAGGCTATTACCAAGAGAATAAAAAATTTCTAAATAAGTTAAAAATAACTGATCCCTCGGCTAGTCCAGTGATAAGTTTTAGTCGTGTTGAGCAAATAGGCGTAGCTGAGTTTGAAGCACTTTATATCCCGGGTGGTCATGCACCGGTAGAAGATCTTGCTGCTAATGATCAACTAGGTAGTATTTTAAAGGCTTTCCATGAATCTAAAAAGCCAACAGGGCTAACTTGTCATGGACCAATAGCATTGTTATCAGCTATGTCTAATAACAATGAATTTGTAGGTGATCTTGCTAAAGGTAAAAGTACTGTTGAAGCAGAAGACTGGATATATTCGGGATACAAAATGACTGTATTTAGTAATAGTGAAGAAGAAGCAGCGACTAAGTTCTACTTGAATGGTGGTGAAATGTATTATTTTCCACAAGATGCATTAGTTAAAGCGGGAGGGAGCTATAAATCTGGTGAAAACTGGGCGCCAAACATGATAACTGACCGTGAACTGATTACAGGGCAAAATCCCGCCTCAGCAGTCGCTGTAGCAGACGAAATTTTAAAACGTTTATAATATTACTTAATTTATCTTTAACCTGTTTACGCATGAAATATCAGGTTTGGGGTTGTTTAACTAAAAATTAGGGGATTAAGTACGATAGCTTAATCTTCATTCAGGAACAGTAGATGAAACATAATCTAACCATTAAATCCGTTACTATTTTATTTATATTAATTATCATTTCACCCGCTCTTTTAGCAGCTAATATATCGAGTGACTTTCCTTATAAAAAGAAATCTATTAAAGTGTTAAATAGTTATATTTCATATATTGATGAAGGAGCAGGGCAGACGGTGTTAATGTTACATGGTAACCCAACATCCTCTTATATCTGGCGTAATATTATTCCTTACATTACCCCCCACTCTCGCGCTGTAGCAATAGATCTCATTGGTATGGGGGATTCTGGAAAACCAAATATTGACTACAGGTTTAATGATCATGCTCTATATTTAAAGGGCTTTATTGAAGCACTTGATCTTAAAGATGTAATTATTGTTGCTCAAGATTGGGGATCAGCACTTGGTTTAAATTATGCCATGCAGCACCAAGATAATATAAAAGGAATTGTCTTACTTGAAGCAATGCTAAAGCCTTTTGAATTGGAAGACTTTCGTCCAAAATTTAGGGCCTTGCTAGGTGACTTTCGCCATCCGGTTAAAGGTAAGCAACTTTTAATTGAAGATAACCAATTTATTACTAAGGTACTGCCAGGCCAAACGCAACGTATACTGAGCGCTGTTGAGCATAATACTTACGCTAAACATTATGTAAAGAAGGAAAGTAGAATACCTATTTGGCGCTGGCCGGTAGAGTTACCCATAGCAGGCTACCCACAAGATAATCACCTGATGATGGAAACGTACAGTGATAAGCTCATTGCATCTAAACATCCCAAGTTATTGTTTTATGCTAGCCCTGGAGCCTTGATGCCAGCAGATAAAGTAAGTTGGGCTAAAGCTAAGCTTAGTAATGTTACTTATGTTGATCTTGGTAAAGGTATACATCATTTGCAGGAAGAAAATCCACATGCGATCGGCGGGGCGTTATCTACTTGGTTACAAATGATAAATATGCATTAACTCATACTGTCTAAGGTTAACGGATGATAATGTTTATAGTAATGTGAAGTAAATATTTTTATCATCTGATTATTATTCTTGCTTATTGTAGGTATATATTCACTTAACTCCTATCTTGACGGTTTTTGATTGTGGCTTAAACAAACCTATGATTATTTCAAATAAAGCCACCTATTAAAAATCGTAACATATTTCAGGGCCAGACATATAAAATCGTTCCCTCACTGCTTTTGTTTTTGCATTTATTTTATTGAATAAACTATTGCTATGCATATAACTTTCTGCAACTTTGGGAACGTTCTCTTAATTGTTGTAGATTATTGGTAATTTATTTTTATGTTAAATAAATTAAGGTAAGTATTATTGAATTAATGATGGTGACTATATTAGCTATTTTTAGGGCTTAAATTAGCTAGATAACCTTGTTTACCGGAGAGATAAAGTTAATTAGTTTCTTTATTCTAACCCCCCGCTCTAGCAAGTCTATACGCTGAGTGGGTTGTTAGAAGTTGATTGTTAAAGTTGTTGGAATAGTAATTCAGCAACTGCAGCAGAAGACGCAGGGTTTTGGCCTGTAATTAATAAGCCATCTTGTACTGCAAATGAACTCCAATCACTTGCTTTAACATACTTTGCTCCTTTGGCTTTTAGTGCGTCCTCAACTAGAACCGGCACTATTTGGCTAAGCCCTACAGCGGCTTCTTCACTATTACTGAAACCGGTTACTTCGCGACCTTGCACAATAGGTTGTCCTTTTGTTGTGCTGGCATTGAGTAACGTTGCGGATGCATGACAAACCGCAGCAACAGGTTTATTGTTGTTAATGAATGCTTCAATCAATTGAATAGAATCTTGATTGTCTACCAAATCCCATAGAGGTCCATGACCGCCAGGATAAAATATAGCATCATAATCAAGAGCATTAATAGAAGATAAAGCCAGGGTATTGCTTAGTTTGTCTCGTAAGGAAATATCCTCATTAAATCTGTGTGTATCCTTTGTTTGAAAATCAGGTAGATTACTTTTTGGATCTATCGGAGGCATGCCACCCTTAGGCGATGCTAAGGTGATTTCCACGTCTTTATCTGCCAATAAGTAATAAGGTGAAGCAAATTCCTCTACCCAAAAACCTGTTTTTTCGCCAGTATTGCCAAGGGTATCATGTGATGTTAAAACGAATAATATTTTCATATTGCTGAACTCTTTGGTTGTGTTAATTGTTATTAATGGATTCATTAAGTGTAATACCTTGTTTTAACTTGAACAATAGCTATTAATTTAGATACAATGGTTTAATTAGTGTGACAATTGGTGTGAAAAAATGCAGATTTCTTTTGACCAACTTAAGAATATGATGGTGTTTAATCAAGTGGTTCGTCATGGAGGGTTTTCTAGTGCCGCCAGACAACTTGGTTTATCAAGGGCGGTAGTTAGTTATCATGTTAAGCGTTTAGAGCATCAACTTGCTGTTAAACTATTAAATAGGACAACACGTAGTATCAGTCTTACCGATGTCGGAAAACAGTATTATGAGAGTTGTAAACTTATTGCGGCAGAAGCGGAAATCGCTAATTTAAAAATTGAAAACTTAAGAGACAAACCAGAAGGTAAATTAGCTATAACCTGTTCTGTAAACTTAGGTTTGGAAGTGATAGTACCGTTGATGGCTAAATTTCGAAGTTTGTATCCCGGCATAGAACTCGATTTAATGTTAAGTGATGGTGTTGTTGATATTGTTAAAGAAGGTATAGATCTTGCTATAAGGGCTGCTCCATTAGTAGAGTCAGGCTTAAAGGCATCACGTTTATCTATATTACCTACGGTACTTTGTGCTGCTCCAAGTTACCTTAAAAAGCATGGTCGGCCCATTTCTCCTGAAGATTTAACGGCTCACCTATGGGTCTGTTATAGCCGTACTAGTAAGACTCTGTTGATAAGTAAGGAAGTTACAAAGGGCCAGAGTAAGCGTCAATACAGTATAGAAATGAAAGGGCCAGTGAGTACCAACAATGCAGCAGCTAGGACTGCGTTTGTCGAATCAGGTGAAGGTATAGGTAGAGTTCCTTATTACGATGCCCATGAAAAAATTAAAAAAGGGACATTAGAGCAAGTATTACATGGCTTTAAAGCGGCTGAAATTGAATTGTATGGTGTTTTTTCACCGGGTGCTACTTCGTCAAAAAAAGTATCTTTAGTTTTAGATTATTTAAAGGATTACTTTCAACAGTTAGATAAAGTTTAAGGTTTTTTATCTAACTGTTATACAAAGACTGCTTATTTAAATTAAATAATTGTATTATTAACTTTTTATTAGGATACTTTCACTTTAAATTGATGTTTTATTCATACTTTTGGGGGGGGTCTTTATCTTAGCTTGTGAGTGTGTGAATAACCTCTAATCAAATGGTAACGCTGAGTGAGGTTATTTCAGCGTTACCATTTGATATTAGAAAATTTTGGTAAAAGTTAATGTCGTCTTCACACCTTCAGCGCTATCCACAGCGTTAAATTCAAAATGGGTTTTGAAGTTAAGTAAAATTTTGGATGCAGGAAAGTAACGCTGTACTTCAGGTCCAATGCCTAATGCCCTGTCATGTAAATCTTCCAATTCTGGTGTTAGAGTATCTTTATCATCGGTTACTTGCCAGCGTCCATAACCTGAAACTCCGTATTCCCACAAGCCATCAGATTTACCAAGCCCCCATTCAATACTGAAGTCATCTCCAGGGGTTATATCGGTGTTATCTTGCTTTGAGTGGACTTCATAACGAGCAGTAATTGAAAAACTATAAAGTTTAGATGTGTCGAAGTAATGAGTTCCCCCACCAGTAAACATATAGGTGTAATAACCTTTACCAGGGTCCGTTGCTTTCTCGTCTGGACCGATAGGTAGGTAGACAGCAAGAGCTGCTACCCAGTCTGAATTATCATTATGCCAAGCTAAACCTAAGGGTTCGATAAATATATCGCCAAAACGTGTACTTGATTCATTAAGCTCGCCTATTTCCAAGTTAGTATAAACAATAGGAATTGCTAAATTCCAAAAAAAATCGCCACCAAGAATCTTATGATCAGTAACATAGATATAACGGTGAGCAGATGCAAAGACAGATAAGTCAAAGTTATTATCTAATGAACTACCCGTTAGATCCTTTAATTTATCTGACTTATAAAGGACATTATAATTTCTATAGTATTGACCACTACTTGGGATAGTAGCTGATTTTATCCCTTCAGACCCCACTGGGTAATGGTTTGCAGCTTGACTTTGAACTGAAAGCAGGCCGAGTATACATACAGAACCTAATCGCCTAACTTTGTTAATGGAAGCTATCATTACTTTTCCTTTTCAGTTTATGACGTCCTAGATAGCATGATTCTTTATGGGTTTTTGAAGAATCAACATTAAAAGTTAAATTTCCAGAGCTTGGTTGTAATGTTAAATTGTTGTTTGTTTCGTAAAACATGATATACCTCAGATAAAATAGTACGGATAATCTCTTAATAAAATTATATATAGAACCATAAATAGGGATTACCGTAATCAAAATTGGCTGAACCAGAACCGTTATTAATTAGGAATAATTGTTTTGATTCGGTTGAAATGAAAATGCGATATAAGAACGTTCGCCAGTTTGTTACTGTAAATTCACCTTTTCAGACTAACGACAAATAGTTATAGGCTTAGTTGCTTTTCATTCAGGAGCTATATTAATATTTGATTTGTTCTGTGACGATAGTGATATTAGAAACAATGTTTTCGGGAATTAGCACAAATAAAGTAGGTGATTTTACGAATAACGGTCGATTCAGCTAATTAAGTTCTGGAATATATGGAAATATCATAACTTGTATTTCAGTTCGTTTGATGCGAGAAAAAATATAATCCGAAGTAACAATTAGATGAACAAGTAAGCGGTACTATTTACGTGTTGAAACTGAGGTGGAAGATTCTTTGGTGTAAACATAAAAATGAAAACGTTAGCTAAGAAGATACTTTAACTGGTTTTATTACTCGATAGTAGGCTAGCTGGAGGTTGGTTAAAGCTGGTTGAAATAGTTGAGTCATACAAATTATTAATGTATTTATTGCAAGCTGACAATTTAAGATTAATTGATAGACGTACATAGTTTATATACACTTTATTGAGTGTTGGTGGTGTAGAAGGACGGATAAATGAATCAGGTGTTAACTGATGCATTTATCCGTCCTTAGAATACATAATATAAATAAGTTCGTATGACTAACCAGTCTATTTTCTACGATAGCGTCTTTGATGTGTATACTTGTTGCCTATCCTCTAGGCAATTAATGGGTCTTTAACAATATAGAGTTTTTCATGTTTTCATTGGTCAATATGAATGTTAGGCCTAACTTTTGGATCGTTATTGGTTCACTCTTAACGCCCGATTTAGGGGAAGTACTTTAAAAAACATCATTATTATAAAATATATTAACTTGTCGGTTATTATTCATTAATTATTTCTTGAGTTAAGGATAAGTTTTCATTTTCCTCTCTTAATTTTTGATCAGTTTTTTTATTACTAAAATAAAGATTATGCCCCCTTCCAAGACTGAATAGTACGCTACAGCAAGCTAAAATAGGAAGATGACCCATTAATTCACTCGGACCAAGTAATATACTCGAAAATATAAAAAAAGAACCTACAGATAATATTACAAGCCTAGTTCCCAAACCTGCTAATATCAATAAACCGAAAGTTAGTTCAACTAATCCAGCCGAAAACACAAAAAGTAAATTATCAAATGCAGTGAGTCCTATCGCCATCATGAAATTCCATTCATGGAGTTCAAGAAACTGAAGCCCCAACTGAGGGGAAATAAATTTATTGTGAATGGCTAATATAATTAACTGAATGCCAAGTCCAATACGTAGTAGTGTAACTGACCATTTAGGATGTTTTTTTTGTAAAATCAGTGCCAAGCTGATGGCAATAAACTCAGGAATATAGTCTATCCATACTTCTCGAGGGACAATAAGAACTGTGATAATACACAATAGGAGAATAGAAAAACCAGAATAATTAGGTTTTATCGAGGATATTAAAATGGCACCGCAAATAGCCTGAATTAATAGGTAATTTTCTTTATTGGAAGTTAAATGAATATTGGGAGCTAAAAATACTCCATCTAAACTTATTAATATTAAAGTCATTCCGCAAACCCCTGCAAGCAAGCGCCATTGTGATATTGTATTCCAAGGGGAAAATATACGATTAAGAAAAAATGTTGATAATTTTTTTTCTATATATATAGCTAAAAGGCCATAAATAACAGCACATGCTATTAGTACATAATATAAGTATGTCCATTGGAAATATATATTTTCGGTTGCTTCTTCTTCAACAAACCATCTTACATGCCCATATCCAGATACAGAGAATGCAACACAAAAAATCCCTAAAAACAACTTCAATTTAAGATTCATATTTAAGTTATTTAAATAACTTTCTTTGCTAATTTTTTCCATAAATTACTTCCATCTACTCATATTGTAAAAAATTATTTCTATTTCGAAATATTCAATTTATTACTTAATATAGTATGATTTTTATCTCTTGGTGATAATTGACATTTTGCGAATTATGTCTTCGCGAGATAGGAATAAAAAAGCAATATTATTCCTATAGAATAACTCCCGTAAGGAAATGGAATTTCTTGTTTTTTGAAGGTTAAAAAATGGAATAGAAATACTATGGAATGAAGATATAACAGTAAATCGAGAAGATTTACTCACCTCAATTAAATAACTAGTGGAGATAATAATATGAATTTGCTTAAGTTTAAAAAGCATATTAAAACGTGTACATTTTCAGCAATGTTTCTTTTAACGTCGCAAGCTCAGGCGTTAAGTCCTTCTATAACCAATGGGCCATTTGAAGTTATCATACCTACTGGTATCGGTGTGATACTTGAAGATGTATCGCCGAATGCAGGTGATCCTTCTATAATTTTTCGCATTACTGCTATGGTTTCTAATTCTTGGTTTGATGCTATAGCACCTTATAATTCAAAAGCAGTGGGGGTTTATTCCCAGTTGCCAAGAATGCCGGAAGATATGCGTACAGATGAAAACCGAAATATTTCTAGTTTTTATTCATCTTATCGTGTTTTTAACGCGATCTTCCCTGAACGAAGTGATGTTTGGCGTGAAATGATGATATCAGTAGACTTAGATCCAGATAATAATACACAAGATCCTACAACTGCAATTGGTATTGGTAATATTGCAGGTAGTGCAATTGTTAATGCGAGATTGCATGATGGAATTAATCAACTAGGCGATGAAGGTGGTTGTATATATAATTGTGAACCTTATGCTGATTATACGGGCTATAAGCCTCGTAATACTGCGTATAAACTTAGTAACCCTTCGAAGTGGCAACCAGCTTTAGTTAGTCGCGGTACAGGCATCTATGATATTCAGCAATTTGTTACACCTCAGTTAGGAAGAACAACTCCTTATACTTATAGAAGTCCTCGTAGGTTTAGAGTACCAGCACCAAAAGATAGCCGTGTTATAAACCGTAAAGCATATAGAGCTCAAGCTGATGAAGTACTTTCAGTCTCAGCTAGCTTAACTGACGAACAGAAGATGAAAGCTGAGTTTTTTGATCATAAATTTAATAGTGTTTTTGCAGCAGCAGCTTCAGTAGTAACAGATATGGATATGAGTTTAGAAGACTCTATTATAGTCGAGTTTCTGACTAACGTAGCATCTTTCGATACAGCGATTTCAGTTTGGTACAATAAACGTAAATATGATTCAGTACGTCCTTTTAGTGCTATTGAGTTTTTATATAGAGATAGATCTGTAGCAGCATGGGGTGGTCCAGGTAAAGGATCAGTTCAAGACTTACCAGCAGATCAGTGGCAAAGCTACCTTTCAGTTGCTAACCACCCTGAATATCCATCAGCTACAGCAAGTTTTTGTGCAGCTCATGCACAAGTAATGCGCCGTTTTGTGGGAGATGACCTAAACTTTTCAGTATCAATACCTGCAGGAAGCTCGCAAGTAGAACCAGGGGTAACTCCAGCACTTCCGTTAGATCTTGCATGGAATAGTTGGACAGAGTTTGAAGATGATTGTGGGATTAGTCGATTGTGGGGAGGTGTTCATTTTTACCCATCAATTCCTGCTGGAATGGATCTAGGTCATGAAATTGCTGATGTAGCTTTTGATTTTGTACAACGACATCTTGATGGGAATGTTTCTAATCATTAGTATGGTTACAATGACGTCCTAAAAGCTAATTTTTAGATGTCAAAATCTAGTAAGTTTCTGCAATTTATAGTGTTGATATAATACTACTTATATCGGCTAGAGTAGAATCCCTAACTATTGATGTAGTTAGGGGTTCCGTGTTTTAAAAGCGTAATGATAATGTCTACTTCAAGTAATTAATTACTAACAGGTCGAAGTATGACGCGAAAGTAGAATGTTAGACTATGTAAGTCACTGTACGACAAAAAGGTGACAATATTTATCCTTAATAAGAGTCATCCTATCTTTTGTTTTAACCCTGTAAAAGGTTTAGTAATATGTTATGTAATATTATGTAATATATTGTTAATAACTTTATGCTAAGATTCTCGCGGCTAAGAATTATAGTCGTTTATCCCCACTCCCTACATGGTGAATAATATAAGGAATATACTCATCGATCTTTTAAAAGGCATGCAATTATACGTTAAGGTTATTGAACTAAATAGTTTTTCAGCGGCCGCCGAGGAATTAAATTTAGCTAACTCAACGATAAGTAAACAGATTAAAAATATGGAAGAGAAGCTCTCTGCCCAGCTTATATTTCGTACCACCAGAAAAATCCGAGCGACTGAGGTCGGAATTAAATTTTATGACCATTGTGTCAATATTTTAAATTCAGTTAACTCCGCTATGGAAAGCGTGGAATTATTAGATAATCAGCCCTCAGGTTTTTTGAGGTTAACAGCACCCAACTCATTCTCCAAAAGATATTTGGCTCAAGCTATTGCAATTGCGAGTAAAAAATTCCCAGAACTAAAAATAGAATTATACCCCGATGACCTAGTTGTTGATATAATTAAAGGGGGTTATGATTTAACCATTAGAACTGGGGAGTTAGTCGATAGTACATATGTTGCGCAGCGCTTATTCTCTAGTAGAATGGTATTATGCGCCTCTCCAGAATATATAAAATCGGCTGGAGAACCACAAGAAATTGATTGTCTCGATCAATTTAATTGCCTCACTTACAAACAAAATGGAGAGCCGTTAAGTTGGAGTTTTCACAACAAATTGACTAATGAATACACATCGAAATCTATAACGGGATCAATAAAAAGCGATAGTTGTGATTTTCTTTGTCAAGTATCAATTTCAGGAGAAGGGATAGTATATTTACCCTATTTTATTGTGCAATCATATATTAAAAGTGGGGAACTCGTTGAATTATTAAAGGAGGAAAAAGGCACTTTTATGCCTATAAATGTTGTTTACCCTCCAGGGCGATCGAGACCTGAAAAAGTCCGGTCTTTTGTCAATATTCTAAAAATGGTTTTAGAAAAAGAAATTAAGTCTCACGAATTATTCTATCAATAGTATAAATAATGCATATTGTGAATAATTGGCTGATTAGTCTTTCGTTTCCGTAGTTGAATTAGGACATTATGGGTCGTCAAATACAATGTTTTTAGAGTGAAAAAGTATAGGATTTCTTTAAAAATATGTTATCCATTTATTGAAAATATCAGTATTAGTAAAGTCTTATTGTTGAAATAAACTGCTTGCTTTATTCATTGAAGATAAGACTTAATAATTAACCTGAGATCTGCTTAAGAGCAGCCTTTTATCTATACTGCCATTAACTCAAATTCACTCGTTGATAGCTTAATTCGTGGCTTTTGTTTTTTTAAGCAATAAGCCACTATGCCTGAAATGACATTCAACATAAAACCAGCCTCACTGCGATGTCGACTA
>Ga0209292_1006009_pt1 | contig 12158 bp, 12 predicted proteins | sample GOMGulsemesocosm_2_FD_184634 | JGI IMG/M metagenome (GOLD analysis project Ga0209292, IMG submission 184634) | Methane-oxidizing microbial communities from mesocosms in the Gulf of Mexico - GOM9C Gulf of Mexico (SPAdes) (version 2) | ecosystem: Environmental > Aquatic > Marine > Cold seeps...
AAGGTGAATTACCTAGGTCATTAAAGGAACTTGTTTTTGTTGCTGTTTCCAATGAAAAAAACTGTAGCTATTGCACCGATATTCATACGGCGATGTGTAAGCTTCTTAATGTAAATGAGGGTGACATCCAAAAAGTACTAGAAAAAGCAACTAACTTAAACCCCAAAAGAGTTAAACTCTCTATTGAGTTTTCTAAAAAAATGGCTATAAATCCAGCTTTAATTGTTGAAGCAGACCATCAGACTTTACTCGACTCGGGGCTCACAAAAAGCCAAATATTTGAATTAATGGCTCTGGTTAGTTTGGTCAACTATTCGAATACACTTGCGCAAGGCATGATGATTGGCGTTGACCAAAAGGTTGTGAGTTTACTTAATAATGGCTAATAACTTAATTGATACTTACCAATTAGCGTCATTAATTGAGCTAACAAATTCGATGGCAGATGACAGTATTAACCCTTCTGTAGACGTTAGCCAAATAATAAGCCAGTCGGTTGGTAAATTGATGTGGATTATCAATTTTGATCTATGTATTATCCTTGAGAAGTCGACAAAATGTCACCTTGAACTCGTTTTAAACAACGAAGATACAAACCATGATTTCGAGTCGTTAACGCTATTACCTATTGTAGAATATAAGCAAAACATGCCTATATCGTTATCTGACAACGACTACTACCTATTTTACCACGTGTTACATAAAGACAATGAAAACTCTAAGTTGATGTTTTTTTTACAACGTTCAGAGCGATTCTCTTCCCAAATTTCAATAGTGTTAGAACTATTTTGTACATCCATAAAAAAAATATTAGAAACAAAAAATAACGAATTTAAAAATAGACAATTACAAAATGAAAAAGCGATTTTAGAGGAATCCAATAAGCTAAAATCTATGTTTTTAGCCACTATATCTCATGAAATAAGAACACCAATGAATGGTATTTTGGGAATTGTTCAGATGTTAAAAGATACGCCGCTTAATAACCAACAATCAGAAATGCTTGGCACAATAACGAATAGCAGTGACGACTTATTAAAGATACTTAATGACATATTAGATTATAGTCATTTAGAAACCTGTAAAGTGGAGATGGATGAAGTTGATTTTAATATTATTGAGTCTGTAGAAGAGGTGGTTAAACAATTCTCTGCTACGGCTCAGCTTAAAGGACTTAACATAACCACTTTGTTTGATAACGCTACGCCTATAGTGCTGAAGGGTGATGTAGCAAGAATAAAACAAATATTAATTAATCTGTTAAATAACGCGATTAAATTCACCCAAGTAGGTGAAGTTAATATAATAGTGAAGTGTGAAAAAACAGATACTTCTTTCTATCAAGTTAATATAATTGTAAAAGATACTGGAATTGGCATTAGTAAACGCGTCCTAAAAAACATCTTTCAACCCTTTACTCAAGCCGATAATTCAATGAGTAGAACGTTTGGCGGCACAGGTCTCGGGCTTGCTATTTCTGCTAACCTTACCAAAGCGTTGAATGGTACTATTAGTGTAGAAAGCGAAGAACAAAAAGGTACAGCATTCCACTTATCTTTACCAATTAAAGTCGCTCAAAACCTTAAAAACTCCCGTGTTCAAAAAAGTCCAAAACATGAGTTAGCAAATACCATCAATCTTAGTCATAAAATACTTGTTGTTGAAGATATACGTATAAATCAGACCATCGTAAAAATGATGTTATCAAAATTGGGGTTTGAATGTGATGTAGCTGTTAATGGTTTTGAAGCCTTAGAGGCCTTAAATAGTTCAGAATACAGTATTATTTTCATGGATCTGCAAATGCCAGAAATGGATGGTTTGACTGCAACAAAAGAAATAGTCAAACGTTACGGCCAAGCTCGCCCCATTATCGTTGCCATGACTGCTAATGTATTAAAAGCAGATAGAGAAAATTGTGCCGCTGTAGGTATGGATGACTTTATCCCTAAACCCCTTTTAATAACCGAGCTAGAAAGAACTTTATCTACACGGTATCAACGAAATGATGACACTAATAAATTGTGAGCTAAAAAATCGCTGGGTATAAACATAACTTCATGAATACCCCATTATTTCAATTGATTATAAACAACAAGAACACAATCTTCATCTGAGGTCTATGTTACGAGTCTATTTAGTAAAATGACATAAATAATGCTTTAGGAAAGAGAATAAGGCGAGAAATTTTCATATAGTGAGTGTAATACGCACTAACCATTCTATTTATCAAAAACTTTTAATGTCCGTTTCTAAACTGCCCCTTAGCTGAGATGAATTTGGTTCACAAATACCGACCACTTAGTGGCAGCTTCTGCCCTTAGAATATCCGGCGTATGAATTTTTAGTGCTTATAGAGGTCAAGAGAACACCAGTTAGTTGACTTAAGCATGTAGGTAGCTAACTTGATAACCATTAGCATTGAAGACGTTCTAAAAATAGGTTCTGAGACTAACATCATGATCAAAAAATCAATTCAATGTTATAGAACGAGAACAATTTCTACGGCAGCTCTTACCAGTCATTGGATCGACTATCCATTATCATCTAATTTGGGGCTGGCCCCTTTTATTTTCTTAGTATAATCCCATTTATATGGTTTGGGAGTGTCAAGCAAACGTTTAAGTTCTTGATTGTGAATTCTGTCACTTTATACTCAATTCAGTTAAGCTATGGGCCTATGAATCATTTAAACTTATCAAAAATCGACTTTCATTGACATCTGGTTGGTAGCCTTCGTGCGTTGCTTGTTGCATAGAACAGGTATTTCTTTTATTCTACTTATACCAAAAACCAACAGTTAATTAGACATAAGCTGGTCTAACAATCTATTTCTGCTGGTTTAATTGAGCTAATTAGGATTTTATCCCCGCATGCCTTTAGTTGATCTCAGTCAGTTTGCCAGCCTCTTTGAAATAGGTTTTGCATTGCATTTCGCTGTCGCTTTCCTAGAGCGTATTTACGCGCGCGATCTGCCCATTCGCATTGAGAAAATCATTGCAACAGCGAAATCGCTGGAACTATTCAAACAAGAAGTTATTGAAGGTCAGAGAAAGTATGAGGAAACAGGAGAATCAATCGAACTGCAATTCGCTTTCCTAAGTATTGAGAATCCTATTTGGGTAAATCACAACGACCAGGTCCTTGACCGACTGTATGCCCTCCGCCAGGATTCTAACGGCCAGATACGAGTCCTGAAGCGTATATTGAGTGTCATTACCTTTTTGTCGGTTTTGGTGGCTCTCTATTCGGTGGCAATACTTTTTATGATTGGCTTAGACTTCGATATGGTGATGGGGTTAACACCGATAACCGCTAGCTCGATTGTGCTCATGCAACTACTTCCGCTGCCCGTAACGGCAGCTATATTCTTCTTTGTTGGACGCCGAATGAGTTACGAAGTTGATAGAAAAATTCGCGGCGTAGGGGAGCTTCATCTGATACTAAACAACGCATATTCTACTTCAGTTACCGACTATGCTCCAGTTACTGACTATGCTTCGGTACAGCAGATTTACCACCGAAACTTGGCTCGGAGTGGTCTAATCGAAGGGTATAGGTAAAATGGAACATCATCTTTCATAAAATGAAAATACATGTTGCCTCCTATTTCCTGTATTTACCTCTCTGTTATATTCTCAAATGCCAACTTACGCTCAGTGGCAGCTAGTGACCTTAGAAAAATGAACACTGGTAGTTTCCCTCACCAAGCTAACATCAAAAAAGTGACCTAAGCTGAACGTAGCAACACATTAATCCTATAGTCCGCTTCAAGGCATGCCTCCATAGTGATGAGTGTATTTTCTGTAAATTGGCGCACCACTTCTAAAAGCTTTGCTCGAGTCACTTTTTTGTTAGAAGCAACTTTGTTTCCATTGGATAGAACACACACTTGGAAATAATGTTTTGCTAAATCAATACCAACAACTTTAATGTTCATGATGACTCTCATCAAATTGAATATGGCGCATTTGACGCCAATGGGGAGGGGCGTCCATCACATCACATAGCGGCAGAATCTTACAAACTTATGTCCAATATAACTTAACCACAACACCCCCCCATATTTTTATTGGGTGCTTTTTAGCTAGGTCAGTAATGCGACTTGAGCGCCTTCATCACATTTAAGTTATGCTTTTGAATTACTCTCTAAGTGCCATACTTTTGCGACGATTTTCCACTCCTGACTTTCATCTTTTACAAAGCTTAAGTGGTCAACGAAAATGTTGTCATGCGCTCTAAGTCTGAGTTTTACCATTGCACTTAAAGAAGAGAGGTAATCGATGAGTATTATTTCTTCTTCACGTCTTTGATTCACGCTTGCGGGTGATGGTCGATTCGCTACATCATGTCTAAAGTTAGCAATCGGGTCGACAAATATTTTACCTTCATCTGCATCAAATAGGCTTGAGGCTGGATGAAAAATAGTATCTAATTTTTCTACGTCACAGTAATAAATCATATCTAAGTAAACCTCTATTGCTTTTAGTAGGTCTTGGTTTTTCATGGTGTATCCCTTGTTTGGTGTTTGTAGTTAATGGTTGTTCCATACGATAACAAAGGATTTCAAATAAAAATATTGGCGTAATTGACAAGTTTAGGTAATATTACGCCAAACTACTACTTAACGACATAGGTGACAAATATGGTGATTGATAATGCTAATCCACCTTTAGTATGTATTTTGACTTACAACAATTTATGTATGTTTGAGTTTGGTATCGCTTTAGAGGTTTTTGCTTTACCGCGTCCTGAATTGTCGCAATGGTATGACTATAAAGTGATTGCGACAAAATCTGGTAAAATTAATGGCATGGGGGGCGTTAGTATCGACGCTAGTCATGACTTATCTTTATTAGCACAAGCAACATTGATCGTTGTCCCAGGTTGGAGTGGTGAGGTGAGTGATGCGTTAAGGGTGGCGCTAACCAATGCTCATGCTAATGGAGTACGTATCGCGACTATCTGTTCAGGGGTATTTCTCCCAGCCGCCTGTGGCCTATTAAGCGGCAAGAAAGCCACAACGCACTGGCGATATGCCCAAAAGCTTCAACAAGAGTATCCCGATATAAAGGTAAATCCTGATGTGTTGTATATCGATGAAGGGCTAATGTTAACTTCAGCAGGCTCTGCCGCAGGATTAGATTTGTGCTTACACATTGTGCGTAATGACTTTGGTCATAAAGTTGCAAACATTGTCGCTAGAAGATTGGTGTTACCGGTTTATAGAGAAGGAGGGCAAGCTCAATTCGTACCTCGTCCAATAATAAAAAATAATGATTTGTTTTCATCTTTGTTAGATGAAATAAGGTCGACATTGAATGAAGACTGGCCGGTAAAACGCATGACCGACAAAGCAGCAATATCATCGAGAACATTATTACGAAGATTCAAGGACGCAACAGGAGAGAGCCCCTTAACGTGGATAACGATGGAGCGCTTAGCCTTAGTCCGAGAATTGTTAGAAACAACTAAGTTAAACATAAACCAAATTGCAAATGCTAGTGGTTTTATCTCGCCAGAGTTATTAAGACACCATTTTAAACGGCATTATCAATTAAGCCCATTGCGCTATCGGTCGCAATTTATTGAGGCTTGATCTCTTTATAAGTGTTATCAATAGCGCCTGTTTAATATCTAATCACCGTTGCTTTGTTTCATTCACTCGAATAATAATAAACGCAGAGATATTCATCAGTTCCCGTATAATTAAAGGAATTAGTACCAATTCTGGTCTTTGTAATTGGACTGTTACAACGAATAGTAATACCAGCATTTTGAATACCGACTTCAATGGCGAATGTTTAACCTGACCCGCTTGTGGCATTTTCGCCTTAGAAGTAATGCTCTAATACATCTTTTCATTAAAAGCTCAATGACCGCTTTGGTGCTTAGTTGACGTAACCATTTGAAAATATTAAGGTCAACTAAGAACGAACAGCTGTCATAAAAGAGATTGAAATATTGTTGAATTTTCCATATTTGCAGAAGGTCTCTTTGAAACCTGATAAATGTCCAGACTATTCCAACTATCCATTTAACACTCTAGCGATGAAAAACCTAGAGTCGTTAGAATTTACCAAACCAGTTACGTTTATCATTGGTGAGAATGGCAGTGGTAAATCAACGTTAATCGAAGCTATTGCAACAACATATGGTTTCAATCCTGAAGGTGGAACTAAAAACTTTAATTTTGGAACAAGAGAATCACATTCAGAGCTTTATGAGTTTTTAAGGTTAAGCAAATCGTACGAAATACCCAAGGATGGCTTTTTTCTTAGGGCTGAGAGCTTTTTTAACTTAGCTACAAATATTGAAGAACTTGATAAAGAAAAATACGATAATCTCAATATCCCTGACGTTATTGAGTCATATGGAGGGAAATCATTGCATGAACAATCACATAGAGAATCGTTCATGTCTCTTGTTGTAAATAGATTTTTTGGAAACGGCCTATACATACTCGATGAGCCAGAGGCTGCCTTATCACCAACTCGGCAGTTGACATTATTAGCAAGAATGAATCAATTATGTGAATCCCAATCTCAATTTATTATAGCGACTCACTCACCAATTTTATTGGCATATCCTGATGCACAAATTTATCAAGTTACAAGCACTGGGTTGGAATTGACAAAGTATGAAGACACCGAACACTACTCCATAACTAAGTCCTTTTTATTAAACCCTGAACGAATCTTAAAAGAACTATTCAAGGATTAATTAATACCGCCTTAAGGCACAGAGTTGACCATAATCCACTGAAAAGGTTAAGGCCGGGTAAGACTCAACAATGGACTGATTAAAAATAGTGAATAGAGAAACCCCAAGTTATGAAAATAAAAATTGTTATTGTTTTACTATTTTTTGGTCGGGTGTTCGAAGGTCGAGTTCAGCGAAGAAGGTTGTACGCCATTACTTCGGTATCAATTACCTAATGACACACCGTTCGCTATTTCAGGAATAACTAGGGAAGGTGTTCATCACAGAATAGTAAAGGAAGGGTTAGAGCCTTATATTGCTTTTCAATTGCAGCATGAAGAACATCATGAGCACACGAATGACAAAGCAACCTTTATAAAAAGTAGTTACATACAATTACTTGGATCTATAATTTCTTTTAAAAAATCAACTTTTAATTCTTTTAGCTCTAGCCGTCTTTTTTATTATGCCGAAATTAATAATCATAAAGTGTGGCTTAGCCATGCAGGGCTAAAGGTTATTTCAAGGAAGTTTCCCAGTCAAATTAATCAGTAAATTGAAGACGAATTACTAGGACAGCGACTTTCGTCAGACGAGACAATGAAGAATATTTATTGTCAAATAGATTTGAATTAATTCACTCCAAAATGTCGGAGTTAAAAATGATAATAAGTATTTAAAGTAAAGTTTAAGACCGCTTGTGGCACAACAATGTCATTATGTAGGTTGGCGTTGTTTAACCCCTTAATTCGTCTTACATTGACTTTCATGAATGGCCTGAAGGTTACACCGCAGATAAGTGACAACTTCGATTACAATATTCTCGACTCAAAGTGCATAAAACGTGTCGATGTGGTTTAATTTGGAATAATAATAAAAATTTAAGAAAGGGAACTTATGACAAACATCGCATTCAATACCGATATCAGTTCAATGATCAAAACTAGGTATTCGATAGCTCTCGCAACTCTTCCTTTCACCCTGATGTTCTCCTCATTCGGTGTTATGTGGCTTATATCAATATGGTTAGAGCTGGACACCGATACCCCTGTGAGAGAATTCGACAATAGCCTAGTTTGGGGTATTGGATTTATCGCCCTTATGTTAATTCTAATGATTGGATTTTATCTTTTAGGATGGTTAATAAACGCTCTGATTTCTTCGACCGTTTTAGGTTGGGATAAAGATAAAGTAAAAAATGTATTTCTAAGATCTCAAGTACCGGATAACTGGTTAAAAGGAAATCAGAACTTAGAAACTGCAATGGCTAATAGAATGAAGAATTGGCGCGAGAAAAGAGAAAGTGGCATGTTCTCTTATGTCTTACAGACTGGTGTTTTGAGCTGGGGTTTGATCATGTATTTGGTTATGGTGGTAGTGCCAGCGCTAAAAAGTTCCGATCCGTTAGATCTAGTTTCACTATTGTGGCAAGCCGGAGTTTGGGCTATAGGGGGCGCGTTATTTGGATATGTTGGCTGGCGATTTAGTGAAAGACAGTATTCAAAGTATTTATCGGAAACACCTAGCTTTGAAATAAAGAGCGAATCTGAAGTTAATAGCTTAGGTCAAAATACCAAACTCAGCTTATACATCGCTTTAGGTGCTATTGGTGGAGTAATGATCAGCTATTGGGCCATGAGTGGTCTTTTAGGTGCCACCAAGAGCAACACTGCTGATATTTTATCAGACACCGCCATTCAACTTAACGAAAGATTGCCGATGGTACTAGATGAAGAAACAACTTGGATTGCAAGTTCATCCCATGAAGATTCATTCTCTTACACATATCAATTACCAAATTACGAAAAAGAAAACATTAATATTGATGCATTTGTTGATGCTATGACACCTAATATCAAAACGAGTGTCTGCAACGGAGAATCGATGAAAGCATTTAGAGATTTAAAGGCTGTCGTTATCTATGATTATTTGGATAATAAACAAGAACTCGTCACGCAAATTAAAATAGACACTAAAAATTGTGAACAACCTGAGTAGGAAAGCGAAGAAGTAAAATATGGATACCTATGTTTTAGGTCACACTTTAGGCATCACTCTTGACATTCTGTAGTAGCAAGTGATTTTGGTCACTTGTATAGATTAATTAGTGTCCATTTTTATGGGGCAAGATCACTGTTCGCAAAGTGGAAGCTGGCAATTCGTTAATCCAAACGTCCGCTTCAAGCCTCATTGTTTCCTGTGGAGTTTCATATATAAGCGCTAACTTAAGCCAAATACACGACATAAACGCTAGGACATACTTGTTGGTTTTGAATTAGTTTTTGTATTGCTAATACCCTCGATAATAGATAGCAATGAATTATCAGGCTTAATTCACCTGATTTTTCTAGCAGTATTATGAACAAAAAGTAAATCGTCTCTTTTTTCAAATAATTCTGTAGAATAAGGGATCACGCATGAACGTCCATTTTGTTTAGCGTAATATAGCGCTTTATCTGCATTATTAAGTAATACATCAAGTGTCGTTCCATCGGGTCCATATTCAGAAACGCCTGCACTAAATGATATGTTGGCGGTTCTTTCAGTAGGTGTTTCTAATTGCATTTTCTTAATTGATTTCAAAATTTGTTGAATATTTTCTGTGCTTTCTCCTATGCCACTTTTGTCTTGAATAAGGCAAAACTCTTCTCCACCAATCCGAGAAAAAAAGGATATGGGAGTTATCATTTTTTTTATATGGTTACAAAAGCTCTCTAAAACATAATCACCAAATTCAAGTCCATAGGTATCGTTAAATTTTTTAAAGTGATCAATATCAATAATACTAATCGTACATTTTAGCTTAGTATTAGCATTTTTTAATTCGTCAAACTTGGTAAATAATGCTCGTCGATTTGCTGTTTTTGTTAGTTGATCTGTGTGCGCTAACATAAACATTTCATTGCTATATTTTTCGAGCATTGTACTTGAGCTATTTAGTAAATATTGAGCTTTTTTCAATTTCGTAATATCTTGTACATGCACTACAATATATTCGTTGTTTTTATAAGCATTATATTCATAGATGTTTTTTTTCCGTGCATTGTCAATTTCGATATTGAATGTATGATATTCTGCATCTCCTTGATATATGCAATTCAACTCATCGTTCAGTCTTTTTTCCAGTTCTTTGTATGCGTCTTTTTTATTAAAAGACCTTTTAAAAGTATAAAGCTCATCAAAACTCTTATTACTGAAAATCAAACGTTTATCAATTTTTGAGAATAAAGCTACAGGAAGTTGTAATAAATTAAATGGCTCAAATTTTGTTTGAATATCTACTGTTATTGACTGCATAAAAATAATTCCTTTTTACCAGAAAGTGTACTTATGAGCATATTTGAGTCAACTGTTTCCATACCGAATTCAACTAAAGCTAGACTTAACAAATTTATAACCTCATCCCACACCTCTGAATTAAGGTTTAAATGGCTATGGACAGATTTTAAATGTTGGTCGGAATAGGATGCTGGCCCGCCTAATAAGGAGGAAATAAAGTTGGTTTGGTGATTAATTAATGCTTCCATATTACTGTTTTCAAAATAAGAACCTACAATCTCCGAATCTAGCAGTTTTTCATAGAAACTATCAATCAAGCCATGAATAGAGTGAAAGCCACCATATTTTATAAAGAGGGAAGATTGCAATTGTTGATCCTTATATTATTATTGGAAAGTTAACTATAAACTAACATTCCTTTCCATTTAAAGTAGTTAAACAACTTTAATAATAGAGTAAAAATTAAAAAGGAGGATTTAAATAATATTGTATGGAGAAATATCGTTTATTAATTTGTAGTTGTGTATTGGTTTATTCTATATCTACTAAGCGCTAGTCTTTATCTGATAAATAATTCATTAAAATATATATATCAAATGTTTTGAAGTTAATACCACCAATGTGCAATGAGTTAGCATTGTCAATTGAACGCTGAATTCCTACTTTGTGATGACTTTAATATTCCGATAGCTTGTCCAAAATGTTTGTCATTAGTAACCTAAATTTCCGTAGAATAAAACAACATTTTGTTACATCTTATACTTACTTTTACCTATTATGTTTGTCATGATTTTTGCTAGGATTCAATGCCTTATCAATATTAACCATCGATGGGAAAATTATGTACAATATTTCTAGATACCTGCTTCTTGTCGCTTTATTACTACAAGGATCTGCCTGGGCTCAGGAAAACGTCAGCTTAGAAAGTGTTGAACCGAAGAAAAGCACTACGTTTCAACAGATCAAACAGTTAAGCATGAAATCTAACATCCTTAATCGTCAACTCAAATTGCAAGTCTACTTGCCTAACGATTATGAAAAGTCACAACAAGATTACTCTGTGTTGTATCTACTTGACGGGCAATACTATTTTCATTATGGCATCGCCTATCAGCAAACTTCCCGTTGGAGACACAAGTCACCAGAATTTATTGTGGTGGCCATTGACAGTAGCGATAAGTTACAACGCAACCTCGACTTTGGCACTGACTCAGGCCTAGCTAATTATCGAGAGTTTATCGAAAAGGAATTACTCGATTTTGTCGATAACCAATATCGCACCTCTGGTGATCGAATTTTATTTGGTTGGCAATCTCCAGGCTACTTGGTGACTCAGCTGTTGTTACAACGTCCTGAGCTATTTAATGGTTATATCGTTGCCAGTGGTGCATCGAGTGACCCCGAGACGATCAAATCGTTTGCTGGACTATCCTTAGTTGATGAAAAATTTCTATACTTTGCCCACAGTCCAAGCGAAACATGGTCAGCTAAGAGGTTTGGTAACTTCATTGATGGCCTTCAGTCTTCGGCGCCAAAGCATTTACGCTGGAAAAGTGAATTGTTTGACGATGAGGATCATTGGTCGACACCGCACCTCACCATTAACAAGGGTTTAACTGAATATTTCAAGGGTTACAAGCCAATTAGGTTCAATGATTTAACTGAATTCAATGACTTTGGCGGTTACCAGGCTGTGGTTAATTATTATCGCCTGCGCGCTGAAAAATACTCGGTAGCCAGCGATGTTCATTACATAACTATTTTTAATTTGTTGTTGAAATCGATGAGGGAAGGCAACTACCAGAAGTTTGATTTTTTTATGCAGCAATTTACCGGTGAAGTCTCCGGTTTATATCCCGCTGTCTGGCAAAATAAGTACGGTCAGTTTTATTTACAACATAAAAAGTTGGCGAAAGCCAAAGACGTTTATGACAAAGCAATTGTCTTACTGCCTAATAGCCCTTTGATGCATATGGGGTTGGGTGATGTATATCGCGCTCAAAAACAAAACTCTCAGGCTCAAAAATCCTATGAGCGAGCCATTAAATTGGCAAAGACAATGGGGGACCCGGCAATTTCCGAATTTTCAGAAACGTTAAAAGAGTTCAAAGAGACGCTATAACTCAAATTTACGGTAGCAAATAAACCTAGCCGCTGTAGATCAACACATCTTTAAA
>Ga0209292_1006011_pt1 | contig 12153 bp, 8 predicted proteins | sample GOMGulsemesocosm_2_FD_184634 | JGI IMG/M metagenome (GOLD analysis project Ga0209292, IMG submission 184634) | Methane-oxidizing microbial communities from mesocosms in the Gulf of Mexico - GOM9C Gulf of Mexico (SPAdes) (version 2) | ecosystem: Environmental > Aquatic > Marine > Cold seeps...
TGACGGTATAAAACATTACGCTAGTGACCGCAATAACAACGTGAAGGTGATGTCATGATTAAGTTACGATCTGGCAACAAAGTCGTTATCTTTACTGCATTAGCTTGTTCATTGTTAAGTGCTAGTATTTGGGCAAAAAATATTAAGATATCTGGCGATTTAATGCTAGATCATGACAGCTTTGAATCGGGTTTTACCGAAGATGGTGATGAATCACAGTCTTTATCTGAAATTCGCCGTGCACGTTTAAGCTTTAAAACTAAGTTTGTTGATGATTGGAAAGCAAAACTGAAATTAGACTTTTCTGATAACAGTATCAAAATTAAAGATGCTTATGTTAAGTACAAAGGTTGGGACTGGGCTGATTTGATCATTGGCCAACAAAAAGAGGGTTTTGGTTTAGAAAAACTAGCTCATTCACGTGATGCCATAATGATAGAGAAAAGTTTAGTAACCACAGCATTAGCCCCAGGTAGATCTTTAGGTATTAACTTTGCTGGAGCAGCCTCTTCATACAATTGGCAGTTAGGCTATTACCAACCGAATGAAAGTGAAAGTGCTACTGCCATTACTGGTAGGTTAGCATGGTTACCTTGGCGACAAGATAATGAATTACTCCATCTAGGCTTCGCTTTTAGCGAACGAGACCTTAACGGTAGTGACTTTCGTATTAATGAGGAAATGGAAGTTCATTTGTCTGATTCATTAATTGAAGGTGAAAAATTACTGGCAAATAAAGCATCATTACAAGGTATAGAATTTTTATGGCAGCAAGCTGGCTTTACCACCATGGCTGAATGGCAACAGGTAACAGTAACTGACATTAATAATACTGATTATGACTATCAAGGGGGATATGTGCAGTTTAGTTATCAACTCTCTGGCGATAATAGAAGCTATAAAAAAGGTGAGTTAGGCGCAGTTACTACACCTGGTTGGGAGTTTACTAGTCGCTATAGTCAGTTTGAGTTAATTGAAGAAGCTCGCGAAGCGCAAATATACTCTATTGGGGTAAATTATACCGTGAATAAACAACTTAAGTTTATGGCAGATTATATCAAAGCTAAGCAGTTTGAAGTGGGTAGTGAAAGTGATTTCAATAATGCGATATCATTGAGGATACAATACTCTTTCTGAGAAAAAGACACACAATTGTATCTATGGGACCAAAGAGGGGCGTTTTCGCCATAACGTATAGAATCTAAAAATCTTTATATTCTATACGTTTCTATATAGGGCTATATATCTGATGTTAGAATTGACTGTTAATAGCCAGCGCCATGATGTAATCCGAACCCTGTATTCTAATCACATAGTAGACATTAAAATGACAAGCCCTAAGGCAGGTTTTTTACAGGAGTGGTTGAGCGTTTTTCATTAAGCATTGCAACATAGTATGGTCATCTTAATAGTTACTGTAACTCTAGACTCGTTACTAGGGCTGTGGAGCCCATACATAACCATAGAAAATACCACCTTTTGTACCCGAAACGATTGGACGATATTACAGAGTCACTTCAATCGGCTCCTGTTTTGAAAGCCAGAACCTATACGCGAATAAGTCCGGTCGATACTAACAATGCAAAGCCTAATGTGACGGTAAAAAGTGACATAAAGGTTGAAATAATAATTATTTTTGCAGCTAAGTCACTATTGCCCTTCATTGCTTTTACCATGATAAAGCTCGCACCGGCGGTAGGAGAAGCCATTAGTAGAAAGAGAACGCCTGTGGAAACAGGATCTATTGGCCAAATTAGCACTAATATTATAAACACCACAGGGCAGAGTATCACTTTCCATATACTTGCCATAATGGCAGGAGATACGTTTTGCTTTATTTGTAATAAATTTAGTGAACCACCAATAGATAATAGTGCTAAAGGTAAAGTCATTTGTGTTAAATAATTGCTAGTTTGTACCACTACTTTTGGTATAGGAAGCGCGATAAGATTAATGAGTAGCCCTGATATTATGCCAATAATAAGTGGGTTTTTAATTATGTCTTGTATATTTTTTTTTAGAGAAAAACCTTGCCGGTGTAAGCTTGCGTTTAGCGTATATATTGATAACAAGTTATAAAAAATAATGATAACAGCAGTGGGAAGTGCTGCAATTGCAAGGCCTTTTTCAGGGTAAGCATTAACACACAAAGCTAAACCTATAATAATTAGGTTGCCCCTAAAAGCTCCCTGCACAAAAACTCCTTTTTCTTGTTTTTCTTGGATAAATTTACCAGCTGAAAAGCTCGCGGCTAAAAAAATAACGACTGTGGTTATAAGAATTAACGCTATGTGGGTAATATTAATTAATTGGGAAAAATCTTGACTTGAGGTGCTAGTAAATAACATAACGGGTAAACCTATATTAAAAATGAGTTTAGACGTTACCCGAATGAATTCTTGATTAATAAATTTAGTATAGGTTAACCACATCCCTAAACTAATAATGATAAATATCGGGGCCGTGACGCTAAGTGCTGTTTGTAGTAACGAAAAAAAGTCTTGTGCCTGATTCATTTAAAATATATACCTTTGCATATGCTCAAGTTAATAACATGAGGCATTATACCGTTTTTCAGCACAGACTTGCCCTTATCATATATGCGATTAATGGAGTTGCGATAATACCGCGAAGGGCGTGCACTCAAGTTAAAGATAACTTGAGTGCACGCATGTTCTTTTTCCTATTTACGTGATCAAACGGATACTACATCCAATCAAAACCAAATTTTATTTCTCATTATCATGCTCAAATTGTCAATATTATGAACAGACGCTGAAGAAAAATTGAATCTGTTTAATAGCTCAGTTATATGTTTTTTTTATTAATTTTCAGGTGTTTTTGCTATAGCTGTCACTAAGCGCATAAACGTTACTTGAGTATAATCACCATTTGCTTTATCGGTAGCCCAATCACCTGTGCCTGGGCATGCAGGGTACCTAAAGCTTGGATCATCTTTCGTGCTACATTGGTTGTAAGCACCAGCTTTAAAGTGGTTTCCTTCACCAGTATAACCTTTAGGGTAGTCGAGCTCATCAACTTTTCCGTACGCATCAATATTATTAGTTAAATTAATTTCGTAATTAACTGTACCGTGGCGAGCAGTAGTGAAGGTTAAGTACATGGTGTTTTCATATACATTCACTTCATAACTAAAGGCTTCATTAAGCGCAATACCTTGCTCACCAGGATTGTTCATGTCGAGCCATGGCTTCCCCCAAACTGGGTAGCTTATATCAATTCTATCAGGATTATTCTTCTCTAGATTACGTTCATAGTTCCAAAAAACAGAACCATATTCATGATTTGGAAATTTTTTATAATAAATTTTTAAAGGTTCATTACCCCAGCCATAACCTTCGCCTTCCTCTCTCCGCGTTTTATCTTGCACAGCATGTACTTGCCCAACAACAACCGAAAAAGCGGTAGGTTTTTCCGAATATTTTGCACGTTTTGATACATGATTTACTTTAAGGGTTGCCTGTAAATTACCTCCTACTTGAGAAAATTCGTTGGCACGTCGATTTGATTTAAGTGCAAAGTTATTCGAAAATGCTCTTGATTTAACCTTTTCACCACCAAGCATGTGGTGTAATTCACTGCGGGTATTAGTTGAATTAACAGAGGTAATGGCTTTATTTGGCGCAACAAACACCATATTACCTTCAGCATCTAAATAAAAAAAATCAGGATGTTGGTATGTTTGTATGGCTTTAACGCCGATTTCATCAACTATACCGTCATTATCAGTATCCGTAGGGGTATTAATTTTCCATTGACTAAGATCAAACTTTTCTGCTGGTGCTGGTAATGTTAAAGCTTGTTTGCTGACATCATCCATCGTGCCGCAGCCTTGCAGGGCAATTGCACTTAGCACTATGATATTACAAGGAACTAGTATTTTTTTTAAGTTCATAATTTACACTCAATTAGTTGTCGCATATTGTCGCGAATTTGTCATTACAGTGTTATAACTGCCAATGAATTATTTAAAGTTAGTACGTTGCGCTATAAGTTAGTTGAAACTGATGTATTAGAGTTTTCAAGTAACCGTTGTGAAATATCACTGACTATTTCATCTGGAGTTGACTGTACATCGATTATCCATCCATAGTCAGGCAATTCAAGCGTCGCTAGTTGAGAGTCCAATAACTTCGGGTTAAAAAAGTGTTCTGCTCTTGAGTTTAATCTCTTTGTAAGCAACTCTCGCGAGCCTTTAAGGATAATCCACGTTATATTTTTTTTGCATTGCGACGCCAGTATTTCTCGATAAGGCTCCTTTAATGCCGAACAGGCAAGTACGGCTCCGTTATTGCTTTCCCACAAGACCAATGCAGCTGAGAGTGACTCGAGCCACGGCTGTCGATCTTCATCATTCAGTGCAACGCCACTTTGCATTTTTTGCACATTTGACTCGGGATGAAAGTCATCAGCATCAAAAAAAGGGAGTTTCATCTCCTCTGCTAATAACTGACCTACCGTCGATTTTCCAGTGCCAGAAACACCACAAACGATTAGAATCATCTGCATTTACTCCTTTAATAGCCGATTAATGCGAGGATGCCGTTATACGAAATAATTACAGAAAACAAAAATGCCATACCCAACACAAAATTAAGTAAATAACCCGCTGCATGTTTACCCATTAATTCTTTTTTATTGATCATTAAAATGATGCCAGTAATTACCAGAGGGAGTACAAATACATTAAAGACTTGAGTTAGCAATTGTCCCTTAACCGGATTAAAACCAAACACAGGAATTGTAAGCGCAAAAATAGCGGCGATACCCGTAATGACTTTAAACTGTGTAGATTGTGTATCGAGCTTACCTGAGCGGTAATCTTCTATTAATAGTGGTGCAATTAACATACAAGGAAATACAGAAGATAAACCCGCAGCAAGTGTACCGAAAAAGAATACGCTAAGAGCCGCTTTACCTGCTATTGGCTCTAAGGCACCAACCATGTCTACAACAGCGGTTACTTTTATGCCATCGTGAAATAAAGCACCAGCGGCGACAGCCATTACTGCACCGCTAATAATAAACACTAATACTGCTGCTACAATCGCATCTTTCTTTTGTTGAGCTTGGTCTTCAATGGTCCAGCCCTTTCCCTGAATAAATAGCGGCCTAGAAAGAAAAGTCGCTGCTGCCATGGTCGTTCCTACAAAGGCTGCAACCATCATTTTTCCGCCTTTTACATCAGGAATAATAGGTATCAATCCTCTAACAACCTCAACGGGTAATGGATGGACAACAAACAGTGATAATATGAAAGATATGCCCATACAAGAAACGAAAATCACGAGGATTTTTTCAAATAATGAATATTTTCCAATAAGTAATATCGCGTACATAATGCTAATTACAGTAACTGCAATAGCGACAATAACGCCGTATTTATGCGGAATCACCGAAGGAAAATACATGGCGATCATTTCAAAAAGAATATTAGCTGAAATACCCAATATACCTGCTAATGAATTCCATTGACCAAAAGACACCCCGATGATGATCATTATAGCCATCGGTTTACCGAATTTAAGGTGTTTCTTGAAGCTATAAAGTGCAGTTTCACCGGTAACTAATGCAAAATTACCGTAAGCATAAATAAGCACGCCCGAAAATAGGCAGCTTAACATTAACACCCACAACAATTGCATTCCAAAAGTGCTACCAGCCACTATCATTGCCGTGACACTGCCCGTACCAATAGTATAGCCAATTGCTAAAAACGCTGGCCCAAAACTCAAAATTGTTTTAATTAGTGCTGACACATTTAATTCCCCAAAAAATAAACTGAAATATTATCAATTGTAGGCTGTACCAAATGGCCAGCCTATTATAAGTATGTATACTGAAAAGTGATCGCTAGTAGTTAGAAACCCATTTCTTCTGCCATTTTCACCACCCCAACAGTAAGGATAAGATTGGCGAAACGGCGCTGCTCACCAGTCTGAATAATTAAGGTCGTCGCAGGCTCCCGAATTCTGTCGTAGAAAGCCCAGCGCTCCATCGCATCCCAAGTGACATCGCCAAGTAAATTTTTATATGCATCATGAATATCAGCGTTTGCTTCAGCTGGTTTCTCCATCACTGTTGCCCCTTGAATAGGGCAAACTGCAAGTATGCCTTCGAGCACGGTTAGCGCGTCTAATAGCCCCGGACGAAAGTTAAGATGTACGGTAGTAGAATTCAGTCCAGTCATAGCACCGACCGGTAAATTCCCGTCAGCAATCACAACTTGTGCAAAATGACCTGAACGGGCAAGGGCTTCCATAATTGTTGGGTGTATTACTGCTGTTTTAAGCATAGTTTTCTCTTTGTTAAATGACTATTTAAAAAATAGCACCCAAATAGTGCTACTTTTTTCGTTGTTCAACAGCCAATTACATGTTGTAGACACCACCATTGATATCGAGCGTGGCACCGGTGATAAAGCCGTCGTACTCTGATGCTAGATATTCAACTGCGCGTGCTACGTCATCCGCGTTACCTGCTTGTTGGATAGGGATGCCTTTAATGGTTTCATCCGCTGACGCTTTTGTTGTATGCGTATTATGAAATGAAGTGCCAAGAATAAGGCCAGGAGCAACGGCATTAACTCGAGTGCCCTGAGGGCCTAATTCTGCAGAGAGCGCACGCGTAAAAGTAAGGATGGCGCCTTTGCTGGTGGAATATGCCAGAGAGCCTGGGTGTCCACCTTTACGACCAGCGAGCGAAGCTAAATTAACAATACTGCTTTTTTCATGTTTAGCTAAATGAGGGGCTGCGGCTCGCGTTATAAACATCATAGAGGTAAGGTTTATGTCCATTACCTTATGCCAAAACTCTGCTTCCATTTCGTTCAACATTTTTCGAGCAACAAGAGAGCCGGCGTTGTTGATAAGAATGTGTAAACCACCTAACGTTTCAATTGTTTGTTCTACTAGGGCATTGGCATCAGCTTCATTTGTTAAATCACCACTAATCGCAACCGCCTTTTGTCCTTTACTGGTTGCATATTCGATTAATTCGTTTGCTGTTTTAGCACTGGAAAAATAGTGGATAGCAACGTTTGCACCGCTATCAATTAAGTGTTTGGTAATCGCTTCGCCGATTCCTTGAGCGCCAGCGGTAATAAGAATATTTTTTCCAGTTAATTTTGTGTTCATGTAAATCCTAAATAAATGTGTAGTAATATTGGGCTGTTAATAATTGAAGATTCAGCATAGCGTCGGCACATGGAAAATATGCCCTCCATCTATGCTTTCCTGCTACCCAACTAATCGAGCAGCAGGGAAATATAGAAGATCAACTTAATACTTAACTGCTTATTACTTGTAAATGACGTTTCGGCTTTCATATCCGGTATTATTCGCACGAATTTTTCCACTATCCTTCAGTACGATATCTTTGATTACCGTAATCGGACCGCCGTTGGTTAGGAAAATCTCCAGTGGAGCACTGTTATTCCAAGTTGTATTGGAAATATTTAATTTCTGTACGCCATGAAAATACATGGAAGCACCAGATCTATGTGTTGGACCTTTGCCTACATTTGTTAATGTATTGTCGTTTACCGTAACAATAGGACCAAAGGTACTTTCATCTGTACCGCCTCGATAAATCGTAGCAACCTCTTCTTTAATGTCAGTAAAGGTGTTACCAGAAATGACTAAATTTTCAACGCTGTAAACACCTAGGTCATCTACTTCTCTGTTCATTTGAAGGATGGCACCGGTAATATTGCTAAATTCTGAGTCCATGATTTCAATGGTGTCAGCGAAAGTACCTGCATTGGCCTTAAAGAAGTAAAAATAACCATTCACATCAAGATTTGTCACTTTTACATTACTTACTGACAAGTTGTAATTGATGTTCATTGAAGTGCTACTGGTACTAATGATGCTATTACCCTTATAATCTGGTGATTCAGCACCGTCAAACCAAAGGTTATCAACGGCCAGCGCACCACCATTTTCAATGTTTATAAAGTTAGGCTTTTGCGAACGAATAATAGGTTTTTTACCTTTTTTAGCCATGATAGTGATGGGATGATGGACTTCAGCAAACTTAGTCAATAAGTATTCGCCGCCGTTTTTAAGTACTAGAACGTCACCAGGCTTACTGGCATCAAGAGCGGCTAGAAGTGTGTTAATTCCTGCTTTCACAACGATGGTCTCACCGCTATTGAATGCAACAATAGCTTCATTTTTAGGATAGAAGTTAGTGCCGGCTTCTTCTTTGGTGACAGGTAATTTAACTTCACCGAAACCAATTTTATCTAGAAGCGCTTGAGAAGGGGATTTCAGTCCATGTTTGTTAACTGTTACAGAATATGGCGTGCTAGCAAAACCGCTTTTAATTGGTGTACTGGCTTCTTCGTTTAGATAGTTGCCTTTAAAGTTAATACCAGACATATCGTCATACAGTGTGAATGGCTTAAGATTCGACTTTCCTAAGATGATATTTCCTTTAAATTCAGACGTGGTAGGTGGCGCTGAACGTTCTTCATCTGCCCCTGCGCCAAGCTCTATGTAATCACTGTCAATCACTATATTATTGTTCATCGCTGAGTCGATTACCGGATCGTAACGATTAGGAGTCGAGTTAGGAACTCCATTCATAATAACCAGCGCACCGCGCAATCTTTTGCCTGTTAGGCCGTACATGTAGTTATTACTTACCGACTGACTTTCGTTAATAATTCGAATACCGCCAGTATTGGGCTTGCGATTACCCAGAAAATAGTTTCCCTCAACCTTAGTGAAGTGGCCATGGCGCATAGTAAGCGTGCCCTGGGTTTCGAAAAATACATTGTTAATTAGGGAATTGCCGCTCGACTTATTCGAAATAATTTCGTGTTCGCCATTGGTGCGGTCAAAGTAATTAAATTGCGCTATTGTGTTTGAATACTCTCGAGAAAAGTGACTAGTACCAATGCGTAAAGTTTCACCGCCATTAGAACCGAGTATTTGTCTTGGACCAAAGTAGTTATATTCAATGACATGATTATTCTTGCGGCTAGCTTCAGTATTCATTCTGACAGCCAAGGTAACACCGCGGTTTCTTTTGTTGACCAAGGTGTTGTGATCAAAACGGTTATTTTTACCATACATGGCAACCCAAAGGTCTGACATTGGGCGATCGATAGTACTAAAGTTGTCGATAACAGTATTCGTTACTCTCGAATTGTTAGCTAAGTCATCATTGGAAGTCCTGAAAGAAATTACTTCGCCTGTTGGCGTGTAGCCATCTTTAAAAACTAGGCCAGAGATTACAATGTGTTCCCCTGAAAAAGCTAAATTTGAACGACCCGTGATAATAACTTTACCGGGTGTCTGTGCTTTTAATACGATGAGTTTTGTTGGCGAACCTTTCGCTTTAAAAACTAGCTCTACGTCTTTCCACGTTCCGTTTGCGAGTACAATATCATCACCCGGCTGCAAAGACTCCACTGCTTTATTAAACTGCTCAAGTGTCTTCACCAATTTGGCGTTACTTATTTGGGAAAAAGAAAAAATCGCTATAAATAAAACAAATGGATAAAAGTGTGATGTAACGTCTTTCAGCATATTTTTTATACTCATGAATTTAAGTTTCTATCTCTAAAAGGAATGTTTTGCATGTACTTAAACGTTATTTTGTTATAGATACGTGCGATTGTTTTTACAAGATGATTAATTTCACTATTTGTAGAACTCTATAAATAGTGAAATGAATCATAGTTAAAATACGAATAAACTGAGCCTATATTTTTATAGGCTCAATTTATAATTAAGTATTAAAACTTAGCGCGTATACCCACGGTATAACGACGATCTGCTTCACTGTATTTCCAGTTACTACCAAGCTCAGTCACTTGGCGAATTGGTTCACCCGTTAAGTTAACCGCATTGGCAACAAGCGTGATATTTTCGTTAACGTCGTAACTTGCAGAAACATCCAATTGACCACGTGCATCACGATAGTTGTTACCTAATGTAGGATCAAAGTAAGCCGCGTCTGGGTCTGTAAGATTATAAACACCTGTTGCTAACGCGCCTACAGGACGTACACGTTTCTCATTTTGAGTATCTAAGTACTTATCACGCCAGTTGTACGCAACACGAACTTGATAACCTTCGTGCTCCCAGTAAACTTGGGCATTGAAGGTATTCTTAGAGATATCCAGTAATGGGTTACCATCTGGTTGCTCACTGTCTGCATAAGTGTAGTTTGTGCTCACACCTAGACCAGACCAAGCGCCAGGTAAATCACTAAACTGTTGTTGATAAGCTAACTCTAAACCGACTATTTTACCGTCACCGCCATTTACATCAGTATCAATTACAATACCCGTTAGACCTGCATCTCTTTGACCTTCTACGTAAGCAAGATCTTGACTGCTTGATGCATAGTTAACATTTTCTTGGCTAACACCAGCAGAATCGAGAAGACAAACGTTTACGTATTCTGTAACGTTTTGTCCGGCAACTGTTTCTGAATCAGCTAAACAAGAGCTACTGGTAGTAGTGAATGACTCAACATCTTTGTAGAATATTGCTGCAGATACCATTCCACCTTCACCAAAGTAGTGTTCGGCTGAAAGGTCATACTGCGTAACGCGGTAAGGGTCTAATTGGTAAGAGCCTTGTGTACCTGTTACTAGCGAGTTATCAACGTTTAGTGCTGGGCTTAATTCACCAAATTCAGCACGACGCATCACTTTTGCTGCGGCAAAACGTAAGATAGTGTCATCAGCAAGTGTGTAGGTAACATTAAGGCTTGGTAAAAGATCTGAGTAATCATGATCGGCAGATTCAGTATATATACTAGAGGTTAAATCTGTAGAAACGTAACGTGCACCGACGATTGCTGTTATTTCATCAAAATCTAAATGAAACTGTGTGTATATCGCTTGGGTTTTTTCTTCTATTTTCGCGTACGAACCTGTGTTGCGAACCATATTATCTTCAAGGGTACCCGTTAATTCGTGACTACTGCCCTCAAGCATTTGAGCAACTCGGTCGTAAGTACCATTGATGTCATAAGCCAATAATGCAGCGTCATAAACAAAATAATCAGTTAATGCGTTATTACCTGAAATACCAGTTTGATCAAACGTGTTACCGTGGTTAATAGCTTTAAAGCCACCATACATAGCATCAAAGTCGCCTATCCATGTAGGCGTTATTACGCCGTCATAAGAAACACTTTTTTGAAGATTTTTAAGTTCACTACCATTGTTTCTAAGGTCGTGTCGGTCTAACTCATATTCACGATCAGTGGTACGAACACCAGCTTTAATTGATGAAATAAAATCTAAACCACCAAAAGGTTCAGAATATTCTACATCAAAACGAATGGCAGTTTCTTCATTATCCTCAGCGTATCTTTGACTAGTAAATTGACGAATAGCCATATTGTTAGGGTCTAAAAGTGCATCTTCATCAGAGAATGTAAGACCTGGCACAGAATCTCCATCTCCTGTCATGGTGATGGTGAATAAATGTTCGGTAATTGTTCCGTCTGCGTCATACTGGTCACGAGAGATAGGGCGTAAATTAAATTCAGATTTTGTACGCAAAGCTTCAGATTTAGCGTATGAAATTTCACCAGAAACTCTTATTTGATCCGTTAACTGGAATTCACCGCCAAGCGCATTTGATATGGATTCATTAGTCGTGAATTCAGACCATGATTTAGGTTGAACAAAAACACTACCTGAACCAAAGTCGTTAAGTTGACCTTGAGCATCGCCATACGCGTTATCAAGCACTAAGTCGCTATAATCTTTACTGTCGTTTAATATAGAGTATGCTTCTTGACCACCGTCAAGTTCAGTCGCATTAATATCTAAATAAATAAATCCATCTGATTCTTTAGGCGCCCACTGTAATGATAGACCGTAAGCAGTACGTTCACGTTGTTCAGTTTTTTGCTCTACTGTATTTTGACTTCTAACCAGATAGTTACCACTAACATTATTCGCTTCTTGGCCGTTTACGTCTATATCAGTAGGAGTGACAAGGTTAAGGAATTCATCACGACGTAATTCACGATCTTGGTAAGCTAGCACTACTGATGCGCCAAATGTACCTGAATCACCTAAGTCCCAGTTAGTACCAGCGGAGACATTGAACTTAGGCGCCCAATTTTCAGTTTTGTCTGCATACTCACCATCTA